>Ga0080013_1004505_pt1 | contig 13660 bp, 15 predicted proteins | sample ETNvirenome_6_85_FD_69236 | JGI IMG/M metagenome (GOLD analysis project Ga0080013, IMG submission 69236) | Marine viral communities from the Pacific Ocean - ETNP_6_85 (SPADES assembly) (version 2) | ecosystem: Environmental > Aquatic > Marine > Oceanic | place: Pacific Ocean | collected 2013-06-19 | reverse complement strand
TTCCAAGAGTCGCTGTGTCAGTTGATTCTTGTGGATAGACCATTCGCAGATCAGATAATGGAAGTCTTTGATGAAAACTTCTTGGAGCTAAACTATCTCCGCACTTTTATCCGTTTGATTATGGAGTATCGTGAGAAATACAGAGTTCATCCATCATATAAGATAATGATCTCTGTTCTTCGCTCCTCTCTGGATGACGAAGATGCGGCAACACAGCGCCAAATAAGAGAATACTTCGCCAAGATTTTCAAGTCAGATGTCGCTGGTGGAGAATATGTAAAAAGCACCGCTCTCGACTTCTGCCGCAAGCAGCGCCTAAAAGAAGCGATGATACGCTCAGTGACCCTGCTTCAAAAATCGTCCTTTGATGAGATCTCTAAAGTAATAAACGATGCCCTTGTCTTGGGCTCAGACACAAACTTTGGCTATGACTACCTTAAGGACTTCGAGCGCCGTTTTGAGATCAAAGCAAGAAACCCCATCTCTACTGGGTGGGACGAAATAGACGACATCAGCAAACAGGGCCTAGGAAAGGGCGAACTGGGTGTTGTCATCGCACCAACTGGAGCAGGAAAGTCTATGGCACTTGTTCATCTTGGTGCCGCAGCCCTAAAGAAGGGCAAAACAGTAGTACACTATACTTTGGAGCTAGGTGATACGGTCGTAGCAGGCCGCTATGACTCCTGTCTAACTGGTGTCCCGCTTGACCTCTTGATGCAAAGCAAAGAACAGATTTATGACGAAATACAAGAGATAGAGGGATCGCTTATCGTCAAGGAATACCCAACCAAATCAGCTTCAACCAGAACCTTGATGAACCACTTGGAGAAGCTAAAAGTGCGCGGAATAATTCCAGATATGATCATCGTGGATTATGGTGATTTATTGCGGCCAGTTTCTTCACAAAAGGAGAAACGAAACGAACTCGAATCTATTTATGAAGAGATGCGTGGTTTAGCACAACATAATGAATGTTGTATCTGGACAGCATCGCAAACCAACAGATCGGGGCTAAATGCAGAAGTAATCACAATGGAAGCGATAAGCGAGGCATTCAACAAATGTTTCGTGGCCGACTTTATCTGCACCATCTCCCGAACCGTTGAGGACAAGCAGAACAATTTGGGTCGCATGTTTGTTGCGAAAAATAGAAATGGTCCGGATGGGATAGTATTTCCGCTAAAAATGGACACATCGCGAGTATCAATAGAAATTGCAGAATCAGGTGGAGTCCAACAAGCAGTTGTTACGACCACAAGAGATCAAATGGATGTATTGAGAGAAAAATACACAAAATTCGTTAAAGATAAAAATCAAAAGAAGGAAGAAAGTAAATGAACGGACATAACTATCGTAAGTTTCGACTATCAGACAAGTTTATTAGTCAATACGAGGACAAAGAAGTGCCTTGGGGCCCAGTGGGCTATGTTACATACAAAAGAACCTATGCTCGCCTTTTGAGCGAGAGGGATCCAGAAGCAGAGGGCACCGAAGAGTGGTTCCAGACCTGCCGAAGAGTCATCGAGGGAATGTTTGATATGCAGAAAAGACATGTCACGGAACTCGGTCTGGAATGGATCGACTCAAAGTCCCAGAAAACAGCAAAAGATGCTTATGATCGCCTATTCAACTTAAAATGGACACCACCCGGACGCGGCTTGTGGATGATGGGCACCAAGTTCGTCGAAGAACGCACCGCAGCAGGGCTATTCAACTGCGCCTTCCGTTCAACCAAAGACATCAGCACCAAAGGCGGCTATTTGTTCCGCTGGATGATGGATGCCCTAATGGTAGGCATTGGTGTTGGTTTTGATACGCTTGGGGCAGGTACGCTAACCATCGCAGAGCCAGACTATATTGATGATGCCATCATTATCGACGACAGCAGAGAAGGTTGGGTTCGCTCTGTTCAGGTTCTCCTTGACGGCTTCCTGTGCGGCAAAGAAGTGCCCAAGTTTGACTATTCAGCCATTCGTGCATACGGAGAGCCCATCAAGGGCTTTGGGGGGACATCAGCCGGCCACGGGCCACTCAAAGAACTACACGAGAACCTCACAGACTTGTTGTCTCCCAAGATCGGAGAACTCATTTCTTCTGTTGACATCGTTGACATTGAGAACCTCATCGGACGCTGCGTCGTTGCAGGAAACGTCCGTCGCTCCGCAGCACTCGCTATGGGATCTTTTGATGATCAAGAATACTTGTCTATGAAGAACGATCAAGAGAAGTTGATGCATCACCGTTGGGGCTCAAACAACTCTTTCCACGCTAAAGTGGGAATGGACTACACTTGGCATGCAGAACAAAGTCAAATCAACGGAGAGCCCGGATATATCTGGTTAGACAACGCCAGAACCCGTGGACGCTTCAAAGATCCAGAGCGCGATGACGATGAGAAGGTTATGGGCTTCAACCCTTGCGTTGAGCAACAACTGGAAGACGCAGAACTTTGCTGCCTTACAGAAACCTTCCCCGCGAAGCACGACACTTACGAAGACTACTTGAGAACACTGAAAATCGCCTATCTCTACGGAAAGACGGTTACGCTCTCAAATACGCACTGGGCAGAGACAAACGCTATTATGCTCAAGAACCGCCGCATCGGTTTATCACAGTCAGGCGTTGTTCAGGCGTTCAATAAACACGGAAGACGAGAAATGTTGGAATGGTGTGATAAAGCATACGATTACGTCCAGCAAATCGACAAAGAATTCTCAGATTGGCTCTGTGTCCCTCGATCAAAGCGCACTACCTCCATCAAGCCATCGGGAACAGTTTCGCTCCTAAATGGTTCAACTCCCGGAATACATTATCCAGAAGCAGAATACTACATTCGCCGTATCCGCTTCTCTGTTGGGAACCGTATCTTGCAAGCGATAGAGGATGCCGGCTATCCTATTGAGAAAGATGCCTACTCGCCAAACACAATGGTTGCATCGTTCCCAGTTCACGAACCATTCTTCCAGAAAGGCAAGAACGAAGCCTCTATGTGGGAACAACTTGAGATCGCAGCCGCCTATCAACATTACTGGGCAGACAACAGTGTCTCCGTCACAGTCACTTTTAAGGCCGACGAAGCAAAAGACATCAAGACGGCCTTGGAAATGTATGAGAGCAGACTAAAGGCAGTTTCTTTCTTGCGGTTCCAAGAGACAGGTTACGAGCAAGCGCCATACGAGCCCATCACGAAGAAAGAGTATGAGAAGATGACAAAGGGCATCACACCAATCAAGAGAATCGAAACCGAAGAGCAGGGAGCCGGAACTGTCTTTTGTGATGGCTCGTCGTGTGAGATAGTTTAGATAAAATAACACTTGCACAATCGGTTAAAACAGGTTACATTACATAATAGGAGCAAAAATGAACATAACACCACAGAATAGACATGTCTTGATCGGCATACCACAAGAAACAGAGAAGACAGAAGAGTCTAAAGGCTCTTTCATCCTTCCAGAGGACTATGAGAGGCCAAAAAGTGAGTATGTCAAGGTTTCGGTTCTTGATTGCACCGCAACAGAACTTGATCTGGGCCATTACGTGATTGTCCCTAGGCATATGATTCAAGAAGTAGGTGTAGATGGGGAAACCTATCGTCTGGTTTTGGACAACTACATCGTTGCGAGCGTAGGATGAGTCAACTACCAACCACAGTCGGCTTTACTTGCGGCGCATTTGACTTGATGCATGCTGGACACATGATAATGCTTGAGGACGCAAGAAGCGTTTGCGATAAACTAATAGTAGGAGTCCAATCGGATCCATCAATAGATAGGATGTCAAAAGCCCGCCCAGTTCAGTCTTTTGAGGAGAGAATAATTATGGTTGAAGGCTGCAAATATGTAGATGAAGTCATCCTTTATCATACCGAAGAGGATTTGATGGAGATACTCAGAGATCTAGAGCCAGATATAAGAATTCTTGGATCTAACTATAAGAACAAATACTTCACAGGCCAAGACTTGCCAATAGAAATATATTATCACAACAGAGAACACGGCTGGTCATCTAGTGGCCTTCGAGAGAGGGTCTATTATGCAGAGAGGCTACAAAATGGATTATGAAAAATCAATAGAACTTTACGGAGATGGAATAGGAAAAGTAGATTACGTGGAACACATGGGATCAGACCTAACAATTGTAAATTCAGCCAGAGTTAGTTTTGGCGTACAAAAGGAGAAATTAGATGAAAGGGATAAAAAACTTATTGGCTATCTTGCCGAGCACAGACACACTAGTACATTTGAGCATAATGTTGTTACTTTCCGTTTTACTGTTCCCCTTTTTGTCCGTTCTCAGCATCATCGTCATCGCACTTGGTCTTACAATGAAATCAGTCGTCGGTACACTGATATAGGAATCCGGTTTTATGAGCCAGAGGAGTTCAGGACACAACACAAGAGCAACAGACAGGCTAGCAACGCTTCTGAACTGGTTAATCCTGTCGTTAATGTCCCGTATGGCCCAAGATTCTCAAAAGCACCATCGTCAACGGCTATTAAAGATTGGCATGGAAAGTCTTTAGAGTTTTTCAACAGCCTCCTAGATGCTGGTGTTTGCCGAGAGCAAGCAAGAGGCGTATTGCCCCAAAGCATGTATACGGAATATTATGGGACCTGTAATTTGAGCAACCTGCTCAAGTTCATCGATCTTCGGACTCACGAAGGGGCACAATGGGAGATCCAGAAAGCAGCAGAAGCCTGTTTAGATATTGCAGAAGAACTTTGGCCCGTGGCAGTCGGAGCATATAGGAGTAGAAAAAATGGTTGAAGCAAAAGTTTATTCAGCTAGCTATTGTAGTTGGTGTAGCAAGGCAGTCCAGTTCCTTGAGAAAGAGGGCTTGAAAGTCCGGATTGTTGACATTACTGACGATCAGGATGAGAGGAAAATGCTAGTCGAGAGAACAGGACAGAAAACTGTACCACAGGTTTGGATCGGCGACTTCTACATAGGCGGTTATGACAGGATGATGAAGATGGCAAGCACAAAAGACTTAATACCGATCATCCTTGAGGAAGAGAACAAACTACTTAAAGCAGAGATACAGAGGCTTAGAAGGAGTATTTAACAATGGATTGGGTGAATAGAAAAGTCGCAGAATCCCCATACAGACTGGCTATGTTCGGAGGAATAATAATCTCTATCGTAGTAAGCACATTGATGGCAGCCGTCCAATCGTGGTTTCCAAACTTCGACTCAAAAGGGCTAGAGGCAGTAGATCAACTACTCGCAGGCCCTCCTCTCGTTGTTGGGATCCTGCTGTTTCTCATCGTTATAGTCAGCCCCGTTTTGGAGGAACTATTCTTCCGTAAATTTCTATGGTGGGCTTCCTCGCTAATGTTTTCACAAACAACGACACTTATCGTTATTTCGGTTTTGTTCGCAGTAGCACACGGAAGCCTTTTTCACGCAATCGGGCTATTGCCGATAAGTTTCTTTTTCGGATGGCTTCGCATGAAAACAGGCTCCATAAAACACTGCACCGTGGCTCACATAGCAAATAATGCCGCAGCAAGTTCTCTCTTTTTCTTGTAGGTGAACATGAGTGGTTTCGAAAAGCACGTTTATTTTCGTGACACTATCGTCATTGGCGGAACGCTTCCGGCTTTCCTCTATGCTTTTTTCAATGGACTGCCCCTTGTGTGTGTGGGTCATAGTCCACCTTTTGAGTTCGACGAGATAAGTCCAGATATAGATTTTGACTCCATTGGGCTACGATACAAGACATTCAAGACTTATCCGAGTCACGAACGATACTATGGGAAAGAAAATAGACTTCTTCGCCTTTGGGAGCGAATCGGCTTCCTTCTCGGAACAGCAGGTTTAATGCCCATTTCAACTTTCGCCGAGAACATAAGGATTGTTGATAATCAACTCAGAATAGCGACTGAAAGACAGAGAACAGCAAAAATAAACTTTAATAAACTGGTGGTATTTGATGATAAAGCGATTTCGGGACTCCCGAATATCAAAAAAAGAGAGAAGAGCAAGAATAGGGTTATTGATTGGTTTAGCGTTAGTAGCGGATGTAATCACAGCTTTGATCTTTTGGAAGATCCTAACGACTTTATAAATAAAGTTGTATTTTACCCCACAAAGCGTAGTGGTAACAATAAATTAAAAGACCTTTATACTGAGTCCTTCTTGACTGACGAACAACTACAAGACTTCGACTATTCAGACACTATGGCAAGGTTCAAAGTGTTGAAGATGATGAAGGCAGCAGGAATAAGAGGGGAAAGGAACGGCAGGAACCCACTATATCCAGAGAGATCGACCGTTCCATACAAATACTATGCCGTGAAGATAGAAGCAGCAGAAAGAGCGATCTATTCGGCAACTAAAAGGTTCTATGAGCCAGATCCCCGCTTTGAGTTCCGCTACGACACTACCGAAGAGTTACTGAAAGCAGCATCGGCCCCATCGGGCTATCTGGGTAAGATAAGCGAGTTATTTTGAAAAAAGCAATACCAGCGTGGGCAAAGCCAACTGAGAAAATCAAGACTGTCAGAAACGTCATCGGTAAAGTTGGAATTGTTCCAGTAGTAGCCCCATCAGCGGGATACGACCTTGATTGGGACGACACTCTTGTTCCAGTTGCTCCAAACTATTACGCCATAGAACACGCCGTTCTCCGGTGTGCATATGCTGGTTGCACATCCATCTGGATCGTCGCGAATGACGATACGACACCACTTATCCGTCATCGCATAGGCGATTTCATCCAAGATCCAGTCTATCTAAGAAGAATGGCGAAACTACGCCCATCTTGGCAAAGACGAGATGTTCCAGTGCAGTATGTTCCAATGCCGCCAGAACACAGGACAAAAGACGACTGCTTGGCTTGGACTTGCCTATACGGGGCTTTCACCGCCTATTGGGTGTCTATCCAAATAAGCAAATGGGTCACCCCGAAGCGCTTTTATGTCTCGTTCCCTCTTTCGATGCAAGACGCAGATTTTATGCGCCCATACCGTAAAGAGGTCATTGACGCGAAGAACATAGTCCTCACTCACGACAGCAAGTCGATCCTGACTGGAGATCCCGTTGATTTCACTTTCACGGATGATCAAATGACGGAAGGGGTCAATAAGTTCAAAGAGGTATCTGAAAGTTTTGTTTTCGCAGAACCAGAAGAAGAGCGAGAACACTTCAAAGAAAACTTTACCCTCGAAAAAGTTTTTGAGCCACTTATTTATGAAGATCACACGAGTTATGAACTTCCTTGGAGATACGATATGTATTCTTGGGATGGATATTGTGAATATTTGGGCTCAGAAGAACGCAAGGAAATCAAGCACCCCGGCCCATTAGTCATATCCTATCGGGAATATAGCCCAATGGGATTAGATGTAGAGTTTTCCCTTGACGAAGACGACTAAACGGGTTATATTATAAATGTAAGAAAAGATCCTTGGGGGGATAAATGAACAGTACACAAAAAAACATTCCATTCGTCGGCTTACACGCCCACAGCACTTTTAGCGTCTTTGACGGCTTCGGCTTTCCTGCCGAACATATGGAACGAGCATACGAACACGGCATGGATGCTCTTGCTCTGACCGACCATGGCTCGGCCAATGGACTCAGTTACCAACTGCTTCACGCTCAAAAGATGAAAGCAGAAGGCAAGAACTTCAAACCCATCTACGGCGTAGAGGCTTATTTCGTCCCCTCTGTTGCTGACTGGCGCAAAGAGTATGAAGAGGCAAAACTCGACAAGAAACGCGCAAAACTCCTCTCGGACAAGAAAAAAGAAGGCTCCTTCATCAACGATGAGGGCTCTGATCGTTCTAGCAAGCGCTCCCTCTCTCGCCGGCGACACCTTGTTCTATTAGCCGCTAACCAGAAGGGGCTGGATAACATCTTTGAACTTATCTCCACTTCTTACGACGAGGAATACTTTTACCGCTACCCACGGATGGACTTCGATCTTCTCCGTAAACACAGCGAGGGTGTAGTTTGCCTCTCCGCATGCATGAGCGGTGTTTTAGCAGCTGCCTACTGGCAGAACCGAGAGGAAGGCGAACAAGCCGTCTATGACGCTATGAGAGAGCTTGCAGCAGAGTTCAAAGACATCTTCGGCGATAGGTTCTACGGCGAACTCCAATGGAACGCGATTCCGGAGCAGCACGAGATCAACAAGTTTGTTATCCAAGTTTGTGCTGAACTAGACATCCAACTCGTCTCCACAGCTGACTCCCACTATCCTCGCCGTGATGCTTGGCGAGACAGGGAACTCTACAAGCAACTTGGCTGGCTTGGACGCTCAAAGCCAGAGTGGGACACAGGGATCCCAGACAGCATTGATGATCTCAAGTACGAACTCTACCCGAAGAACGGGCAAGAGATGTTTGAGGCTTACCAGAAATACTCCGCAGAATGCGGCGTTGAATACGACGACCAACTCGTCTTCAACTCACTAACAACCACCCATTTCATTGCGCACGATGTGATCGAAGAGTTTGAGCCAGATGTATCCATTCGCCTCCCCGACTTTGTTGTCCCCGAAGGACTGACGGCACAAGAGGCTCTTTGTGAAATGTGCAAGGAAGGTCTTGCGTCTAAAGGGTTCGCGGGAAACAAAGAATACGAAGATCGCATTGACTATGAGTTTGATGTCATCGTCAAGCAGGGTTTCGCCAAATACTTCCTTACTATGAAGGCCATCTGCGACAAAGCAAACGATGTTATGTTCTCAGGCCCAGCACGAGGATCCGCCGCTGGCTCTCTCGTCTCTTATGTTCTCGGCATCACTCAGATCGATCCTATTCGCTGGGGCTTGCTCTTTGAGCGGTTTATGACGGCAGATATGACTTCTTATCCAGATATTGACTTTGACATCAGTGAGCCAATGCTCCTCAAAGAGAAGTTGGCTGATGACTGGGGCAAGTTCTCTGTAGTTCCCATTACAAACTGGAACACACTACAACTCCGCTCGCTTATCAAAGACATCTGTAAGTTCTACGACATTCCCTACAACGAAGTCAATAGCGTCACCGCAGTCATGGAGAACGAAGCAAGAACAGCCGCTAAGAAGCGAGCAGGTGTCAAGGCTGGCATCTATGCTCTCACCTTTGATGATGTGATGGACTTCAGCCCGACTCTTCAAGCGTTCCTCGCTAAACACCCGTTAGTCAAGACACACGTTGAGGCTCTCCGTGGCTCTATCCGCTCATCGTCCCGTCACGCTGGTGGTGTCCTCGTTGCAGAAAATATCAACAAACATATGCCTCTCATCCGCTCTGGCGGCGTGTGGCAGACTCCGTGGAGTGAGGGACAGAATGTTCGCCACCTTGAACCACTGGGCTTCATCAAGTTCGACTTGCTTGGGCTCTCAACGCTCAAGATGATCGAGGGCGCTATTACGCACATCCTCAAGCGACATCACGGCGTTGAGAACCCGACATACAAGGAGGTTCGGGCCTATTACGACGAGAACCTCCATCCTGATGTTATGAACTTTGAAGACACGAAAGTATGGGATGTTTTCAAGGGCATCAAGAAGGCTCCCGGAATCTTCCAATTCGCTGAGACGGGTATGCAGGGCTTCTGCTCTCGTGTTGCACCGACTTCACTTGAAGAGCTATCGGCAGTCACCTCCATCTATCGACCCGGCCCTCTTTCGGCCAACGTTGACGATGACTACGTAAAGACCAAGCGAGGCCGCAAGAAGCCACACTACGAGCACCCTATCCTTGAGGAGATCCTTGAAAAGAACTATGGCTTCATCATTTACCAAGAAGACCTCGCCAAGATCGCTCATCGAATGGGTAAAGACATCTCTCTCACCGAGGGCAACAAACTACGCAAGTTGCTCACCAAGAAGGGCACAGGCTCTGCCGCACGACAGAAGAAGAAGATCTACGACAAGTTCGTCGCCGGTTGTGTTGAGAAGGGAATGCGAACCACCGCAGCAGAGAAGTTGTGGCAGAAGATGGAATACTTCTCTGGCTATGGCTTCAACGCTTCGCATGCATACTCATACAGTATCATTTCATACCAATGTGCTCAACTATTCGCTTACTATCCGTCAGAGTGGGTTGCGGCTTTCCTCGACAAGTCCCCAGACACCAGAAAAGAAAAAGCCATCGGCAAAGCAAAGGGGCTTGGTTTCGTCATTGGCGATCTTGATATAAACTACTCCGGAACTGTCTGGGAGATCAGCAATGACGGAAAGACTCTTATTCCACCGCTCACTTCCATCAAGGGACTTGGCGAGAAGGCCATCGAGCAAGTATTCGTTGGCCGCCCATACAGGGAAATAGACGAGTTCCTGTTTCATCCAGATGTCGTTTATTCCAAACTGAACAAAAAGGCAGTAGATGTGCTCGTTCGCGCTGGTGCGTTGAAAACCTTGATGGACAAACGCTTCACGGGAACCAAACACTTCTGGTCTGCTGTGGCGGTTGATCGTCCCAAGCGACCGAAGAACTTCCTAGAAAACATAGAGACATACAAGCCAGAAGGCAGCTTTACCGAAGACGAAGAGATCCAGTCATTTATTGATTTGACGGGCAACTTCCCGCTTGTTCGGGCAATGGGCGAAGAACTGCTTCGAAAACTTAAAGACAAGTATCTCCCGCCTATCAGCGAATACGACAAGGCTCTCGGCGGTGTCGTCTGGTGTATCCCGCGAAACGTGGTGAAGCGCAAAACCAAGACAGGCAAGGACTATTGGATCGTAGATGTAACTGACTCAAACTCTGTCAGTGTCCGCATCCGCGTCTGGGGTGTTGACGAGAGAGCCGGTGACATACTGAAAATAAACAAACCCTACCTCATCAAGCCAGCACACAACGTGAAATGGGGCTTCTCGACGAGAGGCAGAGTAAACAAAACTTGGCGCTTACTGGAGATGTAATGCACTCTTGTGATAAAAAGAAAAACATACGAACCAACATTCAACTTTGCGATGAAGAGGGGTGCTGCCAGCAAGCGGTTGTAGTCCTTCCAGACTATTCTAAGTGCACAGACCACGATCAGATGTATCGGTTACAAGAACTTGTGAGAGAAATGAAAAAAACAGTTGACGATAAGAAATAAACGGGTTATATTATAAAGGAACCAAAAAGAAAAGGAGTTCACTATGAACGACAAAAACGAAAAGATGATAGAATACATTCGCGCCCTCAAAACCATTGAAGAGTGCATCCAACCATATGCAGAACAAAAGCGCGAACTCAAAGCAGAGTTCAAGAACCAAGGCTGGCTAACTGGAGACGAGATCTCAATGACTGTCAAGGCATACCGAATGATGAAGGACGATATTGATTTTGACCAGTTCACTTCCTTCTACAACGCCCTAATGGAGCGCTCTGGGAGAAACGTATAATGATGTTGGAATACAGACGACTACGGGGCGACGTTATTCCCCCTACGCGTGGAAACCCATCGGATGCTGGACTTGATGTTTTCTGGAACCCAGATGACGCAGCAGTGTCGGCGATGAACATCAAGCCGGGAGATAGTGTTATTCTCTCAACGGGCCTCCAGTTCGGTATTCCACACGGCTATATGCTTCAAGTAATGAACCGTTCATCGGTCGCCGCAAAGCGACACCTCGTTGTCGGCGCTCATTGTGTCGATAGCGGATATGAGGGCGAGATTTTCATCAACCTCCATAACATCGGTAAGGAGACGCAAACCATTCCACGGGGAATGAAAATTGCTCAACTTGTTATGGTGCCAGTGGTATCGTTCCGTGCGCTGGAGACAAAAGAAGACACCTACTCTTGGTATCCTATCACTATCAGTGACAGGGGTGACGGAGCACTTGGAAGCACAGGATCATAATGGATAAGGTATTTTATAACCAAGCGTCTGAAAAGAAACTTGGATGGGAGCCCTATTGGTTCGGAGCCAGACAAAATGATGAGGAATGTGTTGAAGCCATCGCAGCATGGCAAGAAGAAGCAGGCATTACGGCAGACGGGCTATGTGGCCCAAGCACCTATCGCCGCATCTGGACAGAGAGGGAAGAAGACATTTCTTCCAATGTGATATATCACATTGGCCCTACCAACGGCAGGCATCCCAACGCCAGCCGGCTCATTGTCCATAATGGACATTTTTATCCCATTGATTGGGATGTTGTCCTCTGGGACAACCCATCGGCACTTGCGTCCAACTACGGAACCTTCTACGACTATGCGGGAGAAGAAGACAGGAAGCCCTCTTTCTTTATAAACCATTGGGATGTGTGCCTGTCATCAACGTCTTGCTCGAAGATCCTCGACAAGAGAGGCATTTCAGTTCACTTCTGTATTGATAACGACGGAACTATCCATCAGTTGCTAGACACGCAACACGGCGCTTGGCATGCTGGCGGTAAAGAGTGGAACCACAAGTCCATTGGCGTAGAGATCTCTAATGCTTTCTATCCAAAATACCAAGATCACTATGTGAGGCACGGCTTCGGAAAACGTCCAGTAATCAAAGATGCTGTCGTTCACGGGAACAAAGTGGAAGAGCATCTCGGCTTTTATCCTGTCCAGCTTCAAGCGGCGCAGGCATTGTGGAAGGCAATTTCAGAGGTTCACGGCATACCGCTTGAGTATCCAAAGGATAAGAACGGAAACTTAGATACTGGCGTAAACAAAGAGTGCGCTGACGGAGACTTCAAAGGTTTCTGCAACCACTATAACTTAACCAAGCGCAAGATTGATTGTGCTGGAATGAAACTTGATAGACTAATAAATGAGGTAAAAGATGGATAAGACAACGCAGGGAATTATGTTCTCTTCAAAATCAAATGAATGGGCAACGCCACAGGATTTCTATAATAAACTGAACGCCGAGTTTGGCTTCACGCTAGATCCCTGTGCGACTCCCACAACGGCAAAATGTTCCTCCTATTATACAAAGGATGACGATGGACTGTCAAAGGACTGGTCAGGCCACACGGTGTTCGTAAACCCTCCTTATGGAAGACAGCAACGAAACTGGATTGAGAAAGGATACAAAGAGGGCGAGAAGCCGGGAACAACAGTTGTAATGCTGGTTCCCGCCCGAACTGACACTAAGGCATGGCACAACTACTGCATGAAAGCAACAGAGATTCGATTCGTCAAGGGTCGTCTCAAGTTCGGACAAGGGACAAACAAAACAAACTCCGCTCCTTTCCCATCAGCAGTAGTAGTGTTCAGCGGATCACCGCCACCTAAGATTACAGGGATGGAAAGACAATGAACAGAGAACAGCGAAGAGCCGCTGCAAAGCAGGCAAAGAAAGATGGCACAGAAGAGGTCGCCGAAAAGGTCGCGCTCTTTGGCAAACTAGAAGATGAGTGTCTTGTCTGCGAAGAGCCGTTTGACAAGACAAACAAAGAGATGGTTATGTCTTGGAATGTCGTCGTGAGAGAGACAGAGGGGAAAGTAAACTTATACTGCCCGACTTGCTGGGAAAGAGCCCAGTCAGTTATTGAAGAGGCCCGAAAGATGGTGGAGGCCAACAATGAAGGAGAAGGTTGACCACCCAGACCACTATGGCGGGAAAGAAAACATATACGAAGCGATCAAAGTGATCGAGGCGCATCAACTTGGGTTTCACTTGGGGAATGTTACCAAATATATCCTACGAGCAAACAAAAAACACAACAGTCCGATTGAGGACATAGAGAAGGCAAAATGGTATTTAGACCGCTATTTACTTTTGTTAAGGG
>Ga0080013_1004504_pt1 | contig 13661 bp, 26 predicted proteins | sample ETNvirenome_6_85_FD_69236 | JGI IMG/M metagenome (GOLD analysis project Ga0080013, IMG submission 69236) | Marine viral communities from the Pacific Ocean - ETNP_6_85 (SPADES assembly) (version 2) | ecosystem: Environmental > Aquatic > Marine > Oceanic | place: Pacific Ocean | collected 2013-06-19 | reverse complement strand
TTTTTCATACGCTATACCTCCTTCGTGAGTTTTAATTGTTTTGCGTAATCTTCGAGTGGCACACCTAATTTTTTCGCTATTGCGACTTGTGAAGATGTGAGTTTCACAGTTTTGCGACCAGGTTTTACGCTTCTATTTGCAGAAGCCACCGACTGTACGGGTCTAGTCGTTTTCTGTTGTCCAGTATTACCAAATTTATGCGGAAAGTCAACTTTAATTCTTTTATTAACTTCTTCATAATACTCGTCAGACTGAGGGTCATACCCTTCCTTCTCTACTAAATCCTTATGGATTTCGAACGCTGTAAATGTCATGGCTCTGTCTTGTCCAAACCATGAATTTTTAGCTGCCCAGTTTTCCGCTTTAGGATCACTAGGTTCTCGAGAAGGTAATTGTCTCGGAGTGTGTTCCGGTAATTTACCACCGTCAGATAGTTTGACGTCTTCTCTACCTTCCTTCATTTGCTGCATTTTCGCATTCTCAAACGCCAACGTAGCAATTCTCTTATTAGCTTCGACTTGAGCTTTAGCATCACCAGATTCAATAGCTGTAGCGAGTTCTCGTTCTGCTGCGCTGATTCCGGTTTTGACGTTCTCTTCAAATCGTTTCATATAATCAGAATCCATTTTGAAAAATTTCTTCTGATCAGTTTGTCTTTGTGCTTCAACAGCTCTTGCGTATTCAGTGGCTGAATCCCTCTGCCTCTCTGCTTCACGCATTTTCCGAGTTAGTTTAGCTATTCTTGATTGAACACCTCTGCTATACTCTTCAAGTTTACTGTCGTCTTCTTTTTTTGTTTCTTCTTTAATTGGTTCTTGTTCTACGACCTCTGTTTCCTCTTTCGTGGTTTCTTCAACTATTTTTACGTCGGACTCTTTCTCTTGCTCTTGAGTCTCAACCACTGATTCATCTTTTTCCTCGGGAACATTTACTTCAGCCCCTGGACCAGATGTATCAATATCAACAGTCTTCTGTTCTTTTTCTGCTATAGGTTGTTCCTTAGCGTTTTCTGTTGGCATAGTACCTCCTATGATTAATATGCGTGAATAAGACTTTTAGGGTCTTTCACGGTTGCCAAAATTTCGTCGTCATTAAGAAGACGAATTTCCCCACCTTCGATTTGTATACGCGATCCCGCGTATCTGGCAAAGACAACCCAATCGTTGACCTTGCACCATGGACCTTCTGGATAACGTTCTTTGTCGTTATAGCATTGTGGGCCCATTGCTAATACTAAACCACATTGAGACGCCACTTGTTGACGTTCCAAAGTTGTTTCAGTTACTAACACTCCCCCTGCCGTTTTCTCATCCATTCTGAATGGTAAAACGATCATTCTCCAACCTGTTGGTGTTGGAATTTTTTCTTTTTCTAGTTCTATAGGTTCAGATGGTTTAACACCTACTAAAGTTTTATCTGGTAATTCTATTTTAGGTTTTTGGTTTGTTTGAGATATCGACGATATTTTTTCTTTTTGCATTTGGCTCCTTGTCATCTAGCAGGTTAGAGATTTCCTGACGCACTGATTCCAGTGCATTAATTTGTCCTATTATATACTTATAAGTTTCCATATTGTCAACCCCTCCCGTGGTAATTGACATAGAAAGAGCTTGAATTCTTCTCTCCAGTGCTCTTCGTAATTTGTAAACTAATGATTCTGTATCCATACTACTTTCTTAAATAAGATTACATCTTTCCCATTTTAAAACCGGGATGGTTATAATACTTACCATAACTCGGGTTTGCTACTTTTGTTCCTCCTAAATTTCCATGTACATAACTTCCAATGTAAGGTTCTGAAACCCCACCAGTTGCCATGTTTTTTCTTTTCTTAGCCATTTTTTTGAATGTCTTAGCTAGAGCTTTAGCTCTACCAGTACATCCAGGTTTTGTAATCGGAGTACACTTTCCTTTAGTGCCTCTTTTTTTAATTGATTTGTTTACTTTCTGAATCCAGTTCTTAGCCATTATTTTTTCTTCTTTTTGTTGTTTTTACGTTTTTTTCTTTTCTTAACAACTTTAGCTTTACGTATTTTTCTTTTCTTAGCCATTATTTTTTCTGAATGTCTTTTGCACGGTAGTCCCCTGTAGGTTTACCTTTATAATCCGTACGTTGCTCAGCTTGACCTGTAGCTTCCATATCTTTTAATGATTTTTTACCTGTTTGAATTTGTTTTTTAGCTTCATTAACTTTGTCAATACGTTTAACATGAAAATGAGTTCTAACTTGGTTAGCTCTCTCTTTTGCAGTTCCACCAACATAAGGTGGTATTTTACCTGATAAAGGTTTAACACCTTTGATTGTAGCTCCTCTTTCACCTTTAGAAATTCTTCGAGCACGTTGTGCACTTTTAACTTTTTTGCCCAACATTCCAAAACCTTTTTTTGCTGCTCCAAAAATTCCCACTACTTCCAACCTTTTTTAGCTATTTTAGGTAATCCTTTGATTAATTTTGTTGCTCCCTGTTTAATTTCAGTTCCTAAAGCTTTAAGATGTGTTCGAGGTACAATCAATTTTTGAGCTCCTTTTTTAACTCCTTCTAGAAAACCACCGTCGGCTTTAAGTTCTCTTACAATTCTTTTTTTCTCGTCTTTTAAATTTCTTGCGCCTTTTGAAGTGTATGCTTTTTCAGCATCAACTCTTCCAAGTTCTTCTAAACGATTCATTCTGCTAGTATTAGCCATAAATCTCCTTACTTATTAATTTTTTGATTAGGTCTTTTGCCCCATTTTCCATAAGACTCGTCTCTACGATCTTTCATAGATTGTTTCTTAGTAGATTCTTTTCCAGTTCTCATACCAAGAGACTCGTCTTCTCTAGCTTTGTATCCTTGCTTCTTAACTCTGCCACCTTTTTTCATAGCAGATTTTCCACCAAATCTAGATTTGTAGGGTCTTGTTCCAAAGTCGTTTCTCATATTACTCCTTATGTGTAGAATTTAGTTTTTTTTCTACGGTTAGCCATAACCTTACCACAACCAGTAGCTATTGCAACCTTCGTCGGTAAGACTTTTCCACCTATGCTATACTTCTTTTCCCAACGTTTTGCAATATCAGGAAGGTTAGCATGCATATACCTTCTTTGCTTTTCAGATACGAAAGGCATTATTTTTTACCTGCTCCGCCTCTAAAAATCTGAGTTCCTTTAATACCAAAAATACTCGCCACGACGAGAATCCATAAATTTGTGAACCATTTCGGAAGGGACTGGAAATACTCAAAAAAGAGTTTTACCTTTTCCATAGCTGTCGGATCGTCTGACATAACTGCCCACATTAACACAATGATCGGCGCCGAAATTATCACGAGGACAAATTCGTCCTTATAGTCGTTTTGACGGGCTTCTAAAAGTTTGCCTTGGTAAGATTCTTCTCCTCGGGCCATCTTCTCTGCATGCATTAATTGTGCATCAGACATAGCCATTTTAGTACGCTGTTTGTTTGCGTATATTTTTGCTCCCGCTTGGAGAGCCATTTTTGCTAATCCGAACCAAGCCATTTTATTCCTTTAAAATATAGGATATATGCGCGACGCGCGCAAAATTTCCTAATACCAAGTTGCGGTTTTCTTTTTATCCTTAAGCATTCGCTTAGTGCCTCTTACTTCGTTCGTATCACCTTGAGCGATATAAACGCCTTTTCCTCTAAAGCTTGACGCACCTTTTGGATCGATGTGTAAGTTTTGAGGAGCCACTGCGACAGGATCGGTTTTATTTAAGGAAACACTTCCTTTTCTACCGATTACTGCTTTGCTTGCTTTTTCTAATTTAGTCATAATTACTCCTTGTTATAGACTACCTTTTAGGACCTTTCAAGGTCTTAACGTCTTTCCTTTTCATTTGGTCCGTATAGAGCTTCGCCTGAGTGGTCATTTCTGTCTTTGCCATTGCAGTATCTGCTCTAAGTTCTGCTAATTCTTCATTTTGTTCTAATTTATCTTCAGTTAGATCTTTGTTTTGAACCAACTTAGCTTTATCTAGATTAATTCTAGCTTCAGTTTCCATTTCTTTTCTTTGGTTCTCCATAGCTCTTAAATCCACTTCTCTAGCTTTAAGTTTAAGTAGAGGATCATGATCGAATTGAGATGTGATTGCTTTCTCTTCCTTCATAAATTCTTCAGTCATCTCTGCAATCAATACCGCTTTTCTAGCCTCTATCATTTGAGAGATTTGTTGAAACTTCTGTTGAGCTTGAGGATTACCCATAGCTTGTTGTTGAAGCTGAGGTAACATTTGCATTTCTTCTCTAAACTCTAATTGAACTTGTTCTTGAGCCATTAAGCTAATGTGTTCTAAACAGTTCTTCTGTAAAGCTGCCATCACTGGCGGATTATTTCTCACCATATTAGTCGCCATGAAATTTAAGTGTGAAGTGATATGAGCTTGATGATCTTGGCCTGGAAATGCATTAAATGGTTTCATTGCTAAGGCATCAATATTTTCAATTGCTGGATCTTTTGGTAATGGTGGTGGAGGAGGTGGTAATATTTGATCAATATTCTTAACCCCTATTGCTTCATACATTTTTCTATAAGCCATATATAAATTATGCATTTGAGGATTAGACATAGCCAACTGTAATTCAGTTTGAGCCATACTAATTCTTTGAGACATAGAAAAGATGTTTGGATCTGCTACCGGTAATACATCTACTCTCTCATCAAAATCTTTTTGTTTAACTAATCTTGAAGCCCCTACTACATCGTATGGATATTCAGGTGGTAGATAAGTTTTAAACACTTCCGCCAATAATTTAAATTCTTGTTTCATCGCTACATACAATCTTTTGTGTATAGCACTCATCACTCTAGATCCTCTTTCAAGAAGAGCAATAGTTGTTCCTACAGCAGCTTGTTGGTTTCCTTCACCCACTTGCATATCTGCAATCGCAGCAAATCTTTGACCCGCTGCAACTACAACACCCATAAGTTGTAATAAAGTCTGTGATGGTTCTTTGTATGGTAAATTATAAAATGAATCTTTTAAGTTTCCACCCGGTGCATCCACATCTCTCCATTCACCTGGTTGAATAGATTGGGAATCGTCTTGTACACGTACCCCTCTCTGTTTAAATCCAGCTGGTAAATTAGAAAGTGTTCCTGCATCTAATAATTGGCGGAGAGCAGACGTTGCAGTTCTGCTCAACCCGCCAATCATATGAATGAGTCCAAATCCGTAGAATCCAAGTCCTGGCAGAAATTTAAAGTGGACAAAATATTGGATCCGTTTCTTCAATGGATCATTGGGCGCAAAGTTCCTTCTTATCGAAAGAACCTTTTGACTACCTTGTTCGATTGTTACGACATAAGGTAATTTTATTCCTGACGGTTCACCCGTCTGAGGATTCTGATCTTCAAAACCTTCTAGGTCTAAATTCACATGACACTCAAAGAGAGTATACATCTGTTCATTTCTAGTGGTTCGAGTTGTTCCTTCCAGTTTTCTTTCCGCTTCTTCCACTCTATCTTGTGGAGGCATTCCTGGAGGAGTTAATTCTATGTCTCTATAAAATCCTGAAACTTGTTGTTTTCTTAAATCGTTTTCTGAAGTTTTAATAATATGAATAACGGCTTCTGCGTCATCAAGAGATGTAGCTGTGTAAGGTACCACTAAATCATCTGCGGGTACAAATTTAGAAACAGCTCTTCCTAATAATGCATCGTAGTAAACTTTTTTAAATGTAGATCCAGCTAATGGTAAATGAAACAACATAGAATCAAATTCAGGTTCATATTCTTTCATTTGATCTATGAGCTGGTAGTTCATAAATTCTTTTACCCGTTGTGCTTGTTGCATCCTTTGAGGATTGGATGCACCAATCACTTGGGTTCTTACCGGCCCATCGGCTGGTAATAATTCTTTGTAAGCTTGCGCTTGAAACTGTGTAACCGCTTCTGCAAGAACAGGGTGAGTTGCACCACTTGCACCTTGGAAAGGTTGTGTTCGGTTTTCATATTTGAAACCTAATAAATCTAGACCAGTAACATAAGCTTGTTCCCAGTCTTTTCTAGAAGATTTATAATCTTGGTAATCTCCTGCTAATTTTAATCCAACAGGATCTAAAATATCATCAGGTAGTAATTCTGCTAAATTGTCGAAGTGACTTTCCGTTCCCGGAATATTTAAATTGGCGCTTGGGTCAAAATCAATTGTAGCCCCGCCATCTGGTTCAGGTGTAACTTCTATTGGACCTTTAACTTGTTCCTCCGTAACATCGACCTCAGTGATCCCTTTTTTAGGATCAACCAAATCGTCAGGTGTCATGTTCGGGAGTCCTTTATCTATTCGATTATCTGCCATTTAAACTCCTACCATTCTCTAGCACGATTAAACATAGAAGACAAGCCTCCTCCTTGAGGCATCGGTCCTGATTTTGGTGGTAATGCTTCAGGTCTTCGTGGATGAAGGGTAGTTATTCCACCACCTTCATATCCTACTCTTCCACCTTCTGCCATAATAGGCATTCCTAAAAGACTATATAATTGTAAAAGACCTTCTAATCCTAACTCGGCCGCTATAACATTTTTAACTGTAGGCTTATTAAGCCAACGGCTAAACGCACCGCCGCCCTCTTGTAAAGGAATTCTTCCCCCCATGTTTAAATCTAATTTTATTTTAGAAGATTCTACGTTTCCTCCTTGATTAAACCCCATTTCATCTCTTACAAACATCTGAGACTTAGGTTCCAAATAAGATTCCACTTTTAAATAATCTTGATACTGGTCTGCTATAGGTTTTGCAGGTTTAGGTTTAGGTAAAATTTTTTCTTCTTTGCCGTCTTCAAGTTTTCCGGTGAGATTATTAATAAAATATCTTAATCCCATGGTTATTCTCCTAACATATTAGCAACGCCACCATCTTTAAAAGATTTTTTTATATTAATTCTCCAATTGCCTTTAGTGTCCGTACCTAATTCAACTTTATCACCATATTTTTGTCCAAGACCAAAATATAAATCTTTTGCATCTTCTTTAGAGACAGTGTCTTTAAAAATAGTATTACCATCATGTGAAACGTCTATTTTTACTTTTCCTTTTAACAAACTACCGCCTGTGTACCAGCTCGGTGCTTGATAGGATCCTTTAATACCATAAGTTCTATCTGTCTCATCAATATCAATTTCTTTAACAGGGGATGAAGTTATTTTACTCAATTGTATCTCAGGCAAAACTTCTAGACCATTTTTAAATCCTGCTCTAAACGGTGTTCTCTCTTTTGGAAGTTTCGTGCCGATGTATTCCATTAACGGCATCATGTGTTGATGGTTATCTCTCCAGTCAGCCCAGGATCCTCCATATTCAAACGCGAACCCCGGATCGCCTCCATACATCATTCCCACTCTTGGTTCTTCACCAAGCATGTGTGCAATTCCTCCACCTTTCATGCCTTTAGAATCCCAATCTGTGAAATCCATTTCTAATTGTCCTTTAACTTCATCAGATGCTTTTTTGAAAGGGTTGGGTTGTTTCTTTTTAGAAAGAACCATTTTATTTAATTTATTAACTAAATCATCTCTACTTCTATTTCCAATATTTGGTAAGATATGACGTTTTTGAATATCCGTAATATCATCAATAATAATATTTCTACCTTCTGGATACTTAGCCAGATTTTTATATCGAATTGTAACTTCATCAATACTTAAAGGTTTCTTGTCAATATCTTTATATTGTCTTAAAGCACTCTTGTAAGCATTCTGTTTATTACTGAGCTTAAAGGCTTCTAGTAATTTTGAAGGATCTTTAGGAGGAGTCTTAGTTACCTGGCCTATTTTAATATCACCCGACTCTAAAAGTTTTCTAACTTGATTTGGATTTTTAACGTTCTTTAAAACTTTAGGAAGCCCCGTCCAATCTTGTGGATTGTTTTTACTGAAATTAACTTTAATAAGTTTCTGAGCATCTCTAATTATCTCCCCAGCTTTCATTCTAAGCTTTAAAAGATCTAGTCCCTGAGGAGCTTTTCCCGTAGCTTTGGTATAATTAGTAATTAATTTTAATAATTGTTTTCCGAATTCTATTTTACTCATTAGTAATAATCAAAGTTTCTGGGCTGTTTCTTTTCTTCTTCGTAATCTTCCGGGTGTTTGATTAAACCCCCTTGTCTAAATCGCATCACGGCTTGAGTCATTGAGTCGACTAAATCGTCATTGTCGCCATGCGGAAATGCTGCACATTCTTCGATGACTTCCTCTGCGAACTTCTGTTGTGGCGCCCACACCATACCAGACTCAAAAACAGGGGCACAGCTATTTACTCTTACGTGTTTATCATTTCCTTTACTAGGTGTAAAGTTAATTACTGGGATGTCCATCTTCCTAAGCTCATAGGTCAAAGGCAATCCAGAAGCCTTCGCCTCCACAATCACCATCTCCGGAGACCAATATCTATATTGTTCAAGGGCCTTTCTCCGTAGTTCAGGGAACTCGAACCTGTCTTTAACCGCATCTAATAACATGAGATGTAGAGGAGAATCGATATTAGGATAAAACAAACCCCACGTGGTAATAGCCGAATAATCAGCCGTTTCCTTCTTCAAGAACGCTGTATCGTAAGATTGTATGACGTAATGCAAATTAGGAATCCAATCGTGCTTCCAAGTCTTCCACCACTCACGTTTAATAATAGCTCCTTCTTCTGAAGTTGGATTTTGCATCCACTGAGCATTCCATTTACTAACGGGTAGAGTCGCTTGAACTTTTTCTAATTCATCAAGTTTCCAGTATTGAGGCCAAACCGGTTCCTTCTTCTCTGGTCCGTGGTCCAAGATTGCCGGAAATTCAACCACGTCCCACTGATCACCTTTCACTTCTTTTTGAGCTTTTAATAATTGAGCTGTTAAATCTTTGGTTGACCAACGTGTCATAACAAGCACAATCGAAGCGCCTGGTTGTAAACGTTGTCTTGGTCCTGATGTATACCATTCATAAGCGTTCTCTAATGAGTTCTCCGACATCGCATCTTGTTCCGAGTGAGGATCGTCAATAATCAATAAATCCGCACCACGGCCCGTGATTGCTCCACCAACACCAGCAGCAAAGTATTCACCCCCTTGGGCTGTTTCCCATCTGCCCGCAGCTTTCGAATCTTCTTGTAATCTTGTTTGAAATATTTTTGAGTATTCTTCTGAATCGATCAAGTTTTTTGCTTTACGACCAAATCTTATTGCTAACTCTCCTGTGTGCGTTGCTTGAATGATCTTTAATTTTGGATTACGGCCCACCATCCAGGCAGGAAGTAAATAAGACGCAAATTCTGATTTTGTATGCCTAGGTGGCATATTCACGATTAAACGTTTTAGTTCACCCGTTGCTAATTTATTAAATTTTTCCGCAATGTGCCTGTGATGGGGCCCCTCTACAAATTCAGGCCATACCGCTTTAACAAAAGATAAAAAATCACTTTTGGCTTTGTTCTGTATCTTTTTTTCGGCATGTAATACTTGAAGTTGCCGAAAAGTTTTCCGGACATCCGGAGGTAATTTGCTAATGTCTACTTTATTCAAACTCATAAAAATTTTTAAAAAATTTTTTGCACCCTTAAAAGTGTTCAAAAAGTTTTTATCACGGCTAACTCTCTAAATCAAGCAATACAGGCAGAAGCAGTGGGACCCCTTTTCAAAAAAGGGGGGTCAGGGTCCATGTTTCATTGACATTCGAAAAGGGTTTAGGTTCCGGGGGTCTCCCCTCTTGGGTAGGGGATAAAAGATATCGAGCTTCAAGCACGGACCGAGGCCCAAGGGCCGAAGGACCTTGGGCCAAGGAGTATGGCAACGGAGTTGCCATTCGTTGGACCTATGCGCCCGCAGGGCGCACAACCTAGAGTTGAAAAGAGATCCATTCTATAAAGGTATATCGTCCCAGATTATGCTTGACGTGTATTTAATTAACTTATAAAAGAACTATTAAAAGGAGAATAAAATGACTAAAAAAGAAACTTGCATTATTTGTGATGGAGTAGGTGAAACAGTTGCGGATAAAAGTTACGACGGCGATTTATTTTCACTAGAAGGCGAAGTAGTACAATGTGAAAATTGCGAAGGTAAGGGGATAATAGAATGACTAAAAAAGACTACATTGTTTTTGCTGATATGCTTAAAAAATATTTAAGCAAACAATCGGCTAAAACATCAACAAGTGAAATGATACTTTTGGGGAAGATTACTCAAGATATTGAAATGATATTCTCAAAGGATAATATTAATTTTGATAAGAATAAATTTTACGACTACATAAAGAAAGGAGAATAAAATGGCATACGTAGTTAAGTGGGTATTGTGTTTAACTGTGGCTATAATGGGTATTATCATTATGGTAGCTGACCCAGCACACCACAAGGTAGGTGCATTACTTGCTTTTGGTGGCTTTTTATTGTTTGCGCTAAGTTTAGCTCAAGCACATATTGAGACGATAGAATAAACTTGAGCCCTGAACCAAAGTTAAAGGCATTCTGGTACCTTTAAAAGTTTGCCCATGTAATTTTGGTTCTGGGGTCAAGTTGCCAAACGAGTTGGTCCTGGCCAGGACTGTAAAAGAAGTCGCCACATGTTGGCGTAGCTCAGGCAACAAGGACCAAGCTACAAGCACCAAGCTCCAAGCGGCTTGACAAGAGTCAAGGGATATTGTAGGATTAATTTATGAGAAAGAAAATAGACAACAACAACTTAATACCATGGTTCATGGATGATCACCGGGACCTACCAGCTGATTATCTAGAATCTTGCCAAAGATTCTTTCTTGAGTTGGATAGAAAACAATCAGAAAAACAGAAGGAGAAACATGACAGCACTAAAAAAGAAAAGTGAAACATGCGAAGAGCAGCTTCGGAGAATGTGCAAGGAAATTGCCGAAGAAATAACAGAAGGGAAGACTCAAGAGTATATTGACCAGCCCAAAATTGAGCTAACCGCAGACAAGTTCATGGAAGGCGTTTACAGCATAGAATGGATCACGCACCAGGACCATAGTTACAAGTCAGCCCGGTTAATGGTAGCGGGAGGCGGTCCAAGTATCTGGGTCAACTTACAAAGAGACGTTGTCCAGGGATATTGGTGGGGAGATTACTGCGAACACCACTTCAGCGATCAAATAGGACTAGACGATTACTGCGAAGAAATACATGGCTGTAAATAATACTAAGCCTGAAGACCTACACGCGGAAAATATCACAAGATTCAAGGACCAAGCTACAAGCTTCAAGCGTCATGTTCCAATGGCCAAGCTACAAGCTCCAAGCAACAAGCATCAAGCCCCCAAGCACAAGGATCAAGCTTCAAGCCACAAGCTACAAGCTCCTTTATCCGGGAACCACGGTACAAGTACCAGCCAATAAGTTTAGAGGACCTTGGACCAAGGGCCTCAACTAAGATAAATGTATTCTTCGGATGAGCAATATGGAAGGCAATTTGGTGTGGGGAAAATCGGATTTTTTTACCTTTGGTGACTTTTAGCTCAACAGTAAAAAAGTTGCCAGAATTGTTGTAGCCCAAGCAGTCAGGAGTACCAAGAGAGCTAAGATTTTCAAGCCTAGTCCACTTAATTCCAGGTGTATTTTTTTTAAGTTTGAGATATAATTTTCGCTCTGGAGCCATATTTTTTTAAGGTAAATCATGACTACAACTCAAAGCCAGATTCTTTGTCTGTCGGTGCTTTGATCATCTTCAATGACTGAGGTTTAAATACTATTCTCATTGAGTTAGCACCTATAATTGTACTCTCCTGCACTTCTATTTTCTTAAGTTCTTCTAAGTGATTACCAACGTGCATAAACACAGAGGCATCGCCTAACTCTCCTCTTGATCCTTTCCCTTTGTTGTCCATAAATTCTTGTAAGAATCCCATTAACTCTCTTAATCTCATTTACCAAACTCTCCTTTATTTATAATATTAGTTAAATCATCTATTTGTTGAGCCAGCTTCTTATTATCTTTTTTCAGCTCAGCAACCTGCTTCTCCAACGTATTGGCTTTCGTTGTTTGAAACTTAAGTTCAACCATTTGTTCTCCAGACTGAGCTTGATGGGCTCTACTAATCTTCTCTAGCTCTTTAACTCGAGCGGCATATTTATATCCAGCCCTGATATACTCTTCCACGAGCTTTCTTGTGCCTTTCAAGAGAGAGGTCTTCTCTGCCACTTGACTCTTGAGATCGATGTTTTCTTTCCTATAAGTGTCTATAACTTTAGTTAAATCTAATTCACCTCTATCATCATGGTGTTTTAAATCCTCTGTGAAGTCAGGACGTTTTTTAAGTTCTTCTATCTGTTTTTCAAATTCTATCGAATCTTTCTTTGTCGTAGTCATAGTTGACAATATAGGATACTTACCTTAAAATGTCAAATATGGGAGTACCAAAAAGATTAACTGAAATGCAGCAAAGATTCGCTGAGTTTTTAGTATATGGCGGACCGGATGGTCCAGTCACTAAAACTGAGGCGGCTATTCTTGCCGGCTATTCTAAAGCAAGAGCACCTCAAGAAGGATCAGAGCTAACCAACCCAAGACAAAGCCCATTAGTGGTAGCCCACATTGGGAAATTAAAACAAGATAGAATTGCTAAGCATGATGTCACCTATGAAGGACATTTAGCTGAGCTAGATAGAATTAAGAATGCAGCTTTAAAGAAAGGGTCTTTCTCTTCTGCCGTAAATGCTGAAGTAAGTCGTGGCAAGACAGCAGGACTATACATAGACAGAAAAATAATAAAGCATGGGAGATTAGAAGACATGTCAGAAGAACAATTAGAAGCCAAGATGAAAAAGATTTTAGATGATTACGGGGCATTACTAAAAGATGTCACTCCTGAATCCAAGAAAATAGAAGAGACAAAAGATCAATCTACAGTATCCGAAGCTGAAGGAAAATCCGGAGAATAGTTCTTAGTATTTAAACAATCTTCCAACGAAGCTATCTTGTTCTTAAGCTCATTAATCTCATTCTCATAAAAAGTTATCTTCTTAAACATTAGAGTATCAGCTTCTTCTTTTGCTTTTTCTACGGCTTTTATTACGTCTAGGTTTTTTTCTTTGTCTTCTGTCATTGTAATATTTTCTCCATCTTAAGAATACAGCCCACGGGGAATATATTTCTGTCACTAAATACTTCGTCCTTAATGTCATAAGAACTAAATGTATATAAATATTTCTTAGTCTTCTTGTATACATAGGCCTGAGTTATCATCTCACTTACTTCAAATTTGTCAAATTCTTCTACCGTAGCATGACTTGCATCCCCGGTAATATCTTCCCATCTTATCATATAGAAGTAATATTTCTTCTTATTAATGGTGGCATGTTTGTATTTAGATTTCTTGGCTCGTCTCATATAGTACCAAATATCACAAAAAAGGTTTTTCCAAAACCTTTTACGCGCGCACGACCGATTAACTCTACGTCTTTATTGACTTTTTTGACTATTGGACATTTTAGACATTTTACAAATTTGTAAAATGTCAACACTTTAGCTAGTAATACCAACACTAATAGCTCAATTTGACACTTTACATTTAATATAGAATTTTTTTTTAAAAATATTTTTTTTATGAGTTTAAGTACTATATGTAAAATGTCCATTGCCATATTCCTGCCACATTCTAGTCACTTTTGTGCCATCTTCTCAAAATCTGCCAGTAATTCAGTGGTATTTATGTCTGCCTGCTCTTTTGGAT
>Ga0080013_1004502_pt1 | contig 13668 bp, 10 predicted proteins | sample ETNvirenome_6_85_FD_69236 | JGI IMG/M metagenome (GOLD analysis project Ga0080013, IMG submission 69236) | Marine viral communities from the Pacific Ocean - ETNP_6_85 (SPADES assembly) (version 2) | ecosystem: Environmental > Aquatic > Marine > Oceanic | place: Pacific Ocean | collected 2013-06-19 | reverse complement strand
TGCGGCTTCCAGAACCACCGCTTACCGTTGCCTTTTGATTGCAGCGCAACCTGCTTCTGCTTCATCTTTTTCAAATCTAATGCCATTTTATTTTCTCCTTAAAAATTATAGGCTGGGTGGTTTTCCCAGCCCGCACTATAAGTATACCTCATTCTGAGCTATTGTCAACTATTTTTTTCACCCTGAATGAAATTTGTATGGGATACAACATACGCGAAGTTTTCCTCATATGTTGTGGCCGTTATATCATATGATACCGAAGTTTGGCCCGATTGTCCAGCCTTTTTTACCTGCTCTTTTATCTTTTTTAGCATGCCTTTTTCATTTTCTAAAGTTTGCTGATTGAGGGCAAAATAAAAATGTTTTTCTCTTATATTTTCCATCAAAAAATACGGCTTTTCTTGATTTTTGTCTAAATTGTACGCCGAAACAGTTGAAATTCTATTAGCTTCCTTAGTATCGCACACATTGCCGATTATTGAATCTGATTCAACCAAGTAATTGATCATATGTAGCGTGTTGATTAATGCATGGTTTATTTTTGAAAAATACTCAACAATTGACAAATCTCCCAATATCTCAGCCACACAGGCATTATCAATTATGCACATCTTTTCCAAAAGACCAGAACGGGCAAATTCTTGAAGGATCCTATATGTGACTTTTTCTCGTTTTACCTCTTCTTCGTTTAAAAAGCTCAAATCTGGCCTTATATAGACAAGAGTAATCTTAGCCTCTTTTATCTGTTCTAATGTTCGTAATATTGCACCAGAAGTTATCCGGGCGCCAGCACAAATAAAAAATGTTTTATTTTTTTTAATGGCGCGTGTTAACTTTAAAAACTTTGGCACAGTTTCTTCTGCTTGCTCTATTGTTTTTGATCTTGGCAACTTGTAACAATTTTTGCCAGATATACCAACATCTACATAATGAACATTGTATTGAGCGTATTTCTCAAAGCCTTTAGCCATCTTGCGGCCTGCGCCGCCGAATCCAATTACTTCCATTTTATTTCTTTCATTTCACCAAAATTTTTACCAGCTTGAACTGAAATGTCGTACTCTCCTAAGCTAGTCTTTGAAAATGTGCTAAAAACGCTTTCCAGCAAGCCTTTGTCTTCTTTTGCAAGATCAATCACCAAAGAGTCATGAATTATAAATGCTATATGCGATTTAGAATTCTTAAGCAAGTTGTAAACTTTAATTGCCTGTCTTAAAACCATATCTGCTGTTGTACTCTGTATTAAATAATTCAAAGCGTGGAAATCATCTGCCTCTATCTCTCTACCAAATGGCGTCTTCACTATTTTACCATCCCAGTACTTTTCTTTAACGGCTATTCGATCATATGATCGGTTTGCCAAATAATCCTTAGAGTCTGGATTGTACAGCCAAGCAAAGATACGCTCCTTCGCCTCTTTTCTTGTCACGTATCCACGAAACACGTTTTTAGCATTCCAATCGTGTATATCTCCCTTTGGCTGTTCTTTGTCCATCAAAGATAACAATGTCCTTAATTCAGCAGCGTTGAAATCTAACTCTATAAACAAATCATTGTTTGGCTCTATAATAGTGCGGTATTCTTTCTTAAGCGTCAGAACGGGAAAAGAGTTCGGCTCAGTCGTAAGTCTGCCAGTTTTTGTACCAAAAATATTGTATTTAATGCTCTTTTCAGTCTTTTTAAGCTTTTTTAAGAAATTTCTAGTTGCAAGCTGATGGCTTAAATTGTTCAGCTTACTTGTCTTTAATCTTAGTGGCTGTTTTTTTATGTTTTCACACAATGAAGCCAATTCTACCAGAAAATCATAATTTTCAGGCTTTTCATAATTTTCAAAAACATATTTTGTTATCTGATTCTTGGCCTCATAAAAATCCAAAAGAAAATGCTGTGGTACTAAGTCGTAAAAGCAGTGTTCTTCTAATGAGATTTTAGCCTGCATAAAAGAATTTAAATATGCCTTGAGCTTGCCAGATGCTCTTTTCCAATCGTGCTGTAAATGCTCTGGGCATATGTCGTGAATAGTTTTTCCGCCACAATATAGTTTTGTGAACTCGACGCCCGATGGCAACCCCTCTTTATATTCCCAAGTGCCCTGCAAGCCCGTAGGAGCTTCGTCATAGAGCTTGCCCTCGGCATAAATTCTACTGCACTGTTTTTTGTTGTCTAATACTTGAAATATCACTAGCTAGCCATTATTTTTTATTTTTCGCTGCGGCGGCATAATGATCTTTCCAATACTGCGGCATCTCTCCGTTTGGATCAGATGTCCAATAAAATTTGTCATCTTCGGGCAATTGAACAAAATAACACTGTTTAAAGCCTTGGCTCTGCCCACAAGAAAAGTCTTCTTTTGCTTCTGGGGACTTGCTAAGATTGGTTACTGTTCTTTTCGGAATTTTCATCATGTCTAATAAGAGTATAGGATCTTTTTTAAACGAAGTCAATGATTTTCCGTGAAATCGCGAAGCTATTGTCCCTAGGGTAAACTCTATGTAATTAATAGCAATATTTGCCCTCGTTGACATTTCATTGCTTTTTGAAGCATGAAGATAAATGTGATTAGCCCGTTTTTTCAATAGCTCAAGTTTGTGGCGGCCCATAGGCCAATTTCTTTCAATGTTTCGTATTTCTGCATACCAATTAATATACTTTTTATTTACAGAAACCACTGAACCCATAGTTTTCTGTACTTCCACAATGCGGTTAAATTTTCTCGTTGTTGACTTCACTCTAATATCGTAAGTTGAAAATTCTCCAATGAACCTGTGATAAAATTTTACCAAAGTTTGTGAAAACCCGTTGTATCGAGTGGAAAAGTTTGAATAGCTTGCATGTGGTGTAAGGTTTTGTTGATATTTCTCTCTATAATTGGGCCACTTGCTTATCTGTTTTTTGAACTTTGATGTCCTATAGTCAAATATTAGCCTCCACGGAACATTGACATCGATTTTAAATCCATATTTCAAAGCTAAATTTTTATATATCTTAAAGTTGGGATCTTCTAAAAATTTAATTTTTGCTGCATCGTCATCTGGGCTATTTTCTAGCACATCAACAACAAGGCCAGACATGTATATCGAGCCGAGCTTGCTCTCCATAAATCCGGGCGTTGTTATGGGCTTGTTGGTGTCTTTCAGAAAGACTTTCAAATATTTATAAAAGTCATCAATTACTTTAATCTTGTTGCTGTTGCGAAGGCCAAATAAAACACTAGAAAAGAACTCTGAATATAAACTCTCCAAATACTCGTCTTGAGCTTCGAATTCATTTATATAACTTTTAAAAGCCTTTATCTCTGAGAGCATCGTATTTTTACCAATACCTCTGCAGCAAGCTGGCGAGTTCGCTCTGGCCTTATATTCTCTAGCCACATTATTAAACGCATCTGCAACAAAATTAACCATCTGTACGCCAGATATGCTAACCAAATCAACCTCGTCCAAATCTAATGTTGAAATTAGGCCGTAACGGTCAGATCTGGTGAAAAAGGGCAAATCATACCATGTATCAACTGCTGCGCGTACATGATTGTTGTATAATCTTCTATAGTTCATCCGGCCTGTGTGTTTTTCTTGGGAGCCGTCTTCGTTATCTGCCGTAGATATCAGTGCATATTCTTGTAAAATCTCTTGTTTGGTTTTTTGTTGAGCAGTATATGTCTCTACATCGTCAACGCTGAAAAGGTCGCTCTTTTCAGACATAAGATCTTTTATGCTTATTTGTACATCGCGGGACTTACCCCTAAGAGAACCAAGGTTTTTTCGGAGCGCGAGCTTAAATTCATTACTTACCATAATTTTTGAATTCCTCTATTTTTTGCCGAGCAAAAGACTAGCCCGATCTGCCTCAGAAGTTTTTGCAGCAACCTTTACCTTTGGTTTTGGAGGTGTCTGCAATTTACCCAAAGTTTTATTACCAACTTTACCATCAACTTCTAAACCATTGGCTTTTTGGTACGACTTAACTGCCTTCTCCGTTTTTGGACCAAATGGGCATTTTGGCTTGCAATCATCATAGTCTTTTTGGTCCAAATATCCTTTTTCAACCAATTTCTGTTGTAATTTATCAGTCTTCTCTCCCGGGGGACCGCGCTTAAGCAATTCACCTTCACCTAGAGTAATATTATCAGGAGGTGGTGACTCTGCCGCATCATCATTTTCTTGTTCTTTTTTCGTTTTAATTGCCAATTTGTACGCCTTGGCATAATTTGGATTTTTCAAAAAATCGCTATGCACATATTCATCAAGACCTATTTCAAGAAAAATTGGTATTTCTTTTGGCTCTCGCTCTTTTTTCTCTATTTCGCCGCATTGTTCTTGAATTTTTTGGAATTTTCGATCTTTGGCACTGTTTGCTGGGGAATATATATTCATTCCCTGCACAGATGTCTTATATGTGCCCGGAGCTAATTGATCAGTCAATCTGCTTATTTGGTAATATCCAGTAATACCGGGATCATCTTCCACTGAGATTCCTAAAGGGCTGCTTGGGAGGACAAAATACCCCCCTTTATAAAATAAATTATTGCCCGTCAGTATTGGACTGGCAGAATATGCAAACTTCAAATATGGAAATGCAATGTCTTTAAATTTGTCAAACACCAGCGCAGTTCTTAAGTTTGGATTATCAGTATAAGAAAAGCTAATCGTTTCCATAAGGCCGGCTGAATTGCCGATAAACAAATGAAACATGCCGTCTATTTGGTCTTTCTTTCTTTTAAATTGTCTGCCAGAAGCCTGCTTCAATTGAGGTGAGTTGAATCCTGTATCAACGGTGGCTTCTGTCACTCTTTGACTAAAGTGCAAAATAGAAGCTTCGTTCTTTTTGCTTTCGTTGGATCTTACTTGTGCTTGGTACTCTCGCAACAACTCAAAGCCCATAAATCCTTCGAAATTTCCTCTTTGGCCGGCCTCGTTATCAGGTGCAAACAAAGCTTGGCCGGCCGGCGTGTCTAAATATAGCCTATCGAGTTTTTTGTTCGCTGCAAATTTCTCTGAAGTTAGAAATGGAGTGTGAACAATGTCGCTTATCATTCCAGAGCTTAGGTCACTGGTACCATGGCCTAAAGCTAATGGAATTAGCTCCTCTGTTATCAAAGAAAGAAACTTTCCATATGGGATAGACGACAAACCAGCCCGAATAACAGTTTTATAAAACCACTTCTGAAAGAGGCTAGCCTCAATCAATATGTCGCCAATATTAACTATCAACTCCTTGCCCATTGGCCTGTAAACAATGTTGCCCAAACTAATATGCGGATATTTTCGGCCTTCTTCAATGTTTTCAGTTTTTACAAAATCATTAACTACGGCAAACAACTCTCTAAGAGGAAAAAACATAAAATTGCCGTACCTGTCTTCAGCACCTCTGCCCTCACCTATCGTTGGTAAAACTTCCGGTACACACTTCTTCTTGCCTTTGCCTGCGGCGCCGGCTTTGCCCTTGGGGGTGTGCAACCCCTTCTTGCATGGCTTTTTAGCATCTATTATTTCTGCTTTAAATTGTTCTGTCTTCTTGGCGCCGAAGTTACTGTATGTGAGGGCGCCGATTATTCTATCTAGCTGTTTATGAATAATTTTATCCGACTCAACTGTCAGCTTTGGAGTTTTGACTTTCTTTAGAGTCTCTTCCAACGACTTGTTCACCCCATACTTCTCTTTTTTCTCATATATCAACTCGTTTTTGCCCTTGCCTACCCTTTCAACAGAAAATTCAAAAGCATGCGGCTTCTTTTCATAAAGGGCTGTTCCTTCAAAATCCTTTTTCGAAGAGTAAAACCTCATTTGAAATAATTTTCCTCTATTTGCAATTTTTTTCAAATACAAAGATGTGGCTTTTTTGGCCATTTCTCTCTTCATTTTTTCTAATTGCACGCTGCTTCTTTTTATTTTTTCCTTTCTTTCCTTCTTCTCTTCATTAATGGCCCTTCTTTCACTTTCAGACAAATCAGGGGCGCGACAGGCTTCTGTAAGTCTGTTTATTTCTTTTTTAGTCTCCTCTAGAGCCTCATAATCTGCTATCAACTTTTTTTGCGTATTTCCGACCACCTCTTTTAACATACTGTGGCTCATTGGCTTAAGAACATTGGAGTCTTCTTGAACTTTGGGTAATTTAAACGCTATTCTCTCGGGCAACCCTATGTAATTGACCTTTAATTTAACCTCTCCCGTCTCTTGATATTCAATGTCGTGCTTAATCCAGCTAATTTTAAAAGTTTTTCTTTCTTCTCTTTCAACAGTATCCAAAACATCTCTACCGACACCCCAAAAGCTTTTGCCTTTGCTTTTGTTTATTTTCCAGCCATATTCTAGAACAAGCACTTGTCTGTCGTTGTCTAAATCTGGTTTAAGCAGCAGCAAATAATCATCTTTTTTATGACTTGATTTCGGATTGCCGTCTTTGTGGGGATGCCCTTGGGCAAACACCTGAAAGCTGCTAAAAATATAACTAATATTGAAATTAAAAGAATTTGCCAATCCCCAAACAGGGAAGTTGCGATCTACAGTTACACTCTCTATGCCAGCTTCGGAGCCTCGCATAAACTTATCCTGTAGCACACCAGCTTTATCTGTTGCGACTAATCCGGTGATATCTGTAAACGGTCTAAATATAATGTCTTTTTCTTTTGAAAATGCCCAACTTGACTTTTTGCCACCAACCTTGCTTTTTAAATAAACTCTAACATATGGTGCCATAGCAGCAATGTGGCGAGGCTCTATATTTGTCATAAAATTAACATAATCTTGATCTAATATTTTACTTGCAGGGTTGGCGCCGGCATTACTAGAGATTTTTTGCATACTTTGAATAAAAACATTCCTATACTCTGGATGTAAACTTATAAGTTTCTTGTCTACGCCGGGATAATCTTCCCAATAAAATGCTTTCTTTAATTTATGATGAAGTCCGTCTTTATCTTGTACAGGCAAGTTCCACGAATACAGCTTTGGCAACAACATATCGTTTAGCCATCCCTGTGGATTAAGTTTTGGTGGTAAAAAATATGACATGTTTATAAACCAACTATTATAATATTATTTCCAAAATATCTACTAATGGTGTAGGTACGAGGACCAACTCTCCCGGTTTGACATGGTGATCTGTGGGTTTTTTGTTGAAATAAGCAATAATCCACCAATATCCTGCATCTCCATAATAGTAATCAGCCAATTTATAAAATCTGTCGCCGGTTCGCCATAAATGTTCTTTCGTTGAAATGCTTAATAGCTCTTCAAAATCCGGATAATTTAATTGAAGTGTTTCAAGGTGTTTAAGTGCTTTTTTTCTCTGTAATTCATTTAAACCTTCGCGGCCAAATCTTTTCTTAAAAACTTGCTTATAGTCTGAATCGTTATTAAATATAACTCCCGTATTTTTATATCTTGTAACAGCCATCTTTTATCCTCTAAGCATCTTTGTTGTTTAAAATTCCAATTTTTGCTAATGCCGTATCTACTCCACCCTCGATAAATTCACCAGCGGCTCGGCCAGCGGCCTCAAGCGGTGCTTGCACAACATCGCCTATGCTCAGTTTGGTTCTATATGGAAAATCCCTACCAGCATAAAATTGGCCGCCTTTCTTATCTATATCCCAGCCAAGCGGACCTTCGTGCAGCGGCTGAAAAGAAATATTAAAAGAAAGAACTCTGGGGAATATCGTTTGTCGGCCGGGTGTAACATGACTCTTCATAAAAACGCCTTTGGAATTAATTTGAAAATCTGTTGAAAATGATTTTATATAACCGAGCAAACCTTGAAACGGATTCTTGTGATTTACCAACAAATTAGCAAACTTAATTCTAGCCAGCGGTGGACTAGCTAAAACTATAGCTCCGCTTTTTAATTTTGAATAGCCCGGGTATAAAGACTGAATTAATTTATTCATTTTCTTTAAATTCTCATTTGCATCGTCACTGTCATAGTTTGGAATAGCAAATCCCAGTGTTATTGACCGCGATGTGCTTTTATAAACTGCGATTGGATCTGAACGGCCAAATGCCTGCGTCTCTCCCCACTGAGGAGTAAAACTCTCTTGAAAGGCGGTTAAATATGCTGGAAATGATAACTTCATCTCTGTTGCTGTCGTCGGAAAACTAAAGCGCAGAGTTGAAAATGCAATTTGATTTCTAATGTTTGCTTCAGAAGGTGCGCTTGTTGCTAGAGTAGGATCTCTATCAAAAGCCTCTTCTTCAATAGCTTCTGCAGCATTTGTTATATTTGAAGCTGCACTTTCTTTAAAACTATCCCATAAACCCATTATTTTATTCTCCTACTTACTCCATATGTTCGGCTTAGCGTGTGTCTTCGCCGCATTACGGCAACGGCGGCCCTTGGGGTTCGCCGACTGTCCTCGCCTTGGCAGACTTGGTTCCCTTTGCTATTTCTGTTCCGATGCTGCCAGCCATCGAGATGAAGACCTTGCCCATTCCGGTTGTAAATTGTTTGGCTATTTCATCGCCGAGGAGACCGCCTTTTTCTATTATCTTAGCATCAAGTTTGCCGGCGGTCTGTTTTATATGATTGATAACTTCCGCCGATGTTAGACCCATAGACTTTGGCACAATTTCTAACATAAATGCCTCTCTTGCTTCTTTTACTGCGGTGGCGCGATCTTCAAGGGTGGCTACTTCCCTTGCCGCCCGTTCTGTTTCTGCAGGAGTCAAAGCCCCAACAACACCGCCAGCAGCCTGAAGCTCTGCCGGCAGCGCAGCACCGGGTTTATACGATATCATAGCTCTCATCTGTTTGCTGTCCATTCCAAAAGCATCTTTCAGCGCTTTCATATAAGCGCGACTTGCCCTAGGGCCAGACTGTTCAATGCGACCCATCACACTCTGAATTGACTTGGACATATACTCCATTCGCTCTGGGTAATCCATTGACGCGGCTTTAACTGCGTCAAAGCTGCCGCCCAAAGTACCCATAACTGCATTAATTTTACCTGCAGCTTGTTGTGCACCGTCTAAAGTTTCAAATCTCTCCAAGTTGCTCATCATTCCGCCGACTTCGATGCCCATTCGTCTTGCTCTAGTTTGAAATAAAAGTGTTTGTCGGGTCATATCTTTGCTATCTAAGATATCCATAAAGCTGCCAACATTGCTGTTAAAACCTACCCAAACTTGTGAATAGCTTTGGCCAGTTGTTTGAGCAAATTTATTCAAAACTTGAGAAGTTTTAGTGACTTCCGAGCGCGACTTGCCCAATGTTGCGCCAAAAGTATTAAATAGCCTAATGCTGGTGTCTGCTGCAATGCCCAACTTCTTATATACGGAGATTTGTTTTGTAACGGCTACAAAATCTTTCTTCCAAGCAGGAGTTACTACACCAGCATAGCTCCTCATAGCTTCTTTTACGTTACTCATGGTATCTGTCATTGAGATACCCATTTCTGTTTGGCGGCGCTGCAGCATTTGCAGTTGTTGTGTTATCTGCCCTGCGCCTTTAGCGGAATTGGCACTAAATTGTTGAATTTGAGTAGACCAATTTTCGTATTCTTTTATTATTTCCCCTATTCGACCAGTTTTGCCAAGAGCGCGTTGCAGTCGCTCCTGTGCAAGTTCCGGGCCTATTGTGCCTGTATCTTTGCCTTTGGTCTTCTTGCCAAGATCGATGGCCATTTGCAGTTGTTGTTTCATGCCCGCCTGCGCGGCGGCGGGGGCGTGTGGGATAAGCCTTTTCGCTGCGCCGACCTCGCCCTGATCGCCGCCCTTGATTTTTGTTATTAGTCTATTAAATGTATCAGACATATAAGCTTCCCCTGTCTAATAATTAGTAAGACACATCATTTCTGAGAGCGGGCTTCGTGTATTTCTCTTAAATGTTCTGAGAGCTTGCGAGCTTGCCAGTCTCTCAAACTAATAGGCAGCGCGTAAGCTTCAAAAAAATTCCAATGTCCATGCATTTTCAAAACAAACAATGTCTCATAGACACCGTTCATATATTCACTCGTCAGGCCAAAAAAAGTCGCCCGTTATGGGCACGCCTCCTTTGTTCAAGTGGTCGCAGTCCTTACAATTGAACTCATAAACAAAATCAACATCTGGCATTACACTTAAATAAGTTTTTCTAAAAATTCTTGAATCCATAATCGGCATATTGTTAACAAAATTCTTAATAAAAATAGGATCTGTATTTCCATTTATAGACTGCATCATTCTCGTATATCTTGCTGAAATCGTCTCTTCTGGTAAATTATGTTTATTTCGTTGAACTGCTGCAGCCACCATCGCGGTCTCATCTTTGCCCGTAAGAAGACGAAGCTCAGCCGTTACCTCAGACTTTGGCAATCTTAAAAGAAAAGTGCCTTGCGGCGTTATTTCAACATTAGAATAGTCAGTTTCCTTATTATTGACCTCTTCTAAATCAATACTAATTTCATTAGTGACAAAACATTCTTCACAGGAAATTCTAACGCCATAGTCAGCACCATAAGCATTTTTTCTTGCATTAATTAATATTGCATTTTTATCGCCAATCACCAAGGAAGATGGATCAATTGATTTATCAACAAGAATGCTTTCAATTAATTTCTTGTGAACTATCCCCTCTCTATTGTATGCCGCATTGACTAAAATATCTTCTTGTTTTGTTGTCATAAAATATATTTCGACAGACTCTTGATCACAAAGGGGGTGCCCTTCTGGATAGTACTTTCCTCCTGAAGGTAAATAAACAATGTCTGTTGGCGGCGTGTATGTTTGTTGTGGCTGTGTTGTTGGTTGGTAATTTACTTTACTTTGATTTCTATCTCTCATTTTACCTCTAATAGGTGACATCTACTCTGTTATCACCCTGCTTGGGGTAAACTTTTAAGTTCGCCCAATCATATGATAACGTAACTTGAGCAGAATTTATATCCTCATTCGAATAATTTAATTCACTAAATTGTACACCCTTTATGAAAGCGCCCTCAAGGGACCACTCCTCGTGTACACTGCCATCTGGCCTAATAGTCTGAATCTTGACCACGCCCAAAGAATTTACCAGTGCATTTTTGCTTATATCGTTCTCAGTTAGCCTACCAGCGGCTGTTTCGTCTGGCAGTGCCCATGCACAGCCTTTCAATTTTTTCATAAAAGTATTTGCATTTGAGTGACTGTAGACCTCTTTAACAGTAAAAGCTATATCGCCCCATTTAACATTAGTTGGATAATGAAAATGCCAATTTAAAAGCCTGTGGGGTTCAGTTTCAACTGTATAACCGGGTCGTCCGACTTGGCTTATGTAAATTGGGTGAAATCCGTTTACAAGCAAAACAAATCTAAAAGACTGCTGGGCGTCTTTTGTCATTTTAGCCCAAGCGGGTGTGGGAGCGTTGGCGCCAACACACGTTGAAGAAAATATTCTTCTGTTTAATTCACTAATAATTGATCCAGCCATTAAATTTAACCAGCAAATGTTTCAAGTTTAGCCCAATCATAAATTAGACCAACTGTAATGCTCATTAAATCTTCGCTGTCATATCCAACATCATCGTAATTAACATTCTTAATCCAAGCATTGTATAGACGCCACTCTTCTACTTTTTTGCCGTCTGAATCAATTGTCTGGATTGTTACATCTGTTAATGCATTAGATGCCGCTTTTCTCTTTGACATGCTTATACGCCAAGCCTCATTCTGGCCGTTCCAGTCGCTTGGAAGCACATAGCCTGAATCTTCAATCACCTTGAACATGGTTGCAGCGATATCAGGATTAATTGGATCAACTAATGAAATTTCAATGTCATTCCAAGTAACTCGACCGGGGAACTTGAACTCGTGTGACAAAAATTGATGTTTTGCACCGTCTGAAACAGTTATTTGTGGTCGACCAGAAGTCTTAACTACCCAAGCAGGAATGCCACCAAGACGAAGTATAAATTTAAATTTCCTTTTCGGCTCAATATTCATTGATTGCCATGCAGGAATACTATCAGGTTGTTTTTTCGGCATTACAGTTTATTCTCCTAAACTACTAATAATTAGTATTAATCCTCAAAAGCTGCACCAGTATTTGTAATGATAAAATCAACAGCGATAAATTCAATCGATCTTGCAGGCTTCAAGAAAATCTTAGCATACATTATATTTCTATCAACTAAATCTGGCGTAGTTGTAGTTTCATCCAAAACTAACTTGTAGTCATTTAAACCAAACCTTGCCTTAACATCGTTGAGGAACGGATTTGCACGATTAATGAATCGCTCCCAAGTCTCTCGGACATTCTGCTCAAACAGAAGCTCGTTTGAAATCGTAGAAATTCCCTTCTTGACAAAAATAAGCAATCTGCGAACATTAATTCTGTCCAATGCGCTTCTGGTCACTTGCAAAGTCTTTTGACCAAAGATTACGATCCCTTCTTGTGGGAAAGTTGCAATTGGGTTAATATTGGCATCATAAAGATCATCGCGATCCTTAGATGTAAGCCTCTGAGTGATGCCTACCACTGGTAAGCCTGCGAGGCCGCTTGAAAGACCGCCACGATTAAAGCCAGCAGGGGCGAACCACGGGGCTTTAACCCTGTCAGTGTAGGACATTGCACCTATTGCCACAATAGAGGGCGGTACGAACACAAATGAGCCTCCAATAGTGTCTCTAATCTTGACCCACGGGTAGTAAGCACAGCCATAGCTGCTGTTTAGCTGCCTATCCTTTAAGTTGTCGATAACATTCTTGGTTTTAGTTCTGTAAACTGGCTTTCCAATGTTACTAGAATCAGCGCCTTCAAATGAAGGCTCAAAATCTTTCTTAAGGTCAATTACAGCCAAAGTATCACCACGGGACTCAGCAACATCAACCAACTTATCAGTAAGCGGCTCGTGCTTAAGGCCGGGGATCGACAAAAGATTGCACTCAACGACTTCTGAATCCTTGATTGTATCAATAACCTCATTGTAAGTGTTAAACACATAGCTGCTCTTTTCTGTTGGAGTTGCAGAGGCATTGTGCAACAAGCCGCTTCTTAGTGGCTGTTGTTCTGTAATGTTTAATCCGTCAACGCCGCCATGGAAAACAGTCGTGAATTTATTAACCCCTTTGTCAATAAGATTTTTAATAGAGCTTGTTGAAGACATACAAGTATATGCTTTGCCAAAATCGTCGCCATTGCCGTTGGCAGTCTGGTGTGCACCAGAAACATAATGGAACTCAGTCTCGCCGGCTGATTGTGAAATGTCATCCAATGTAAAGACAAACTGCGCTGTTAAGTAAGCATTTGTTGTGTGGCCGTCCCAGACATCAACAAGTGCTGATGCGCCGACGCGGAGGTGATCAGTAATATCTTCGTTGTATTTTGTTTTATAATTTTTATCTCTTGTAATGCCAGTATATACACCGTAATATGCAGTCTTGAAATTTGTTCCACCTACAGAGCCGGAAGACCGCATCGGTAACGACGGGAACCTAAAACCAAGAGAACAAGAAGCTCCTAGGCCGGCGTTGTTTAGTTTCGTAATCGACGGGCCTTGCACTCCAGATACCAAACAGTTAAAATCGTCAGTTGTTCCGCCGGTGCCGTTTGGGCGGCCACCTCTTGGCGAAGAACAAGAAATGTACGGGCCCTTGTTGGTCGTGTTGGCGCCATCTGCTGTTCCGCCAACAATAAAAGCTTTTTCCACAATGTGATTCGATGCTATGGCCTGTTGGGCGTCAACGCCCATTCCCCACCCAAGGTCAAACCAAACGCTGC
>Ga0080013_1004501_pt1 | contig 13668 bp, 10 predicted proteins | sample ETNvirenome_6_85_FD_69236 | JGI IMG/M metagenome (GOLD analysis project Ga0080013, IMG submission 69236) | Marine viral communities from the Pacific Ocean - ETNP_6_85 (SPADES assembly) (version 2) | ecosystem: Environmental > Aquatic > Marine > Oceanic | place: Pacific Ocean | collected 2013-06-19 | reverse complement strand
AAATAGTTTTAAAATTTTCCTGAAGTTTATCCGCAAAATTATTCTTTTTAACTATTTCTGCATCTGTAATAACATTTTTACTTTCAACCTTTGTTAATCTTTCATTAAGGTTTTTTAATTTTTCTTGAGCTCTTATTAGCTCTTCTCCTAATCGGATCGACTTGGCTTCAAATTCGGCTTTTAACTTGGAAAGTTCTTCCCTTTCACTCAACAAACCCGTATTTCTTTCCCCTATTTTATTATAGTCATTTTGCAGCTTTTCTGAAAAATCTTTTTGTTTATTGAAATCAGCTCTTAATCCATTATGATTAGCTGTTATAGATTGTAGTTCATTAATTGTTTTATCATTTTCTCTTAGTAATTGATCATGCTCATTTGTTTTACTGTTCAAATCAATCTCTAATTGATTAATTCTTTCCGAATTTCGTTGTTCTTTAATAGTTAACTCATGCTTTTCTTCTTTAATTAAAATCATTTGATTTTCTTTTTGAATTAATTCTAATTGTAAATTTTGTTGGGTTTCAACTTTACCTTTTGCTTCATCAATTTCATGTTGAGTACGTTTAATTTGTTGTTTAAAAAATTCATTTTCTTCTACAACTTTATCGTATTTTTCTTTTAATTCATTCAATGAGTTTTCTAATGAAGTAACTTTAGATGCTTCCTTAGCTAATTCTTGTTCTTTTGGACTATTGCCCATAACTACTTTATAACCCGACCTTTTAGGAATCGAATCTTGTTTTATAAAATCATTTAATTTCATCTTAATTTCCTTCTCTTTGTTCCAGCTTCTCTAAATCTTAATACAGCTTCACCTCTTCGTATTCCACGTTTTTGTTGTACTGCTCTTTGGTGAATTCCTGTACCTGATCCACGTATTCTTTTTCTACCACCTACATCTACAACAGTTTTACCCGCCATTTCAGGTCTTACCCATCTATGTTTTGTATTATCCCAAATTAATCCTCGTCTTGGAGGAAAAGGGAGATGGTCTTTTATTAAAGTAATATTATCACCCCAGAATTTTTCCATCTGTTTATAAGCAGATTTCCTATTTCTAATTGGGGTTTTAGTTATATTATTTTTAGTTAATTTATTTTTAATAGTAAATTTAGAATTCATAATAGTTTTATTTTTATTACTAGCTTCTTTATCTGCATGAGTATACCCAGCAGCCCCAACAATTTTTTGAAGAGTATATACGTCAGCTAATTTTTCTAAATTTTTATCTTTCATATTATATTATACTACTCTTTATCAAAATCTGGAGCAGAATATTTTCTTGCTTGTGCTTGAGTAAATCCACCACCTAATCTTTCTGGTAATACAGTTGCAGTAAATCTAGCTACTGCTCCTTTGAATCCACCTGCAGCTTTAAATCTAGCTGAGTATTTATTTAATTTTGAAGTTTCAGCTTGAGGGTGTGCTACAATTCCTCTTGATGAATCTCTCATAGTAGTTTTATTTTCTGTAGAATTTGCAATTTGATCTTCTGCATGATGTCCTAACACATTCATGTGTGCTGCATGAGAGTCGTTTGTAAAGCCATGCACATTATCTGTATGTGTAATTTTATTATTTTCATCTCTAGTTGCTTTAGCAGGCATCATTGACATATTACTAAACTGACCATCAACTCCAGCCCCCTTTCCTTCACCATGTATCATTCCCATTATACCTTGTTTTTCAGAGTGTATACCATGAGGTATATGAGCAGCATTTCCTTGTGAATCTTTTAATTGCATTAGATCTACTAATCCTCCATTAGGAACACCTGCTCCAGCATCAGCATGAACTTTCATATATTCAGGAGTTACCCAACTAGAAGTACCTGCGTGCCATAAAAATGGCATTCCCCCTCCTTTTCTTGCTGGAGGAGGTCCCGGAGGTAATCCCCTAGCTTTTCGTTCTTCATTTAATTGAGTTTTGGTTGGAGCACCTTTGTATTTTTCATACATTTCCTCAGCAAAATTATCATCATGTGCCTGACTCCATGGCATTAAATTTTGAGTTTGTCTATGTAAATCACTATTAAATCTGTCGTGATTAACTCCTTGTTCTTGTATATTTTTAAGAGTTTCTTTATGAGTTTGTTCTTGTTGAACACTTTGACCTCTAGATTGTTGTAAATCTTCTTGATGTGACGGTTCAAAATAATCTGGTCTGCCTTGTTCATCAATTAATTTTTTCTGTAATGATTGTGGTAAATGTCTATTAATTCCAGCTAAATCAGTTTGTACTTTTTGAATTATAGTAGGATCTATATTTTTAATTGCTGTTTCAATTTTTTTTCTAGTAATAGGCTTTTTTCTTTGATCAACATATGGACTCTTACCACCCTCATCTATATGTGCTCCTTGAATAGCAAACATTGAATGAAGTTGTCTAAATCTATTCATCATAGTTTCATTATTAGCAATGTTATTAGTATCTACAATTCTAGTTTGAGTATTGTAATTAAATAATGTAGGCATTTCCTTAACATTATTAATAATTTCTCTAGCGATATTATCAGCACTTGATACTGGAATTTCTTCTTTTGCAGATGGTTTTTCTGCAGTAGTAGGTTTTTTAGGTGGTCTTGTAGGAGGTGGTGCTGGAGCTTCCTTCTCCTGTTGATTTAAAATTTTTCTTGCTAAAGGAACATATTTTGATCTAATCTTTGCTCCCGTTGTTCCTTTATCACCTATAACCTTTTCTTTTAACCATTCATTATATGGATGTAATTCTCTATCTTCTGAATCGGGAAATTCATTTTCATATACTGTCTGTAATCTTTGAGCCATGGCAGGATTATTAATAGTTGATATAATATCTTCATGATATTCTTCAGGTACTCCAGCTAAAAGTTTAGAAGTAGCGTCACCCGTTGGCTCTGACATTGGATTTACAGCCTTGATCTCATTCTCTTTAAATGCATTTACACTTTCATTAAAAGTATTCACATCAGAATTTATAATATTATTTACATCTCTTTCATTTGTAGAACCTCCACCAGCTTCAAAGAAACTCTTAAAATCAGTTGCACCTGAGTGATATTTATTTAAAGCTGCGACTCTATCAAATGGATTATTTAAATTACCTAAATTAAGTTCAGTATGTCTGTTAAAAAACCTTGAGTTTAAATTATTACTTATTCCACCTTTATTGAAAGGAGTTTCAATGCTATCAATTAAATACGGTGCGACTCTTTGAGTTAATCCAGCTTCCTCAAAAGCTTGGTTATATAAATTATTAAATTCTCCAGCTTCTAATGGTTGATCTTTATAAAATTCTAATCCTCTTTTTGTCCATGGAGTATCTGCTTTATTTAATTCATCTGCAAACAAACCTTGTTTGATACCATCTATAACAAATCTATGAACTGGATCAGAATTAACAGCATAATTATCTTTATTATACTTACGTTCTTGAACAATGTCATTCATTACTTCTTGAAATTCTTCGTATTCACCAACTTCTTTTAACTCTCCTTCTAAATCTGTAAAAGCGTTATCACTTTTAGGATCAATATTATAATCCTCATAGTAACTATTTAATGTATCCTCTTCTTCACTTGATTCCATGTTAAAGTCCATAAAATGTATTCTATTTCCATGCATTTGTTTTAGTGGATGTTCTTCATTCCCAGTTTCAGATACATAAAATCCTTCATTAGGAACAAAATTATTTTCATAATCTTGCCCTCTCCCCACTTTTTCAGCATACCACTGCCCATGTTTCTCTCCATTACTTAATTCAAAACTAACAAGTACGTGTCTAGGTCCTCTTTTCTTTTTATTTTTTCCACTCTCAATTGCCGATGGCGATGATAAGTCTAATATTGGGTCTCCTTTATTATCTTTTTCAACTCTCCTATTTTCTTGCCATACTCTTTCTACTGTAAAATTATCTGCTGTAATCGGTACAGCATCAGAAGAAAAAGAGGTTTGAGATTCATCTGTACTTTGACTTACACCATCCTCTTTTTTAACCTTGTCAACTATTTCAGGTATGTTATCTTTGTCTTTGACAGGTGCATCATCTTTGTCTTTGTCAGGTATTTCATCCGTGTCTGAGACAATGGTGGGAGGGGGTAAGAATAAGTTAAATCCAGTTTCAATATTATCACTTTCTTGTATACCCTCTAAATCATCTTCATTAATACCTAATCTATCTGATAGACCTGCCATATTAAAACCTTGTGCTTTATAATCTTTTATAGCATCTACAAGATCTTGTCTCATCACAGCATCATTTTTATTCTCTTCTGATGTAATAGGATTCTCTTCTGAATCATTAGAATAATTTTCTAAATCTCTATAAGCGTCATCTATTTTAGTTGCAGCTTGTAACTCTTGAATTTCTTTCTCAGATAATCCTTTTTTCTTATCAGCATCAGATAATCTTGTTTTAGATTCCTCTGTTTTAGGTTCCTCAGCTTTGGGTTCTTCTGCTTTAGGCTCCTCAAAAATAGATCTTTCTATCCAGTTACCCTCATATGGAGTAACATTTTCCCCTAAATCTTTTAATTCTTTTTCAGTTATTTTTATATTGTTTTCAGCTGTTCCTATGTCTTTAAGCATCTGTTCTACAGTGTCACTCTGCTGCTCAGCAGGGAGAAGTTTGCCTCTCTCAATTCTTATACCATATTCCACTCCCCCATCAGATTCTAATTGTTCTCTAATCCATTTTTCTGTTTTTTCTATAGACTTAATTTCATTTTTAATATAATCTTTTTTTTCATTAATTTCTTCTGCCTTAAGTTTCACTTCCTCTTTAGATTCAGGTTTCACTTCTTTAGATTCAGGTTTCACTTCTTTAGATTCTGCTTTTGGAGTCTCTTCTAAATTCACTCTATAATTAGTATTAGCTAACTTATTATAAGAACTAAATAGATCGTCTAAATCTTTAAAATTATCTTCTGTAGCCCCTGTATTAGCAAGTTTATTAACAATATCATTTATTTCTGGATTAGGATGTTCAAACTTAACCTTATCATAAAATTTTTCCTTTTCTAAAATGTCATCTATAACACTCTGATATTGATCTTGATCTGACTTACTTGTTGTACCACTTAATTTTCGTTCATCATTTAATTTTTTTTCTTCAGCTTTAGCCTTTCGTTTGCTTTCGCTGTCAAATTTATCTGCTAGTTTTTTAAACTCTTTATTGGCTTTTAATATTTCACCGAGATCGTTATCAGTTAAATCTTTAGGGACTTCTTCTTTTGCTAGTTCAGCAATTTTTAAATTAAGATTTTCTTTAATTTTATTTTTTTGTTCATCTGGTAAAGAATTAAAAATAGATTGTAATGGATGTCTGTAAATATAAGGCTCCCCAGTTTTTAAAGTCCACGGATTTTTTTTATCTATTTCTCCCTCAGTTAGTAACTGTTTTTGTTGGGTAGCAATCATATCTTTTATAGATTTTGATCCGATATAAAAAGCTAAATCATCTTCAGTGAAATTAGCAATCATTTCATTTTTAAGCTTTGATTCAGATCGTTTTTCTTTAGGCTTAGGTTCCTCATCCTTTGCTTTAAGTTCCTTTAAAAGATCTCTTAATTTTTGATTTTTTTCTATTAATTTTCTAGCTTTTGTTTCATCTTTTGTTCCATCTTTTAAGTTATCAATTTCTTGTTTTAACTTTTTAATTTCTTGATATAAATCTTCTTTTGAGTCTGGAGTGTCTGGAGCAGATCCTCCAATTGAAGTAGGTATAATGTCCTGTGTAGCTTTAACTAAAATAGGTCTAGCCATTTTAATTGGATCTTCATTTTTATCTAATTTGCTTCTTATATCATTTAATACAGCAGTAATTTTTTTAAACCTATCACCTAAAGAACCTAAGTTTTTGTTGTTCTGTAAATCTGTTATTTTTGGAACTAAAAAATTAACAAACTTATTTTTCAATATACCTTTATCTATAGCTGTTTTACCAGTTTTTTTGTTCGTAATTAAATCTTCATAAGTGTCCTTAATTGCGTCATAATAAGGTCTAATAATAGGATCTATGTCTTCTACAGGACTAAATTTACCACTTGCTTGTTTTCTTTTTGTTTCTTTTTTATTTGTTTCTATTTCTGCTTGTTCAAGTTCATGTGTTAATTTAGCACTTATATAATTTATAATATCATTCTCACCACCTTCTGTAAAAGTACCTTCTTCAATAGCCTTTTTTTGAATTGTGTCTAAACTATCTCCGTATTCATATCCAATATCTTTTAAGAATCTATTAAAAGCAGGTCTTTGTTTACTTGTAATTTCTCCTTCTGTATCATCAAGTTCTGCTTCGCTTGTTCTTCGCATATCTTCTAAATTACTTTGTTCTTCAAGTGAAATTAATTTCTCCACCCCACCTTCATAGAGCTTTGAGTCGTGTCCAAACATATCTTCTGTCATTCCACCGCTTTTTATTCCACCTCCAGTAACAGGTTTTCCATTTGGAGTTATAAAAATTCTTTTTTCTAGATCTTCATCTTCGAATCTAAAAGCAGCCTCAGTAATTTTTAATGTGTTTCCATCAGGGCTAATATTTCCTATAATTTCATATGTACCATCAGTTTCTGCTTCGGGATGTATAATATTTCTACTACCATCTTTATTAGATTTCGTACTAACCCATTCTTTTTGATCTGCTACTTTTATATTTTCATATCCATATTTTTTTAAATTTTCTTTAGCTTTTTTAGTTAAGCTAGGTACAGATCTTCTTTTTCTTTCTGCTTTAGAGATACGAACTCCATCTAATATATCTTGGGTTCCGATTTGAGTCATGTCTTTTAATAGTTCAGCTCTATGCTGCATATATTTAAATAATTCACCCATGAATTCATCGCTTTTCGTAATCTTTTTATCTATAAGTAACGGAATAATTTGTTCAGCTAATTCTAATCCTGCGATATGATCAGTAGGATAATGCAATCCTGCAATAACTCTGTTTAATCCAATTTCTCTACCCATCTGTCTAAAAGTTTCTGCATGTTCTGGAAATTTATCTGCTAATAATTCTGCGACAACTGCTGTATTAGTAGAGTGTCCTGATGGATATGATGGACTTTTACCAGCTACATTTTCAAATTCATCTATGTCATCACTTACTTGATGTGGTCTAGGTCTATTATAAAAGAATTTAAATTTATGTACAATAGTAGAAGTATCTTTATTAATTTTAGCAATTTCTTCTGAATCTATTTCTAAATCATTGTCTCTTAAATATCTTTTAAAAGGATCCATTAATTTTTCATCTTGAGCAGTAATTCTATTTACTAACTCTTCATTATCTAAAAGTTTTTGCATAGATTTTAATTCAGATAATTCTTTTTCATGAATTTCACCTTCATATTTTGGAGGGGGTTTTAATTCAATTTTATTGGCATCTTCTTTATCAATAACATTGAAAGGACGATTCATAATCTTTAAATGTTTTTTAGTAGGATCACCCCATTGAGCAGGAAGGCTATCATTTTTTTCTACGGGTTTCTGAACAAACTCCGTGAGTCTATACATAGCTGCATCCCCACCTTCTTTACTTCCACCACCGGGATCAGCAATTTGACCTGAACCCGCTTTTGTTAAAAGTTCAAATGCTCTATCATTATTTTTTCTTTGGCGAATTTGTTGTTGAGCTAAAGCTTCGACTAACTTTTCTTTATCCTGTCCCTCTTCAGGAATTATATCAGGATCTTTCATATATTTTTGTTTTAATGATTCTAATGGTGTAACCACGATTAATCTTTCCTATTATTTATTTTTTAATGTTATCCAATTTCTTTTCTAATCCTATCGATACTTTCATATTCTTTAAATTATTCATAATTTTATTGAGTATCAGGTTCTTGAAGTAAAACTTCTCTGTTGTCTATGACTGACCAAATAGATGCTTTTGTAGATGATTGTACTTGAAATTCTTTAGTCGCAAAAGTCTGGTCATGTCCTGTAGTGTTATATTGAATTGTAAGCAAACCAATATCCGCTTGTCTAATCACACAAGTTCCACCCTTACTAACAATATTCGACAAATTTAGCTTATTAATCTTGGCATTTGTAGAAGTTAAGCTACCTGTATCTAGCCAGATTCGGTCATATAATCCACCTTCAGTACTCAATTTTTTAGCCATGAAGTTTCCACCTGAGATTCGCAAGTCCCTAGATGTCCCTATTGTCTGTGCAATAGATTGTCCGTCAGATATATTATGTTGAACCACTACCTTGTATGCGTTTATATCGCTTAGTGTAAGCGTTTTACACGTGTTCCTTTCAAATATCAATTCTCCAATCTCCAGTCTAGCGTTCTGTCCTAGCTTACCTTCAATCAGTATTGCTTCAGCTTTTCCACTAGGTAATGCTGAGTTAGTGTAAGCTGTTCCGACTGAAACATTTGATATTGCTATCTCTTCAACTGGAGTTGAGCCAAGAACTATTCTGAGCGTATTGTCATTTGGATTATCTTTTCTCCAAGCCATAAGCTTTTCTAGTTCTTCGTCAGGATACTCGCCGGGTGCAGAATAAATTCCCGGAGAACGGTTTTCAAAACTTCTTATCTCTACTATTTCAGCTACTCCAACACCAACTGCTGTTGTTGAACCAATTCCTAGAACTGCAATCGCCATTTGTGGGTTAAGACCTAATGACCTAAGTAAACTATATGGAGATTTTATTACAGTGAAAAATCTTCTCCACTTTGTAGATTCTGAATTAAGATATTCTATTTTAACAAATAACCAATCTCTAAATTTTTTCAAATCTTGATACAAAGTAATAGGAGATTTGACAATAGCCATTGGGACTTTTTTCAAACCTGATATACTTCTAATTTGAGCTATAAGTCCTAGTACTATAGCACCTACAGATGCCCCTATACTATACCAATACCATTCTTGAAAAAATGCTAAATATTCCATCACCGATGAATATGTAATGATAAAATATTCGGTTTTAATTGGAGCAAAGTGCCACCACAAGTTAATTGGATTAACTAATGTGATGGTAAGACCTACTGTACCACTTATCACTGTAAGGAAAGTAAATAAGCCTAAAAAAATATTTATTATTTTTTTAAAAGGTATTTTAATTTTATTAAGTTGCATCATGTCCTCTCTTAGTTATAAAAAATTTCACCAAAAATTAACATTAATGCCAACAAAAGAGATATAAATACGCATATTCTTATTAGATTTTCTGTAGACATCTTTTTAAATTATTAGCTACTCCTATTAGGAATTTAGGAGTTACCTATAAAGATAACTGACTATCCCTATAAATTACATCTGTTATATTATACTAGTTTTAATACTGTTTAATAAATAATATAGTTTATTTCTAGCTCCACCCCCCTATAGTCCCCCCTCCTCAAAATTTTTATGTTTTTTCGTAATTTCCATGCTATAATAAAGATGTACTTAGAAATGAACTGCTTCTTCCTAAATGCCGTGGCATATTCTTGTAGGTAAAGAGGGGGATATGTCATAGGAATGGATATTTACCTATCCATAGAGCGGTAGTTGGTGGCGATCAATTACCGAGTGCATTAAAACATAGAGAAAAAAAATGTTCATATTCTAAAGTACAATACGGAATGGGATGAGGGTGACAAAATAACATTGGTTATGTCCCCTCTCCCTTTTTAAAGAGAAAGTGCTAGACCTAATACTGATTGTTAAGGAGATTTATTGTTAACTGAAAATGATTTGATTACAGAGGGTGAACAAAGAGCTCGTGCATCATTAAAAAAATACGTAAAAGATGCTGTTGAAAATTTTAGACTAGATAAATTATCTAAAAAACAATTGAAAACGTTTAAACGTGAAGTTTTTCGAAGAACAGGTTATCAATTAGCACAGCGAACTATAAATAAAGCAATTAGAGAACAGTCTATGGCTAACGTTGATTTTACAGTAGATGAACATAACTGTTTTGCAGCTAGAATTTTAAAAAACGTTGAAATACAATATGGGAAAAAATATAAATTTAGTCCCCATCGGACTACGGATAAATTTGTAGGTCTAGGTAAACCTAATACGGAAAATGAAGATACTAAAAGATATTGTCCATATTTTGGAAAAGACCAAATTGAAATGATAAATATTATTAATGAGTCCCCCCAGCTTAGAGAACCTTTTATAGTTAAAGATTTTATAATTCCAGATTATTTAGATGAAAAAACAGTTTTTTGCACCGAAGATTGTTATAAAAATTTAATTGTTGATGTACAAAAGCTATTTGAATCACGAAATTATAATTCTATAACTCCTAATTCTAAACATTTTCAAAAAAGAGTTAAGGGAGGTAGAGTAAGAAAAGAAAAATATTTTCAAATTTTAACAGAACGTTTAAAAGATACTTTTTTTAAAGTAGTGGAAAATTTAGGTGTTCCGTATTATAAGTTTATTGATGATTATCCTTTTTACGTTAAAGACGAAATGGATTATATGATTAGCTATTTTTGGCGTAATAATATAAAAAATCCGGCAGGGAAAGAATATCCTTTGAGGAAATATAAAAATAATTTTCCAGACCATATTGTTACATCATCTTCTGAAGTTGGTAGTGAATTTAAAAACGAAGGTGATTTACATAAATCAATTATAAAATATCTTAATGGACGTTCCTCCCCTTCTTGGTTCTTCCGGTATAGACCTAAACTAACTAAAATACGTCACGAAGTACCCTTAAATGTAACAAACATACCTAGTCAAAATTTTTCTTGTGATCTTGCTTTAGAATATCCTGATGCACTTATCCCTATAGAAGTAAAGAGACGAAAAGACCGAGGAATCTATTTCCAAATTGTTAAATATATTCATGGTTTTAAAATGAAAGGTTTGCATGTGCCTGAAGCTTGGCTCATAATACCTGAAATTACACCTGATATCTTATTGTTTTTTCACGAACATAATTTATACAATCCCGTTAAATTAAAACTGTTTGTTTGGAAATTTATTGATGGGAAGTTTGAAATGTATGAATATAAATCTATTTACAAAATGATGAAAAAATTATTTACCGTAGAAGCACAAAATAGTGTATAATAGTAATAGATAGGGCAACTACGTTGCCCCAAAAAAATAGGGCTGCCCCTTAACAGAGGCAGAGATTAAATAATAGGAGTAGCAAAGATGAAGTTATTGCAAATGGTGTTACCATTGACACCGCAACCTTACAAAAACATAATTACATTTTTTCTGTCAATGTTAAAGAATGTGGACTCTAAAGAAGAGTTAATACAAATCGGAGAGATCCTATCTAGGGCTCTTGCAGATGGTAAAATCTCCTCTAAGGAGTGGTTAGCTATTGGTGGTAAGAATGGGCTAGGCATATTAGGAGGAAAATAATATGGCTTTTGTTAAAGACGGAGCCTTTGATGGTTTCAAGAGAGATGTTGAAGGAAACTTCAATGCCCTCGAAGACAGAGTGATTGAATTAGAAAGATCACTTAAAAAATACAACGGTGGTATTTCAGTAGATGAAATAGCATTAGATGAAATTGAAGTTGAAGATGAAGTGGTTGAAGAAGAAATAGAAGAAGATCTTCCTGAAGAAGAAGATGAAGATGAAGAAGACGAGGATGAGGAAGAAGAAGAGGAAGAAGAAAATGATGAAGAAGTCGACAGCAAAAAAACTAAATAAATCAAAAGCTGGATATAAAGATATGAGTATATCAAAGTATATCAAAAAACTACTTAAATGAAATATACCATATCAGATATAGCTTATAGTCCAAGAGTAGGTGCCCTTGATACTAATGGTACTATACATTTTGAAATTGACGTAACTACAGATACCGTGTCTTTATATCCTACAGCTTATAATGTATCTAAAGGAACTATAGAACGCATTTCAAATGCAGATCCTATATTTACATACAATTATAATACTACACAGTATGCGGATAACAATCATGAAATTACTTTGGCTATACCTGAAGACGAATAAACACTACTCTATTCTAAGTGTACTTTTATATAGCTTTTTAATAATGTTAACTGTAACAGGATTGGTAACACCTTAACAATTGGACCAATTTTTTAAATTTTTTTCAAATTTTTTATACACCTACCCTTATACCTACCCCCGTTTTCTAAAAATTTACTTAGCTTATTTAATATGTAGCTTACGCTATATATAGGTCTACAAGTATAACCCCCCCTTCAATACCTTATACAAGATTAAACGTGGCTGTATGGGGCTATATCAGGCTCATATGACCACACTTCGCTGTGATATTAGATGTGATATATGATAATATAATAATAGCAATATTTACGAAAGGTTGAATATATTTTGAAACCTTAAAGTATTTTGACAGTAGTTTGATAATAAACTACTATTAGATAGTCAAATAAAAACAAGTGTTAAGGAGTTAACATAATGAATATGTGGGAAGAATGGATGTATTTCAAAGATGAGGCAAAAGCTAATTGTCCACACGCTATCAGGGAGATAGTGGATAACAACAACGTAAAATGCATGTTCTGTGGTGAACAGTGGGAGGAAATTAAATAATGGCTAAAAATAAATATGACGTTAGATTTAATTTAATTGAGGAGATAACCGAAAACGATATCAAAAAACTTATAAAACAAGTCGAAGAAATAAATAATTATTTATATGCGACTAATGACTTACGCTCTCCCTATGGCTCAAGAACTTTAAGGGCTAGGATAGGGAAAGAAGTTAGGGAAATTATAAGAGAAGAAATAAATGAAAGCAATAAAATGAGTTACAAAGAGTTTACCTTGTGGGTTGTGATGATTTTTGGGTTTTTCTCTGTGGCATTGTTTGCCATTTTATGGTGGTTATAATTAAAAAACTATTGTATGGGGCATTGGATAGGGTTTTTTGCCCCCCCTATCTTTTGCCCCTTTTTTTTGATGCCCCCTTTTAGATGTGATATATGATACTTATATGTGATATATATGATAATTTTCCTGTTTCCTTTGTTCTTTCTTCCTTTCCTTTTCCTGTTTTGACTATGGTTAAAATTTGATATAGTCTATTTGTATCAATTAAAAACTAAATACTTTAAGGAGTTAGAAATGTCGACATTTAACGGTTTCAAAAATTATGAAACGTGGAATATTATTTTGTGGTTTAGAAATGATTTAATATTAAACGCTTGTATTATTGGTTTAAATTTCAAAGGGATAAAAAATCCTTTTCTGTATTTAAGGCAAGAATTAAAAGAGTCAACATTTAATTATACTCAAACATCTGATGAAGTCAGTTTGTTTGATACAAAATTAGATATTTCAGAACTAAACGATGAAATAAAAGAAATTAAACAAAATGAAAATTATAAATGTTCTTATTGTGGAAGTGGTGATTATCATACAAGGGATTGCGAAACACCAATAACCATAATACGCAATTAAATAAATTATAGTGGGCGATTAATTTCGCCCACTATTTTTTTTGATATTCCTTTTAGATGTGATATATATGTGATAATTAGATGTGATATATATATGATATTTTCCTGTTTCTTCCCTTTCTTTCCTTTCCTTGCTTTCCTGTTTTGACTGTAGTTAAAATTTGATATAATCTATATACATCAATTAAAAACTAAAACTTTAAGGAGTTTATTATGGAAGATTATACTATTGAGTTACAATTTGGGATTTTTGGCGATAATCCTGAACCTACAAATTACGCAGTTTATAAATGGGGCGTATGGGAAAAAGGTTCA
>Ga0080013_1004500_pt1 | contig 13671 bp, 18 predicted proteins | sample ETNvirenome_6_85_FD_69236 | JGI IMG/M metagenome (GOLD analysis project Ga0080013, IMG submission 69236) | Marine viral communities from the Pacific Ocean - ETNP_6_85 (SPADES assembly) (version 2) | ecosystem: Environmental > Aquatic > Marine > Oceanic | place: Pacific Ocean | collected 2013-06-19 | reverse complement strand
TCTTCTAGAAATTCTATCTCTTGAGAAATATTTAAGAGTTCTAATTTTTTCTTTTTAAATATTAAAAGTCTATCTGCATAACTTTCAAGCTTTATTATCTCATCCCCATCATTTATAGAAGCTTCAATCAGTCCAGAAGTAGGAAATGTATCAAAACTATTAACAGGAGATTTTATAACAGCATCCCCTTTTATAATTTCTTGACTATTGCTATCCGTATATTTTAAATTACCTATATAAACCCTTCTATTTGCAACTGTTGCTGTTTTATATCTCATATTTGTTGTAGAATAAACTCCTTGGCCAGATAAAGCTTCATAAGTTAAAACATTAGGTTCACAATTAAATCCCAAAGTTCCTCCTAGAGTATAAAATTTAGCAGCACCACCCCAGCCAGATAATGTTTCCCAAGCAGTATAATCAGCAGTAATATTTGTTCTTCCTCCTTCCTTCATATCAATATCTACTAATAAACCCCAAGATCCGCCAAGAAGACTTTGGTATATAAAAGCAGTTTTATAATATATTCTTGCACCAGTAATCTCTGGATTAAATGGACTAGTAGCAAGAATTCTTATATTTAAATACTCATCATTATCCACATTGTGTATGGCTGGCCCAGTAAATTCATATAATTCAGATTCATTTGTATTATTATATATAAATGAAGCAGCAAAGTGATACCATACATTAGCACCAGAAGTATTAAATGCCTGATTACCAGTAATCCCTAATGCTCCTGTAGAAAATTCTAGAACAAATCCTGCACCTGCTGCTGGAAATATAGAATACTCATCGCCAGGATCCCAACTACTATCTGGAGATCCTCCAGATCCTGATTCTGTAGCTAATGTACTAACACCAGATCTTGAAGATATTACAGCATAATAATCATCACTAGTATTTACTGCTATATAATCTGTAAATCCACCATCTACATCACTATCAAAAGCATTAGTATCTGTCAACACAGTAGCTGAAGTTGTCGTATCAATAGTACCTGAAGTTGCCATACCAATAACCATATCTGCATTATCACCATCATGGTCTCCAGTAAAACCACGTGTAGGGGGAGTTAATGCCTGACCTGTTTGATACCATGAACTATATGAATCTGCAGTCCCAAAATGTTTCCTTTCTATATATCCATACCACTTATTAGCATTATCATTTCCAAATTCAGCATCGCATACCCTTAATGCTCCATCTACAGAATAGAATACATCCTTTCTTTGTCCAGTGCCAGAAGCATTATCATCTAATCCCGTTATAGGTTCTCCCCAAAGAGGCTGATCTAATTCATAAATAGAAACTTTTCCAGTAGCATCAGAATCAGAAAAAACCAAATAATCAGTACCAGTTTCTGCTCCTGATCCTGCTGTATGACCATCAATCCTATCATGACTAAATTGAAATAATCCATAACCTGGAGTTATGGCATTAGGTCGAGCAGCTGGCATACTGGAAGTTGATTTTCCACCCATTAGCCTGATCTTACCCAACTCATCTACCATTACATCAGTAGCTGTAGATAGTTCCTGATCAGCTATATCCCTAGCATCTGAATTACTATTCAATCCTCCATGAAACTGGGTTATCTTATAAAGCTGCTTAGGCATCTTCCTCCAAATTATCGGGAGAGGTATACACAACAGTCAGCGAACCGTCTGAACATGTGAGCCGAGAGAACCAAGGAGGAGCAGTGTAGTCCCTCTCCCAATTGTAATAGTTTGCGTTAATTACGGCCATTAGAACCCTTCTAAGACCTCTTTAACCTTTTCCCATACTTCATCATCCTTTTTAGTTTTTGTAGCCTTTACGGCCCATCCTCCGACCTTTAAGAGCAAGGCAACAATACCATGCTTGGCTACAAACTTACCTACTAGTACTTTAAGCACCTTTACCTACCGCCTTATATATTGCTTTTTTAATTGAAGTCCAAATCAGATCATCCCATTCTGTAGGGCTTAATGCCACTGCTTTATCTATACATAATATAGCTATTAGTGCATATTCCCAATTACTTGCAATCCATTCCATCTTTTATTTCCCCTTTTTATTAAAAAATCTTTGCATTATATCTACAATGGCTTTATAGCTAGCTTTCAGCTCTTTGATATCCATTGTATGTTTTTTTAAAGCATTTATCAATCCGATTACAATCCCTTCTAACCTAGCAAATGACTCCCTCATTTCTTTTTGAAGTTCGTTCTGTATGAACTGATTCTGCTTCCATATAAAGTATCCGAAAGCCATACACATTGCTACCGGAACTCCGACACGTTCTATTATTTCTACAAATGTTTCCATTAACCCTCAATTAATTCACCCCACAATGAAGTCTTACCATTTATTATTTGTACTATGTGAACTGTAAACAGTCCCTTTTTGTAGAAGTCAACTATAGCAAAAGCATGACTCCAATTTACATCCCTATAATCTAACCATCCATTAGCTTCAGGTCTCATATCCTTCAAACATCCTATACTCCATGCAGACTTAGGGCCATCTTCGTGTGTTACAGAGTACTGCTGTAAATCGTGCCAATGCCCATACATTATATTACAGCCCTTCTTTCTCAAGTGATTAGCTGCATGATATTGACCACCATATTGATGACCATGATAAAAACGGAGCTTACCTATCTTTAGGTATTTTCCGAATGGGTAGTATGTGTACCCCCTATCTTTTAACCTTACGGCATTGGCAAACTTATACTGTGGTAGATATGGATACATTTCAACTGACATATTAAGCCAGTTATCATGGTTACCTTCTGTAAGATACTTCTCTTTACATCCAACTTTATCCAGTGATTCATCTACCTGATCCATCCCCTTATTAACATCTTTTACATCTTGATCGAAACTCTCAATCAAATACTCTAGTGGTGGTTTCTTAACACGCTTGAACTTCCAAGCTGAGAAAGCATGAAACTCTCCCACATCTCCCAGATCTACGTAAGCATCTGGCTTTACTATCTCTATGGCTCGCTTGACACAGTTAATAGCCTTTTGATCGTGTAAAGGAAAGTGTTTATCTGGCGTTACTACTACCCTTTTGACAACACCCTTGTCCGATTTTGGCATATTGTTTCTCCTATTTTGTTCTCAGTTCTTTCCTTATCTTAGTAATAAGATATACTAGTGTAGCTATACCAACTGCTAAACTTACTACTTCTGGCAACCAACTCCAAAGTGATATCCAGAATCCACCCATACCTGCTCCTGTTGTTTTAAGTGTTTCTTCCATTATAACCCATCATAAATACTTGTTGGTAATGCTGTCGCTTTAATTACAAAAGGATGTGAACATATCCCATGAGTAGCCCTTACACCATAAGTTAAATAAACTGACTTTGTTGCTCCTCCTGTGCCAAATCCTATATAAAAGGTATTGCTTGAACCTATTGATGCTAAGTCTGCCGATTCTAAAACCCATTTAACAGTATAAACTCCATCGTCTGCCTCCCCATCAGAGTATGGGTGTCCCCCTGCATCATACTCATATTCCGCTCCTAATGATTGATAGCCTTCCGTAGCACTCTGATCACTTAATCCTATAGTAAGTTTTGCACTTGTTGTAACGAAATTTATCCAAAATACAGCTTCTATTTCAACGAGTTCACTTGGTGGAGTTTTAAAAGTTATTTGATGAGTATCATCTTCTACAGTAATATCATTTTGTATTTCAAAGGTATCTTGACTTGTTAAATCTCCTTGCAATCTTGTATATCCAAGTATCCTTCCATCAAAATTCTCTGCTTTTGTAAATGTATTAGGCATTATGTAAAATAAGTAAAATGTATGTCTTCTTCATCAACACTTGCCAGTACATATATATCTGCTGTATTATTAACATCAATACTATAAAAATCCCCAGGAGCAAGTCTTATACCTTTTGTTACAGAAACATCACTACCACCAACATATATATATCCAGTATTACTTGGATCAGCTTGCATATCTACACGCTTACAAACAGTGCTCGACTTTAAAACTTCTGCCGTAGTATCATCAACACCTTCATTATTATCGCTCTGCATACCAGTCATACCATGAGTGGTATATAATGCTCCTTGTGTATCTACCTGAAGTGGACACCAATCTCCATCGGTTGTATTTGCTGGTGCAGCCAATGTATCACTTAACACAGTAGCTATAGAAAGCGTAGCGTCTGCTGCTTGTGAAAAACCATCTCCAGTTAAATGGAAAGCTGACCCATAAGAATTTGCTGATCCAGCCCAAGAAGAGTCAATGCTAACTATCGGATAACCTTTCAGAGTCATTGCAATAGCTCCTACATCACCATCATCTATCTCTCTAGGACTAGAATCATATCTTCCTCCTACTAAGACTGGATTACCAGCAGCTGCTGCATCTTCTGCTGCGTCACCAACAACTTCAATTGTATTTGTTGAAGCTGGTAATGTTACAATATCTACATTACCTATATTATTATCACCAGCAGGCAAAGCAGCCACAACATCAACTTGTAATTCATTTCCAGATGCTATTGAATTATCTAATAAAGCAAGAGAAGCAGCTATAGCGTCCAAAACTGCATTATCCGTTGAACCAAGATCAACTGTACCATCCACAGTTATAGTATTGCCACCATCATCAATGCTAATAACACCAGTTGAATCATTCGCAAGAGTAACTCTTAATGCTCCAGATTCAGCACCACCACCAGTTGGAGCATCTGAGCCAGCAAGATTAATATTTACATTTGCATAGTTACTATCATCCCAATCATCTAAAATCTGTACTGCTGTTTTAATCGCATCTGTATCTGAATCAATCCCAGTAAGCAATACTTCAATAGCTGCTTGGTCTGTCTCTATAGCTGTCAATGTGGTCTCTAATGTATCAATAATTGTATCTAATTGTCCACCATCTGCAATATCTACATATAAAGCACCACTTGCATTTACTTGAAATGGAGCATGGTCATGGTCAACTGATACAAGGGATGCAAGAGTATCATTTCTGACACCAGTAGCTAGAAAACCACCATCGCCTTCTGAATATTGACCGCCTGTAGTTGATGCAGCGAAATTCAAAACCGTGAGTATCATACCAGTATCAGCCTCTACTGCCTCAGTAGCTGTTGTGGCACTAGAAACTGAATTGGCAATATATCTTAACTGTGCATGTGCTGTTCCATCGACATCAGCTGCCGTCCCTACAGTACCCCAATGAGTATCATCAGTAGCAAGTGTAACACGAAGAGTTTGTGCATCCATCGTACCTGCATTAGTAGATGCTGCTGTACCACCAAGTAATAGTGATACATCACCAATATCTATTGTGGGAGTTGCATTTAAATATGCATTTACATCAAGACGATTGCTAGTAACATCAACTGTATTTCCAGAATCATCTGATATTTTGACTTTAGGATGCGGCATTACATACTTTCCGTTACTGAGCTATTACCAGGATTATAGAAAGCTTCTTTCTCATTGAGAACTAAAGCACCAGTTTGGCCTTCTATTATCTTTTGCTTTGGATCATTCTCTGGCTCTGAAGCTATCTCTTTAACCTCACCTGCAAGCATCTTACTATAAAGCTGATCTAAATGCTTGATAAGTGAATGTGTAAACTTCATACCAGTAAACTCTTTAGGATCTGCTGTTGGCTTAGTTCCAAGACCAGCTTCATCAGTAGTTGGAGTTCTCTGAGCCGGAGTTAATGCCGGCTGATTAGGAGCTTCTGCCTTTTGAGATGTTCCTAGATCTATATTGTAATATAATTGATCAAATAAAGATGGTCTCATTAATTAATACTCTATATGAAAAATAAATTCTAAATCATCCAGATCAGCACCAGTTCTATCAATTCCGGAAAAATACACACTAGTTGAGCCTTCTGATGCTTGCAACAAAATACCATTGGTTGGAGCATCGTAAGAAGTTAAACCATTAACCAGATCTACCGAAGTAGCACTTTCATCAAGGACTATAATGCCTAATAATTTAGCTGTCTTTAAGTCAGCATCAGAGATACTAATTACAGCATCAACAGTCCCTATAGTAGCTGTATTTTGAGTAAATATAATATCAAAATCACAGGTTGTATCATCATACATTGCTACCTGCATACGAACTAGCTTAGAACAACCACCTGGCCTTAATACTGCATTTGGAATCTCTGTTCCATTCCATGCAACATCATCGGCATCAGTTGCTGCTGCTTGTAATGTCGGAGAGACTCTTATTACTCTTCTTTGTGCTGTTAGATTTGTTGCTTCCTGAACCGTCATTGCATTCAGTCCGAATCGATTGCTACTTCTTGCCATTTTTACCTCCTGCCCTAAGGACTGACCGTCCGTGAATGGGCTTGTTTATTATTATCTCATTTCCTTAAAGCCCTGTACAATATAAGGGCCTCTTTTAAGGGCTGAATTACCCTTCTCTAGCTGTCTTTTAAATTCCCTGAGGAAGAACTCTCTCTTTTCCATATCTCCCGCATCTTCAGCCATTTTAGCCTTTAAATAGTATACTACAGCATTAGCTTGATATCTACTAATATCTAATTCAAAAGTCTCTGCTGATGCACCGCTTAATACTTCCACACCTTCATAAACAGATATCTGTTCAGAAAATGCATTATAGATAGTTACCTCATCATTCCCACCATCAACGGCAGATGCTGCAGTACTAGTATAATCACCATCTGTATCTATGCTTATCTTATTATTTAAAGTGATCTTACCTGAAGTACTATTTGCAGTCAGTGAAAACAATCCAGAATTTGATCCATGAGCAGCATCAGTTATAAATATATAAGGATTAGGTCTCTTGCTATTTAAAACATCTTTAAATGTTTCTATATCTACAATATGAGCACTTGAATCTCCTATAAATGTTTCATCATCTGCCTCAAAAGTACCTGTAACAGTAATCGTTGAAGGCTTTAAATTACATTTAGTTTTTAAAGTCAATATTCCTGTAGTGCCGCCAGTAGATTTAACTTGATGTAATCCAGACCATCTTCCAGATCCAGAAATGTATATCCAGTCATCAGCAGCAAAAATACTGGATAGATTTACTACAGTAGATGCTCCAGAGAATGTAAATAAAAGAAGCTCTGTACCATTAGAGCCCCATCCTAAAAATCTATGAAAATCAGTACCTTCTGTACCTGTAGATTGTAGATTGAATGTTGGACTATAGGCATACTGTATTTCCAGTCCATCTGTAACTGATTCAGTAGGACTCATATATTCTGAATAGTTACTAGTACTACCAGAACTACCCGGAATCCATTGACCTCCAGCAGCTTCACAAGTATCTTTGGTAGTATAGTTACCAGCACCAGCAACACCAGAACAATGAGCCACAGCTTTATTCCCACTAGATGTTGCATCAGATTGCTCAATAATAGCAATCTTATTTCCTTTTATATAATATCCATATTTTTTAAATGCCATCATCGTCCACTATTTTAGGTTCATATATTGATCTTGGTACGGATCTATAAGTATTATCTGTATTATTATGATGCTTGCAACGAATATCAAGTATCTTTAAAGAATCATTTGGTATATTATAAAAACGTTGATTTGCATTAATATCCATGCGCTGAGTAGTGATATGCGTTTCAGACAAAATATTCATCTCATCTAAAGCATCCTTTATATAGGCAATGGCACGACCGGTTTGGTTCGTGCCTGCCCTTTCCATAATTTCTTTAACCTTCACTTTTTTCCTCTTCTAGAAACATTTGATCATTCACTTCTATAACACCCTGTATCTTAGTTGCCCTCGTTTTATGAATCTCTATTTGCTCTAAACTTTCTTTAAGCTGAATAAGCAGGTTTTCCTTAGCCTCTTCCCATTTAGCCTTATAGTCAACCCCTTCTTCTTTGGTTGCTTTTTCTACTGTTGCATTTTCTTTATTTGCCATTGTTCCCTCGTTTTTTGTTATGCGTTTTCTAAGGCTGTTACCTTAGCTGATAATTCTTGTATTGCTTTTACTGCAAATGCAATCAATGACCTATCTCGTATACCCCTTATTACTTCATCTGGAAGATTTGGGTCTGATGCTTCTGGAATAACATCTCCAACTTCCTGTGCAAGGAAACCACATTCCCTTTGACCCTCTACTCCAGTAATAGCATTTTTATATATCTTTTGAGGATTTCCATCTAAATCGTGTTCCTTCCAAGTATAATATGTTGGGTTAAGTTTATTTATGGTAATTAGTCCATCAGATATTGTTTCAAAATTCTCTTTTAATCTTTTATCCGATGTGAGTACAAGTGTCCCATCACCAGCACTTGTTTCTATAGTTCCATTTGATGTTAAACGTGGAAGCCTTACAGACCCATCATCTTCACAAGCAAAAGTACCTGTGTTACCACTATCTTGAATTAGCAATGTATAAACGCCAGCCGATGTACTACCACCTCTAATATGCACTTTACCTAATGTTGCAGTAACCCCAATGCCTACCCAGCCATCTTCATCTATCATCATTCTTTGAACCGTTGCTGCATCAGTTTGGTTATCTGCCTGGGTAAAAAAGCAAAGTCTAGAACCAGAATCATCAGAGCCTGTATAATTTTGAGAAGCTTGCCAGCTTATAGCTGCTACCCTTCGGGGTGTAGAAGACAAATCATCGTCTGTTGACGCAAAATATAGTGCACCCCCATATCCATTGACATCAGTAGTATGTGTAGATATAGTTATGCCAGGTCGAGTATTAGACCAACTACCTGTTGTAGCAGTATCTGCATTATTTAGCCATAAATCTCCATTCTTTATTTCTAAAGCTTCACCTGGGGAAGCAGTGCCAATGCCGACCCTTTCATTTGTAGCATCTACATTAAGTATTGGAGTTCCAGCATCAGCATCCAACACCTGAAAGAAATCTACAGAATCTGTGGTTGGTTTCAATTTTATCTGACCAGTTGATGATGGTGTAATTGTTATATCATGGTTAGTATCAACTGCAAAAGTACAAAAGTCAGTTGCATCATAAGATAACTTTAATTGAGTACCTGCATAAAATACCTCAAGTTTAGTATCTGGGTCAGCAACTCCAATGCCGACATTTTCTCCACCTCCCCCCTCAAGGTATAGTCCCGTATTAACTTCAGTTGCATTTGTATCTGTCATTAACATAATACGAGTACCAGCTTGAGCATAAGTCTCAGTTCTTTTTACAATCGTATCATATGAATCTGCTATTGTTCTATCTTTAAAAGTTGTCATTTCAGTTTCTCCTTAATAATTCAACTTATTTTGCTATTATAAACTCTATTTTTGATTCAGCACTTGCAAACACATGTACTGCGTCACACTTTGTTGTTCCATCACCACGAAGCATAATACTGCTTCCAGGTGCTATTTCTAAAAAATAATCGGGATTCCAATATCCACCATTACGAATAGCAGCTCCGTACCCTGTATTCCAATCATCTGCAGGGTCAGCAGCATAATCTAGATATTCACCTTCTGCTGCTATTGACACTGTAATCGTGGTGCCACCAGAAGGATTAAGATTCTTGATGTATAAAAACTTTAAAGTATCGGCATTACTAGTATTTTCAAGTTGGTAAGGGCCAATAAACGTAACTTCCGTACCCTTATTATCACCTTTATACCAATTATTATCTGTCTGGTCAGAAGCTACATCAGTATTAGTAGCTTTCCCACCCATAGTAGTATTAATACTATTATCTAGTACCCACTTACGAGTAGAGCCATCTTCTAATAAACTCCCTTCTTTAGGAACTACATAAGAACCCATTATAATCCGTCTATCATCAGCCATTTTATGTTCCCTTTAAAGTTTGTACAGTTTGTTCAGCAGTTCCATCAGTCTTCATATATACACTATTAACTTCAGCACCTGCAGAAGCTGTGCCTATTTCAGCAGCAAATGATTCGCCTGCAGCAAGTTTAATCCTATATTTTGCATCTGCTCCACTACCTCCATCTAACGCTATAAGCACACTAGCAGTTGACACTACTCCTGCTGATGTTAAACCTAAGTTTTTAATAAATACAAAAACTTGTGTTGTAGCTCCTATACTAACAGGAGTAGCACTAGCATCCAATGTTGTACTTGCCGAATAAGTTGGCTGATCTTCAATAGTAATATCAGCATCAGCACCTCCAGTAAGCTTAGTTCCAACATCGCTATCCAAATACCATCTGTTATTTTCCGTTATATATTCTTGAGGTGTACAATGATTTTTAAATGTTATTTTATAATTTGTTGCCATTATCTTCTCGCTTGTTGTTGTGGCTGTGGTTTAGGTGCTGCTATCATAAATGCTGCATCATATTCTGCCTTTAATGCTGCATATTGACCTTGCAACCATTGATAGCCGGCACTATCAGCTTGTAAATTCTGTGTATATTCCTGCACTTCATTAGCTATTTCAGCCTGATATTGAGCTAATTCCTGAGTCCACTTTTGTATTAATTGTGTATTACTATCATATATTACCTTCATATCATTTATAGAATTTTGAAGTTGTCTATTTTGGCTTCTTTCAGCATTACTAATATTCATCTGATTTTGTGATTGAAATTCAGCCATTGATTCCTGAACACTTGCCTGAAATTTATGTACTTCGCTCTGCATTTCAGATTGAAAAGCAGATATATCAGACTGATATTGCTGTGATTTCATCTGAACTAATTCTAAATCCTCATCAGTAATTGAAGACTCAAAATTTGGTCTATCTGGAGGAGCAGGTGGAATATATGTACTAGTCACAACTGCTGTAAGAGATGAATCTACAGCACTATCAACACTAGAAAATGTAATTGTACTTAAAAGTGGTACATCTGGAGGTACTGCAGTAACTGAAAGATCTGAAATCGTTGTAGCTCCCATGTTAGCTTGTAAAGATCTCATACTTGCATATAGAACTACTAAATAAACTTTATCTTTTGGAAAATAACCTATAGTGGAATGTCCAGCAGCCAATTCGTCTACTATACCATCTCCCTTAGGCTCATTGTTAACATAATAGACTCTATATCCATCATTAGTTCCATCTGGAACAGGATAAACATTTACAGCACTATTATTATTAATTATATATACAGGATTATATTTTGATGCATAAGATAAACTATCTACATCAACAACTCTTGATCGCATTGATGATGGAACTTTTCTACAAGGTTCCCATGCAGTACTACCATCTGTATCCCCATCAGCACCTGCTTCTCTAATGACAGAAACTATATTGGCACCAGAAGTAGCAAATCCATTAGAGGATTGAGTTGAACTTCCTCTAACGAAATCTTCTATATCTTGAGGTTTCATAGCAAGCCATCTATTAGTAACATCTATTACACCATCTTTTAGAAATTCTGATAGTTCAGCTGCAGTAGGAGTAGTTCCTATAGATAGTGATGTTAATCCCTCTACTTGCACTTGAAATGTTGCCATTCTTATATCCTTTTACTAAGGTACCCACCCCCCTAGAAGAGACCCCATATCTCAATAGGGGGGCGGGTATTATTTTAGTTAACTGCTTCTTATATTAGCTCGACAATAAAACAATCAAGTCTTACTATATTTTCAGCATGTGCAACACTCCAATCAACATTAAGAGCTAGAGCTAATGCTCCAGTTGTATCCTTAGATGTCAATGCTGTTGTTGCTTTTACTGTAACCGCAGCCAATGCATCAGTTCTTATCTCAGAATGAGCTGTCATTGTACCACTAGCACCAATAGCTGTTACATTTACTATCGCATCAACCCAGATTACGTCTGAATCAGCCACATCAAGGGCTGCTCCAGTCGCAATGGCTGTGCCACCAAAGTTAAATATTGGCGTTAAAGTATCAGTACTATTGTTATCAGTAACTGTAGCACGCACCTGTATTCTAAGAACATCACCTACTGATAACTTATTAGCAGGTATTGAGAATGAACACAAATCTGCAGCGTCTGTACTATTAGTATGAGTAGTTTGAGCTCCACTCTTAAACAATACTTGAGACTGCCCATGATCAAACGAATTACTTCCATATAATGGATTTTGATTATATGCCATTATTCATCCCTCCTTAGGATTGAACCCAGATAGAATGAGTTTCAGGACAACTCCATTCCATTCCGGCTTCGGTTAAGATCTGATCTACTCTACGGTCGACACCAGAGTTCTCTAAAGTTTGAACTCCCACATAGATCCCAGTATCACGATTAAGTCCATTACCAACTAATGGCCTATATGCACAATATTTCATATTGATACCTAACAATCCAATATTAGTACCATCCAAATGGATGTTACGTGCAACGTTCATGTCGCCATAAACAGTTGAGATTGTTGTAATATCAACACCAAATACACTCTTTTTCCCAGACAATGCCATGTTAGCACGAGCTTGACCAGCTGCTGGAGCCATCTGTGCTCCTGCAACATAAGTTCCAGCCGCATGAACCATACCAATATTGTTAGAAAAATATCCAGATAATTTATGCAACCAATTGTAAACTGCTGTAGAAGCAAAGAATACAGTTGAAGCAGCATTGTTATATCGTGGATCTAACAAGTTAGACATATCCTCAAGAAAACCATCTTGAGATTTTGTATCAAGTGGTAATGAAAAAGAATTTCCGTATGTAGAAATAAAGTCAACTGCACCCTGCGTTGTATTAGCAGTAGTATTCTGAGCACCAAAAAGCATTGCTTGTTCGATGTCCCATTTATGTTCAATTAACTTTTCTTTCCAGATACGTGCCCATTCATTACCTTGATATTTCAATACAGTAGCACGGTCAGTATTGTTCATGACTGCAGATGTTTTAAAGATCTGAGTTTGTCCATGTCCAGTACTGTAAGGCTGATCTTGCCAGGTTTCCGGATAACCAGATCCCTGTGCAAAAGATGTACCTATCACATAGCATCTATATGGTTCGAGTGCATCCTGCCCTTGTGCTGCTGTTGAAGCTGCTACAGAACCTGTACCTAGTATAGCATTATCATCCGGATCCATATATTCAGCAGCACCTGCACCAGATACTGTACGAACACATGTCGCATCAACTATTGCATAGTTAGACTGCGTAGTAATATCAACTGAATTAACTTTCCACAATTCATAATCTGTGGGAGCACCATTAGTTGTTCCAGTATTCATTTTGAATATTTGTCCGGGTACAAAGAATAGAGGTTGTGTGCCAGTTGTGCCAGCTGCATATACTAAAGTCTGACCAACTATATTCTGGTTATTACCATTATTATTATAGTCAGTAAAGAATTTAAAAGTATAACGACTAGAATCTGCCACTGCTGTATGAGTTGCAGCATCAGTATCTGTTGCTGGAGCTACTGATGCACTAGCATCAAATGCTAGGCAATAAGCATACCTCTTTGAGTAAGACGACCGCTTTTCAGTAAACTTGAAAGCAGGATCATCTGTCGGTTTCTTAGAAACCATACTTACGAATCGAAAGAATGGATCTTGTGCTAGATTCAATTCAGATACTTTATCACCGAAGTTATATTTTCTCCGGAGAGCACCTGTATTGAGACTAGTAGTGGATCCACTTCTTCCATCTTGGTCTTGACTGGAATAATTCCCACTCAAGCCATTTAGAATATCCGCCATTTGTCTATCTCCTTAATTAGGATTAAGTTCGGATAGACTACATAAATTTTATATAAGCCTAACCAAACAGGTTATC
>Ga0080013_1004499_pt1 | contig 13671 bp, 20 predicted proteins | sample ETNvirenome_6_85_FD_69236 | JGI IMG/M metagenome (GOLD analysis project Ga0080013, IMG submission 69236) | Marine viral communities from the Pacific Ocean - ETNP_6_85 (SPADES assembly) (version 2) | ecosystem: Environmental > Aquatic > Marine > Oceanic | place: Pacific Ocean | collected 2013-06-19 | reverse complement strand
ACAGCTCGCGTAAGCTTAGGTGATTTACCCATACCAATGAAAATCAAAGGATTACCGCATATTACAATCGCTACAAATCCAGAAACAGCGGGGAGAGCAGAGATGTCAAATGATTTTATGGAAGAAGATTTTCAGCCAATTGATGAATTCGAAGTATGCGGCCACGTTGAAGAAGTGTCTAACAAATGAAATTATTATTTGAAAATTGGCGAAATTTTGTTGAATTATCAGAAAACAACAATAAATTAAATGAGGAAGTGGCAGAATATATCCCAGGCACGTCTGCTTATAAAATGAGAAAAGCCGTTGGTGGTAAAGGTGCCCTCGATTATATTAAAGATGGATTTAGTAGATTTATAAAAAGCCCCGAACAGTTTGACAAAATGGTTGCTGCTACTAAACAAAATTTTGCAAAAATACTTAATAATAAACTTCAAAAACTTTCAAAAACTCCTGAATTTTTAGAATTTAAATCTAAAGTTACAAGTATTGGCACCAATAAACAAAAATTAAATGAAGACCTCGCTGCAGCTACTATTGCAGATTTAACTCAAGCAGGTATACCTGAAGAGGAAATTGAAAAATTACGCCAACGTGTGCGAGAACAAACAACTATAGCACTAGTAGAATCAGCAGAATCTGCTCTTGGTACTGTTGCTCCACCAAAAATAAAAAATTGGTTAATTAGATTTATTTCGAAATTTATAGGATCTTTTGTATTTGGTTTTATCGATAATTTTATTATGGTGATTGCAGGATCAGAAATAGATGCTCAATTCGGCGGTATAGCTGGTTCTATGGTTGGCTCCGCCGCGGCACCGATGATGGCGGCTGGATTAGGAAATACTGTATCAGACGCCATCGGAGAACTTGCATCAAATTCAATTGATGATGCAATGGATAAAATGGGGCTCAATGCAGAAAAAGTAACTGATGAACAAGTTGCTGCGGGCCCTATGTGGATGAGATTTTTAGATAAGCAAGCTAGTGTTATTGGTATCGTGCTTGGTTGTCTAGTTGGAATGTTCCCATTATTTTTAGAAGAACAAAATACAAATGAAATCATTAGATCTGCATAACACTCTTCACAAAGATGTAGAAAGAGAAGTGTTACAGTTTATTAATTGGGAAGATCCTCCTTTTAAAATAGTCACTGGTAAATCTGATAAAATGAGAGAAATTGTACAGAAAATCTTACAAAAACGCAATTTACATTGGATTGACGAAAACTTTAATAATTACGGATGTTTGGTTGTGTTAGAAAGTAATTTTCCCTAAAAACACTAGTTATAGGTGTTATGGGTATATTTAAAAGCACGCTCTTTGCCCTAATTTCGTTATTTGTTATTACGGCATGTACAACCACAGAATGGAAGCCAACTACTTTTTATTCACAAGATAACCTTCAAATAACTTCCCCGGTCAAGGGCGAACACATTGTGGTTATTTATACTACAAAATGGTGTCACTGGTGCAAAGTTGCTAAAAAGTGGATGAATAAACAAAGTATTACATATATTGAACAAGATTTAGAAAAGCCTTCTGTCCAGAAAAAATTGAAAAATTTCGCTGATAGTATTGGTTATAAGGAAAGATTGAATTCCGTGCCTATATTTGCTATTAATAAAAAAATATATATAGGGTATAATCCTGAACAAATACTAAAGGCTATCGGCCGAAAGAAATCTAGCGTCAAGCTATATACGACGTGGGAAACTCCCTTAAAACAATAAAGGTTGTAAATGTTAATAACAATATTAATCAGTTCATTGCTCGTGGCCTCCACCGCAGACGAATTGCAGATAAAATATTCTGAAGTGGTACATCAGGCAATTAATAACTGTCCTGGTTTGTCCGCAGAAAAAGTCGACGAAAAACTAATTTGGGATTTGGCTAGAATAGAAAATAAATATAATCCCCCAGAATCACTAAGAGGAATGCTTCTGGCCGCGGCCTGTCAAGAATCAAAATATAATCCCAATGCCAAGGGTGATAGAAAGTTCAGTAAACGTCGTCGTCCTAAAGCAATTGGAATCCTACAATTCTGGCCATGGGCTAAAAAGTATATTGATAGAAAAGATCCTCACCAGTCTGCAGATTTTTGGATGAAAAGGGTCATCAAGCAACTAAATACATCTGTCAAACGAAATTGCAAATTTCGAAATAAGAAACGAAGATGGATTGCAGCTTGGGTTACAGCAATCCGATATCCTAAAAAAGGCGGAAGGTGTTACGAAAAACCAAAGCATTATTCTTTGCTTAAGAAATGGTATCGTAATATAAAAAAAGAATATGAATATAGGCGATCTTGTAAAGGATATTCAAACGGAAGATAATCTTGGAATTATTATTGAGATCCTTGAGAATAAAGTTAAATCTGGCAATGTCTATAAAAGTTATATGATACATTGGTTCAAAACTGGATTTAAGTCAACTCACGGAACAGCGCAACTAATCTTAATAAATGAACATTTTACTAACTAAAAAGACTATTTATATTTGTCATGACAATGAAACGTTTACTAGAAAGCTGGAGATCTTACGAAAATAAGGTTTTGGCAGAAGAAAAACAACCTCTCGACGAGATCTCATATGATTACGCAGAAGAGGTTGAGAACTGGTTAGCTGATAACGGCGATCAAGTTGCTCTTCCGTTTAATGATTTATTTGATGGGGAACTTCGCAAGATTATTCCTCTAGGAAAAGCAATTGCGCCTAATTCTGAAATTGAATCTTTCCTTAAATGGTTTAAGAGAAATGGCTACGAGCTTGATTTTAAAACAGGATTAGCTTCAAAAGAAGTTGAAGATCGCCAAGGAAACAAAAGATTAAAGCAAATGAAGGCCGGCAAATTGCTGGCTCAGGCTCAAAAATATCTTACCAAATATGATAAATTGTATGGTGAGATGAATGATATTGTTGTAGGTTTAGGTTATAAAGTTGATTATCGCGAACATGAACCCTGGCAAAAGAAAAGAGCAGAAAGAATGGATCATCTAGAAAGGGCAGAGCGGGTTTTTCCTGCAATCTCTCGTGATGTGACACAAACTGTACAGAACCATATACAATTTTGGAATAAGAAGTCTCAATTCTATCGTGAAAATCCAGAAAAAGCATTTATAGATTATTCAATTATTATCTCCCGAGCGCCAATCGATGTTTTAAGAATGGCAGACCATAAGAATATTACGTCATGTCACTCAGAAGGAAGTGATTATTTTAAATGTGCAAGAGCAGAAGCACAAGGACACGGACCAATTGCATATGTTGTTGAAACAAGAGATTTAGAAGATATTGATTTAGATGACGATGAAGTATTTGAAGATTATGACAGAGGAGTTGGCGGAATTGAGCCTGTTGCTCGCGTTCGATTAAGAAGATTTACATCAAGAGAAACAACTCTAGATTTAGCAGTGCCAGAGCAAAGAACTTATGGTGCAAGCATTCCCGGCTTTGTGGAAAAATTAACAGACTGGGCTAGAGAATCACAAAAACCTGTTTGGGAAGATTTTATCGATGAGAATTCTGGAAAAATAGATCCAGAGTTTCATGGTATGTTTTTTAGAACAGGTGGATCATACACAGATACGTCTTCTTCATCCTTATTCAATAAAATGTTCGAAGACTATGGAGCAAACTTTCATGGACAAGCTCCACATCGAGGAAGTGAAGAAGAATTTGAAGATGGTCATGACGAATATGAACAAGACTATGAGCGATTCCACGAAGAACTTCGAGATATAAATGATGCAATAGAATATGCCGAAAATGAGGTATCTTATTTCAGAGATGTTTCCAGTATTGCTGATTCCGGATTTACTTTCAGCGCAGAAATTCATAACGATGAATTTATGGATTTAGGCGATGAGCCAAGTGCGACCTATAACGGCGGAATGACTTTTAAATTTATAGAAGGCGAAGAAAGCTTACCATCTCATTGGAGTGAACAACAGGAAATTGCTAACCAAATTCAAAAATTAATAGCGAGTGAAGTATATTTGGACATAATGGAAACCCAAATCGACGATCATGGAAACACCATAGAAGTAAGAGTAGAATTTGAACCTTCCGGCGTATATGGTGGTGTAGCCGACCATATTCGAGAATTTGTTGATGCTATGAGAAAAGTTTCCGAAGAATACAATGATTTACAAGCTATGATATATGCCCACCTTAAAAAAGGTGGTTATGTTAATCCGTCTGCAGCACTAACTTTAACCAATAAATTAGCTGCAGGTGAACTAGAATTCGAACATTTCGAGTTAACTCACGACAACGAAGGACATTATATTACTCTTAAAGTTGACAGTGAAGAAATAGATACAGGAGTTGATTTTCCTAAAAAAGTCGACACTTATAGAGCGCCAAGCACAACTGTCGGCCCTATTAGAAATCGCTTGTTAGAATTAATGAGAGAAGCATACGGCGGCAGTGGTTTGATTTCAACATCCAACAATCGCTATGGGCTAATACGACATAAACAATTTACAAGACAAGTCATAGATCTGTTAACTCCAGAAATTGCCGCAATAGTTAAAGCCAACGCAGATCAACAAAAGCTAGACCTGCAAGAAAATAGCTCTATAACGCCTCAAGCAATAGAAGCCCACCTCTTGCACGGATTTGTCCTAAAACTGCGTGAAATACAGCAAAGACACCCGATGACGGGACATGGACGAAGGAAAGAGGAAGTTCCTGGTAAAACTCCAATATATGTTGACGTAGAAGAAATGCATTATTCTTTGGATGATGAAGATGAATTTGAAATAGTCGAACCTATTATTGCTTTCTTTGTTCACTTAGATAAGAATATTGACAAGTTATTTAAGGCCATTACCGATGTACTTCAAACATTGGATGTTCAATATGGCAATAAAACAGTAGAAGGACAAAGCCAAATTAACGATATCGTACAAATGGCTGATGACGTAGCTGAATTTGTAAAAGAAAAGACTGGTGGCGGAGTTACATATGGAGACTCCAGAGACGTCTCATCACCAAAAACTTATCGTGAAAAATTACTTCAGGGACTAAAAAGAGCAAATTACGTTCTTGCCAAACTAACATCTCCAGGAGATCAATCATATATTTCAATGTTTACAGGTATTGAAACTCAATATCCTTTAAGAATGAACGATTCAGAAAGATTTAAAAAGATTATTACCATGTTGCAACGCGATCATGCGGAGATGAATACTTATTGGAAAGATTTAACACCAGAAGATCTCGACAAACCTTTAGAACAAGAAGAAGAACCACATAAACCAGCAGATGATAGAGATGATGGTTGGCGCCCAGGAATGCCAACTCCATTGGCAGAATCGCTGGCCAGTAAATTAAGAAGGTATTTGGATGGGAAAAAATAATCCTCGTTTGAAGAAGACTATTGCTTTTGTAAAAGAATACCGTCATCTTATTTGTATGTACATCATATATGCATTGGCATTGACTTTTATATTCTCACAAAATAGTTGCACTCCTAATAAATTAAAATATAGATCATTAATAAAAGGCGGTAAAGTATACGTGACTATACGAGTTACATTATATGCAACTCCTGAGTGTTATTATTGTGATGTGGCCAGAGGTTTTCTTAAGAGAAATCAAATAAAATTTATTGAAAAGAATTTTGATGATCCTAAAGACCGTCAGGAATTATTTAATATTGCCGATAAAATAAAATTTGATAAGAAAAATCTAGATGGAGTCCCTACTTTTGTATTTGAAACAAAAGATAATACATCGATTATTGTAGGCTATAGTCATGCAGAATTATTATGGATTTTAAAGAAAAAAGCATCGATAAAGAAAGGTTTTTTAAGAAATAAAGATTTTTTGATTGACTTTATATAAAAAGCATGTATACTTGGTACATGAATATATTTGCAATAGAAGGTAATATTAATACTGGTAAAATTGACTGGATTGCTTCTGCTAAATCTCAAGATAACTATCGTGTTGTAAAGATGATTTTAGAAAGCTGTCAAATTTTATCAACAGTTCTTAATGAGCAGGGATTAGACGCGCCCTATCGCTCTTTTAATCCAAAACATCCATCGTGTCTATGGGCAGCAGAAAGTTCTGATAACTTTGAAAATCTAGTCAAGCATTGTGCATCAATGATCGACGAATATCATGAACGCTTTGGTAAAACTCATAAATGTAAAGCAGTTCTTAAAAAAATTGTAGAATTATATGATGCCAGTCGATTTCCGACAGACAAACCAACACCAATAAGAATGGCAATGCCAGAGGTTTACAAAACTGATAATCCTGTGTTATCATATAGAAAATATTATGCTAGTAAACCACGCATGCGATATCCAGAAAATAAAATTCCTTCGTGGTTTCGTGAATTTCGAGGAGACAAGGATTTTCAAATCGTATGAAATTAAGTTATAAAACAAAAGATACATTAATAAAAATCGGCTTTATAATGTCGTTAGTTGTATTTGTTATAGGTATTGGATATTCATATGTCCAGTGTCAAACCACATTTGTAGAGAATGTGTTGAGTGAGGCACCAGAAAACCTAGAAGAATCAGTTAAATCAAAAATGAAATAAATTTTATTCACTATTTAAAAATGTGGTGGATAATTTATTAGAATTATTGATGGAAGAAAACAGAAAAATGAAAGATGAAATTATTAAATTGAAAGATTTAATAAAAACACTGAAAATACAGATCAGTGAAGATAAATCTGATTTAATAGTCATTAAAGCAAATCAAAGAGGAAAACCATGACAAAAACTAATATTACGGAAGGTCATCCATGGACTGACGCCGGTTATTTTGATACATATGAGTTGGCCAGTGCAAAAGCTAGCAAGATTAAACAAGATGATTTGCAAACAAAAATCCGTCGACGAGCCTCTGGAAAATTTCTTGTCAAATATCGTAAAGATCCATCACTCGTTACCGAGGAAAAGAAAAATGGCAAAAAAAGTAGAAAATCTCGTAAAAGAGATACAGATAAACGAGAACCTAAATTCGATGCGACAAGTATTTGAGCTTTATCCTTTTTTAGGCGAGCTTTATTATAAAGAGTTACAAGGTGAAGAGGTCGATCTTTCTGAATTCAGAAACCAAGCTGTAACTGAAAAGAAAAATTTATTGTTAGGATAGAAATGAGTAAAATATCACTATTAAACGCTGTAAAGCAAAAATTCTTATCTCAAGAAGCAACGGCTATAGCAACTTTGGAATTATATATTAACGATTCTGTCGGTGTGCCCGATCATTCTGCTATAATTGATGAAATTGAGAATCAAGTAAGAATATTAGCAGAAGCTAAAGAATGCTTAACTCTGCTAGAGTCTGTAATGAAACCACCAGCAGAATAAATTATTCTAGGATAAAAAGTTCATCATCTTTAGCGGTCGTAGAAAGAAATATTTGCAATTGCTCATACGTTGCCGAAAAAGATACATGATGAAAATTTCTATGTACTGAATGAACCATTCCTACTAATTCTCCATTTGAATTAACTATTGGAGATCCTGACGATCCCGGATAAACAGGAATTGTATACATTGCATAGATTCCATAGTAAATGCCTGCGTAATTTCCATTATATAATGGAACTACTCCCGGACTAAATACACCCGCGGGCGCAGCATAATTATAATACTTGTTATCTTTTTCTGGAGGAATTTGGCTTAAAGAAATTGTTGGAATATTTAATTTCTTGTTTTTCCCTTTTAATAAACACAAATCTGCAGTTCTATTTTGTTTAATAACTTCTAATTCGTGTTTGGCGCCACTAGCATCAATTGCTGATATGGTGATTTTGGGCGTAAACCCTTTTTCCAGCGCCGGCCCGGTAACATCACTATAATCACAAACGTGATCTGCAGTTAATATATGGGGCGCCCCACCATACATCACGCCGGCACCAGAAGCTACCGACCCACCACGCAATGAAAGGCATTGTCCATCTATACATTTTATTAAGACAATGGCTACATCCATTTTAACAAATGTATTTTTTATTTCACGAACTTGTTTATTTGTAGTATTATGTGCACATGAACCAAAAAGCAATAATGTTAAAAAAAGAAAAACGATGGTTAATACAACCGCAGGCAACTTTGATTTAACATTAATAATCATATAAGTAACTATGAAGCAAAAGACTATTTACTATTAACGAGGCAAAATTTTTATGAAAAGAATATATGTACTTGATACAAATGTTCTCCTAACAGACTACAAATCGATTTACGGATACGAAAATAATGACATTATAATTCCTCTAAAAGTTTTAGAAGAAATTGATAAGCATAAGAAAAGACACGATGGCGTCGGAGCCAACGCCAGAGGAATTATTAGAATTTTAGATGGTTTAAGGGCTAATGGAAATCTCCACAAAGGAATACGTTTAAGAAAAAAACTTGGAATTGTATCTGTAAAGGGGTTTGATTCAAAGTTATTTCCTCCTGACTTGGACAGAAATGACCCGGATAATCAAATTATTTGCACAGCTTTGACGGAAAAAGAAGGCACGAAAAGAAAAATTATTGTTGTGTCGCGAGATATCAATATGCGCGTCAAATGTGATTCTTTAGGAGTATTATGTGAAGATTTCTCTTCGGAAAAGGTTGTTCAAGACACTTCACAGCTTTACACTGGGTTTACCCTTCATTTAGTTGATGATCAAGTTATAGACCATTTTTATGCTGGTGAAGACGTTTATTTGGAAGAGGAGGAAGTTAAATTAAGTCCTCAACAATTTATAATGCTCGTTTCCAACCAAAACGAAAAGAAAACAGCGTTGGCCAAATTTATTGATTATAATTCACCTATTAGAAAAGTGAACGACTATCAGAAAAAAGGTATTTGGGGTCTCAGACCGAGAAACAAAGAACAACAATTTGCATTAGATATGTTGATGGATGAAAATGTTGACATTGTTACAATTATAGGAAAAGCAGGCTCAGGAAAATCATTAATGGCAATTGCTTCTGGTTTGGAGCAGGTTATTGAAACTGGTCTTTACAAAAAAATGGTTGTTTCTCGTCCTGTTGAACCAATGGGTAAAGATATTGGATTTTTACCAGGTACTATGGAAGAAAAAATGAGACCGTGGTTAATGCCTATACAAGATAATTTAGAGTTTTTAATGAATGGACAGCATGAAAACATGGAACACCTTTTTGAGGATAAAACAATTGAAATTGAAGCTTTAACATATATTCGTGGTCGATCTATCTCCAAGGCATTTATTATAATTGATGAAGCTCAGAACTTAACAATTCATGAACTTAAGACTATCATTACAAGAGTTGGTGAAGGAAGTAAAGTTGTGTTAACTGGCGATATAGAGCAAATTGATAATGTTTACATAGATTCGACAACGAATGGGCTTTCTTATGCAATAGAAAAATTTAAAACACACGATCTTTCTGGCCATATAACATTACAAAAAGGTGAACGTTCTAAAATTGCAACTTTGGCTGCTAAAATATTATAATTCTTTTACTTTTTAAAAATTGTACTTATATTATCAAGGAGTTTGTTATGAGTATTGAAAATCCTGCACTTAAAGAAACAGTAGAGACAGATAATCAATTAAAAGATTTAATTGTCGAATATGTTGGAGAAAAAATTAAACCTGAAAATGATGAAGTTACGCTTGAGATGGTTGTTGAGGTGGTGGCAAATGAATTTGACGAATTAGTCTTGGCCATAGCTGAAGAAAACTATATTCGTGGATACCATCAAGGGCTTAATGATATCGAGGAAGGGGAAAAACTCTACAAATTATCTTTAGAAGAAGATAAAGAAAATGAGTCGTGAGAACATAATACAAACAATAACAGTTATTAATGAGAATAGCATTAAAAGCGTTGGTTTTTATCATGTAGTTGGAGAATTAGATCTTTTCGTTAAAGACCCACTACCAGATAACATTAATATTAAAGATATTATAAAATTTTTAAATTCTTATATACCAATTGAATATCTGACTTTAATAGATGTTATATATGTTGGACATATACCAGAATTTGATGAGAGAAATATCAACGCCCTTATGAAAGATGGCGCCTTGTTTATAACAAATCATCAAGACGATGAAAATGATATGATTGATGATATCGTTCATGAATTAGCTCATGTGGTGGAAAAGTTTTTCAATCATATAATCTATGGCGACGAAGAAGTTAAAAATGAGTTCTTAAGAAAACGCGAAGCCATGAGACGAATATTGAAATATGAAGGAATCCCAACAGAAGATCACATATTTGATAGTGTAGAATTTGATGAGGATTTTGATTTATTTTTGTATAAAAAAGTCGGATATAATAAGTTAGCAACTTTAACTCAGAATATATTTGCTTCTCCCTATGCATCAACTTCTCTAAGAGAATATTTTGCAGATGGGTTCGAAGATTATTATTTGGGGAAAAGAAAAAACTTGAAAAAAGTTAGTCCGGTATTATATTATAAATTGGAGGAAATGCAAAATGAAATTTAATGTAAAGAAAACAGATGACACAATAACTCTTAAGGTTAAAATGTCCAAAAAAGAATATAACTCGAATGAGAAAATAGCGTTTGGCCGGAGGCAGGCAAAAATCTATCTGAAAGAGAAAGGCTATAACGTGACGGAGAACATTAAAACTGGACTGGTAATTAATCATACTTCGAGTAAAAAATCTGAAGATGAATTTATCTTTAAATTGATTGAAGAAAAATCAGTACCAAAAAAAGCTAGTAAGACTGTAAATGTTGGCGCCAATGTAAACACTGGCAAAAATATAAAAAAAGCTGCACCAACAATCAAAAAAGTAACTACAGTGCCTAAAAAAGCAACCAAGGCAGCTTCTAAGAAGCCAACTACAAAAACTTTTAAAAAAGAGGCATAAATGTCGCATATATCTTTTTCAGAACTAAAAAACTGGAATCAATGTTCTTATTATCATAAACTAGTTCATGTAGATAAATTAAAAGGTTTTGAAGGCAATCTTTATACTGCTTTTGGCTCTGCTTTACATACTGTGTGTGAGAAAGTAGTATTGGGGGAAGTAGAAGATAAAAAAGCTCTTTTTCAATTATCTTTTTATAATGAAATCAAAGGCTTACCTGAAAAGATCAAAGAAAACATTGATACTAAGATGATAGCCGATATGCGCAAGCAAGGCGACTTTTTGGTTGATTTAATACTCCCGGCCCTAAAAGAACAATTTAATAAATTTGAAATAGTTTCAGTAGAAGAAAAACTATATGAACCAATCGAAGATCAAGATCTTAATTTTAAGGGCTTTATCGATTTGGTAATTAAAACAGAAGATGGTAAATATCACGTTATTGATTGGAAATCTTGTTCTTGGGGTTGGAACTTTAAAAGAAGAACAGACCCGATGACAACGTATCAACTTACGTTTTATAAGCATTATTATGCTAAAAAACATAATATTGACGTAAAAGATGTCGAAACCCACTTTGCACTTCTCAAAAGAACAGCAAAGAAAGATCATGTAGAAATATTCCGTGTGACCAGCGGAAAGAAGAAAACAGAAAATGCACTTAACTTATTGACAAAAGCATTGTATAATATAAGGGCGAAAAAATACATTAAAAACCGTTTATCCTGCGGTAAATGTGATTTTTTCAACACTGCACATTGTACATGAAAAGAGGTTAAGGTGACTAAAAAAATTAAGGTCTTTACTATCAGCGACCACCCTTTAAGTCCGTCAGGCGTTGGTACTCAGACAAGATACATGATCGAAGAGTTGATTAAAACGGGTAGATATAGTTTTACTTGTTTCGGCGGAGCGATCAAACATGCGGACTATAGCCCTATTAAAGTAGGGGATTATGGAGATGACTGGGTTATCTATCCCGTCGATAATTACGGATCACCAGATATGATTCGTTCTGTTTTAAGAAATCAACGTCCAGATATACTTTGGTTTATGACAGATCCTAGATTTTTCACATGGCTGTGGGAAATTGAAGATGAAATTAGACCGAATGTACCAATGGTATATTATCATGTTTGGGATAACTATCCTTATCCAACATTCAATGAACCGTATTATTCTTCTAATGATGTGGTTGCGTGTATTTCAAAAGTAACACATGATGTTGTTAAAAACGTGTCACCTAATGTAGAATCACATTATCTACCACATTCTATCAACACAGACATATTTAAAAAATTAGATAATACAATGGTTTCTTTATTTAAAAAAGAACATCTAAAAGATGCAGAGGATAAATTTGTATTTTTCTGGAACAATAGAAACGCTAGAAGAAAACAAAGCGGATCTTTGATATTCTGGTTTAAAGAATTTTTAGATAAAGTTGGTCATGATAAGTCCGTACTTATAATGCACACAGAAGTCAAAGATCCTCACGGACAAGATCTCGAAGCCATCTTGCTTCACTTGGGAATGACTGACGGACAAGTTATGTTCTCTCAAGCAAAAGTGCCACCAGATAATTTAGCTGCGATGTATAATATGGCTGATTGCACAATCAATGTAGCCGACGCAGAAGGTTTTGGGTTGGCAACATTTGAGTCGCTAGCGTGCGAAACTCCAATCGTAGCAACGATGACCGGCGGATTACAAGAACAAGTAACCGATGGGGAAAATTGGTTTGGTGTGGGCATTGAGCCGGCCTCAAAAGCCATTATCGGATCACAAACTATTCCTTGGATCTACGAAGATAGAGTCAGTGGAGAAGACGTCGTTAACGCTATGTTAAAAATCTATAATGCCTCTAAAGAAGAAAGAGAAAATATGGGCAAAATGGGAAGAGAGCATATTCTTAAGAATTATGGTTTTAGTGATTATGGAAAGAGATGGGACGAACTATTGACATCCGTACATGAAAAACATGGTTCATGGAAAGAGAGAGATGATTATAAATCATGGGAACTAATTGCAATTTAACTGGAGTAAAGCATGAAGAAAGTAATAATTAGAGGACCAGCTCTGACACAATCTGGTTATGGAGAACACTGTCGTTTTCTTTTAAGATCATTAAGAAAATATGAAAATGTATTTGATTTACATCTAATACCGACTGGTTGGGGTAAGACGAACTGGCAGTTTGAGGACAATGAAGAGAGAAGATGGATTGATAGCTTAATTAAGAAGGGAATCATTGCACAAAAAAATAATGTTGCCTTTGATATGTCAATTCAAGTAACGATTCCAAACGAATGGGAAAAAGTATGTCCGGTCAATATCGGTGTTACTGCTGGGATAGAAACAACAGCCATTTCTGTAAATTGGATTCAAAAAAGCCAACTTATGGATAAAATCATTGTCCCCTCTGAACACTCCAAAGAAAGTTTTATTAAAACAACATATGATGTGCAAAATCCAGAAACTGGTCAAGTAGTCAAAGATTACAGATGCATAACTCCAGTTACTGTTGTACCATACCCAGTTAAGAGTCTTGAGAAATCTGATATGGAATTAGAGTTAGAGACAGATTTTAATTTCTTAGTAGTTGCGCAGTGGGGCCCAAGAAAAAATTTAAAAAATACCTTAAGATGGTTTGTTGAAGAATTTAAAGATGAAAATGTTGGACTTGTTGTAAAAACAAATTTTGCAAAAAATTGTGTTTTAGACAGGAGGCACACAGCTAATCTTATTAGATCCGCTTTAAATAAACCGCAATATGCAGATAGGAAATGTAAAGTTTATCT
>Ga0080013_1004498_pt1 | contig 13676 bp, 25 predicted proteins | sample ETNvirenome_6_85_FD_69236 | JGI IMG/M metagenome (GOLD analysis project Ga0080013, IMG submission 69236) | Marine viral communities from the Pacific Ocean - ETNP_6_85 (SPADES assembly) (version 2) | ecosystem: Environmental > Aquatic > Marine > Oceanic | place: Pacific Ocean | collected 2013-06-19 | reverse complement strand
TTCTTTTTGTAGTTTCAATAATAAAGTTAAGAGAAATAGAACGAGAAGAATTTAGAAATGAACAGCTACACAAAGCATTTATGAAAGCGAGGAAAAAATATAAATGGAGTAAGAAATGATTTACATACTAGGCTCAATTAACATTGTGATATGGGGATATCTATTGGTATTACTCATTCAATCATTCGCTTGACATTAAGAAATAAAAGGCGTAAGCTATTATTATGAAAACAGAAAGGAGAAATATGCAAACTACATTAGCCACATTTTTTTGGGCTACGATAGTTTTATTGATAATCGCTAGTCTAAGTTAAAATGTAAAAGGAAAACGTAATGGAAAGTGAAACGTGAAACCCCTTGTGTCTACTTGACGCAGGGGGTTTTTTATTGTAATATATATATATAAATAAATAAACAGAAAGGAAAACCATGATACCTGAATGTGATACATCACGAATACAAGTACAGCAAAAAACTGAAAACCTTGATGCTGGACAACTGCAAATCAAAGAAGAACTCAAAGAAAAGTATGGCTTATATAAGATAATCAACACCTTAAATTCTAGGAATGATACCTTAAAAAGTCAGCTAACTTTATACAAGTTAGAACTCGGTGATTTTGCCGAGTTATGTAAGCTATTAAAAGATACTAATTTTCTCCAAAAACATAATGAAGAACAAATAAAGCAAGTTAAATATATAGTTGATATAAATGATGTTATAAATTAACTTGATATAATTAATTAAAGGGGGTATCTATGGAAACATAACTGAATAACTTTTTAATATTAAATAACCCTGTGTGTGCCTTGACATACGCAGGGTTTTTTTATATACTGGTATTATGAAAACAAAAAAAGAAACAGCACTATTAATTTTATTTTACATAGCATTATTTGTTTTGACTATATTTTTATGTGCATTAATTAAATGAAGCATACAAGAGAACATAACCTTAAAGGGTTAGGCGATTTGATAATGGATAAAGATAGAGTAAAATATATTTATCAGTATCTTTTTTTAATCGCAGTAATTTTTGTAGGTGTTCCACTTTTTTTAGGTGGCTACACAACAAGTGGCTTATGCCTTAATCTTGCTGTTGTCCATGTACTATTTGTATTTCTTGTTCGTTCTAAAGAAAAAGAAAGAACAGAAAGAATACGACAGAAAAGATTAAAAGAACTTACACAATGAATCAAAAAAAAATTCCTAAAAAGGAATGGGATATAATGGTAGAATACACAAAAAACTTTGGGTATATGTTATTGTGCTTGGCTATAATATATTCTGTAATTTTAATGGTAAAATAAATCAACACCAGATATATAGATGAATCAAAAACAATTAACACTTGAAGATTTACAGCACTACCAATGTCGCTACCCTTTGGGTGATATGAATGAACGACCTAAATATTTCTGTGGTAAAACTAGGTGGAGTAATTATTCTTATTGTGAAGAACATACAAGGTTATGTGCTAAAGATGAAATGATAATTAAAGTATGATAACTAAAAAAAATTGTTTATTTTGTAGTAAATTATTTACAGATTTTTCCTATAGTAAAGTAAAAAAATATTGTAGTTATAAATGTAAATCAAAAGGAAGAAGAACATTACCAATATTAATTATAAAAAAATGTTTAGTTTGTAATAAAGAATTCAAGGACACAAGCTATGCTAAAACAAAAACATATTGTACTAGAAGATGTTTTTTTAAATCTCAAAAACAAAAACAAAAAAAGAATAAATATTTATTAGAATATAGAAAGAAAAATAAATATATTAATTACCAAAAAAAATTAAAAGATAATGGAACACTAAAAGAATATTATAAAAAATATCGTAATAGTTCTAAATATATTTTTATGATAAAGAAATATAGAAAAACAAATAAGTATCTAATATCACATAAGATTTATCAGGCATTGAGAAGGTCAAGAAAACTAAAAGCAATACCTAAATGGGCTAACCTAGAAAAGATAAAAGAAATATATAGACTATGCCCTAAAGGTTATCATATTGACCATAGAATTCCACTAAAAGGAATTAATGTTTGTGGACTTCATGTAGAAAATAATCTACAAGCAATACCTGCTACACTTAATATAGCAAAAGGAAATAGACTATTTGACACACACAAATAATTGTAGTATATTATAAGGGCAATCAATCGAGAGAGTGGTTGTCCTTTTTTGTTCCCTGTCGAGATACAGTAGCAAAACATAAACAATTAAGGGGGGTTATAAGATACAGCTGTGGGCAATCCAAGATATCGCAACTTATAACCCCGAAGTTAAATCAATTAATAACAAGGAGAACTTATGTTCACAACACAAGCAGATGTAAAGGTCAAAGACTTTCCTGAATTTGTTGAAACTTTAATTGAACAATTTAAATCTGAAAAATTTAGAGCAGGATTTATTAAACTCAATAAAGAAAAACGAGTAGGAAATTTTGATTTATTATATAGAGTTCGTTGGAAACAATCTGACGGAAATATGTATAAAAGAAAAGGTAAGCCAAGAACAACTGACGAAGATGAATACTTACTTGCTTTTGATTTAGATAAAAAGCAACCAAGAAATATATCTTATGCTCGTATGAAGTGGCTTGGAGTAGGTAAAAAATACTATAAAATCAAGCACTTAAAGACCAAAGTTAAAGTGATAGAATTTCCTAAAGTTACTTTTGATATGCGAGAAGCTTTAGACAAAGGTGATTGGGAAATATTGGAGAGTATCAAATGAGTGAATGGTGTCAGAATAAAGATTGTTGTTATAAGAAAAATCAAAATCAAATTCGTGGTACTAAAGGTCATAAGTATTATCAATCTAATAAAGCACACGATTATTATTTTGGTATGTTCTGTTCACAAGGTTGCTTTCATAATTATTTTAGAGAACACTCAAGAAGAATACTAGATACAATAGGAGAAATAAAAAAGCAAACCATTGGTGTTGATAATGCTTGGAAGATTGTATCCGAGTGGAATGGTGGTGGCAATAATTATTTTTTAGAAAATAAATTAATGGGTGTTAAACATGAGATATCAAGGCAACAAGCACAAACACCAGAACAAATACGAGAAGACTATAGTTGGAGTACACGACCAGATTCCGAAGCTAAACCACTAGCAATTCAATTAGGTCTAGCTAGTTGACACAATCAAAATAATATAGTAGTATATAGACATCATCTAGTTATCTAGGTGGTGTCTTTTAATTTCCAACAAGAAAGGAGTATTCAATGGAAAAAATAAAGCGAGTAAGATTGAACACCGACTTTAGAAATAAAGTTAATGTTCGATTTAAAGTACATATAGAAGCAGAAGATACGCAAGAGAAATCCAAGTATGAAGATTTAAAAGCAAAGTTTAAAGCACTTCAAGATAAGACTTGGCAACTTGCAGAAACCTGTGTTCGTAGGCAGTACCCACAAAAAGATGTTGACCTTTGCTATTATCTGGAGGATAGATACGAGAATGTAAGCACAGTTGCTAAAGATAGTTGCTTTCATTTTGGTTATATGGGACAGAAAGTTGACGATAAAACGGGTGAAACTGTTGATGATGATTATATATCAAAACACTTTGACTTTAAGTTAGGTGGTGATATTGATGGAATAGATAGGCAAACTAATCAAGATGAGAATGATAATTGGGGTAGAAAAGACCATAGAGATTTTGCTTATGCTTATTTCAGAGATGAACTTAAGGCAAATGATAAGTGTAATCCCGATATAAATATCGAACATCATGATAATGATAACAACCCACACTTAACTAAATACCAAGAAGCAAATGATAGGGTATTAAGTTTAGGTCATAGCCGTGATAATTTAACTTCCTATTCTGCTGAATGGAATAAAGAATATGAGTTAGATTTAATTGGTCGTGAGTATTGTCGTGATAGGCAGATACCTGTTGCAAGAGAGGAGTTTCAAACCTTTCTAATATGGCAACAGGCTAAAGGTCAGTTGATTGTGGCACATCATAAGTGGATTGAGAGTGTTCTTAAGCAAATGAAGTTTGTTAAAGAAGTAGTCAAGGGTTATAAGTATCTTGATGAAGCATTGGACTTTGCTAAAGAGAGCGACCTAAGTATTGATGAAGCTGAAATCATAAGAACTAATAGCACAGGATTGTCTATATATAATCCTGCAAACGCTGCCCAAATGCTTAAGTCTATGAAGAATAAAACTGTCAGTAGAGAAGATAAACTACTTGCAAGAGTACAATACGAAAAGCAAGCACAGAGTATATAAATAAATAATATGGTTAGGGGAGAAATCCCCTAGCCTTTAGTTTATTTTTGGGGACACATTAATTTGTTAGTGTGTCCCTTAAAATAAATAATAAATAATAAGGAGACACAATGAGTGCATTAGTCAATAGACTAAAGGAACAATACGAAACTCAGTATCAACATAGTATTACGCCAGTTGAACTGCGACAATTAAACTCAGTTGAGAGTGATTTTGTATTGAATAAGCCTAGTTATGCTGTGCTTGACACAGAAAATAACAGGGCAATACACTTGCATGGTGCAAATTATCAGTTAATCCCCTATGAAAAGATATTGGTGGGACTATCTGACGCACTTGACAAGTATAATATAGATATAAATGATGCTTCACTTAAATTTAAAGTATCACCAGATTTAAATTACATGAGATTAAGAATTATGTTTGGGGATACAGGAGATTTTGGTGCATACTCTATGAACTATGATGCCAATGACAAGTTAAAGTTTGGTATTGAAGTTATATCTAGCTATGATGCTTCAATTATATACCAATTAAGAGCCATGTTTTTAAGATTAATATGTGCAAATGGAATGAAATCATTTGAAAGTATTAATTCATCTATGAAAAAACATGTTCGTAAATTTAATCTTGATGATTCATTTATTAAACTTGAATCTTTGAATCAAACATTTGATAACTTAAAGAATACTGTCGAAGTATATCAAAGTGTTAAGTTAGGTAGACGAGATGTTGAAAAATTATTTAGAAAGTTCTCTAATAATTCTGATGGTAAGTACCACTTACTTAATGAACTATTGGAAACTGATAATGAGAAGTCAACATTATATGATGTGTATAATACTTTAACAAATTATAGTTCTCATAATCAACGAGCTGTTAAGATAGGCAAACGAGATAGTAAAGACTATAAGATTGAAACTTCCAAAAGAGATTCTATTAGAAGCAATGAAGATAGAGATTTTGAAGTTAGAAATTTTATACAGAGTAATGACTTTTTATATTACTATCATCAGGGTGTAGCAAATCAATTACACTAAACAATATTTGTGGGGGGGACTATAGTATATATAACCCCCCTGCAATGACACGATACTATATCATATTTTTAATGAAAAAACAATATGACATATTGTCGCAGTAATAGAATAATAAAATGAAAACATATCAAGAAGCAAAAAAGAAAACACCTACTGAGATATTATATATAGAAGTAATTAAGAAAGCATTTGCTGATGCCCTTGCTATTGGTACTGTATCAGATTATAGTCAGTCAGTTGTGCAATCACAGGCAAAGAGCTGGCTTAATATACATAATAAAGATTTTAAATTAATATGTGAGCAGGCAGGAACAGAACCAAATTATATAATAAAATTATATGAAAAATTACAATACAATTATAACTCTGGTAAAATAACTAAGGAACAATTAAAGTTTGGCATTAGTAGATTAGATAAGAAGATATAGTTGACATAAAGAATTTATTATGATATAAGTAATAAATAACCAGCAAGGAAAACCATATGGAAAATGATAATAAAATAGTTAAATACAAAGGGTACATTCGGAAGTGTGCCATTAATATTTTAGCTTGGTTAGAAAACAATCCCAATCCTACTGAAGAAAAAGCACAGGAACTTAAAGTTTATAAAGGTCAAATAAATGATCATATTTATAATTACTGTGAGAATATAAAAGATTGGGAGAAACACACAACAACATTACCATTAGATGAATCTAAATTATTAGAACAGAATAAATGGCTTGAAGAAACTCAAGGCACTATTGATGATGAACATGTTGGTGGTAATTAATTGAATGCATTAATAACTATATTAGTATGGATAGTAATGTTTATGCTAATAATGAAATTTGTATTCAAGAAAAACATTAATGGGGATTTGTGGATATATATAATCCCCATTATTTGTATTGTACTTATGGTTTCATCTTGGATAATAATAGCAATAAATAGTTAGGAGATATGGATATAACACAGGAACAACGTGAGGAGAAGAACAAATATCAGAGAGAGTATTTTAAAAAACTTTGGATACAGATGTCTCCAGATCAACGTAAAAAATATCGGGAAAGAGGCTATAAGTATCAGAGAAAATACTGGAAACAAATGTCTTCTGAAAGACGTGAGGAATATAACAAGAGCAGGAGAGAATACTGGAAACGAATGCCCCCTGAAGTGCGTGAGAAACGCAACAAACGTGCAAGAGAATATCGGAAACTCTGGTCCCCCGAACAACGTAAAAGATATAATAAAGTAAAAAGTCGGGGTGTACGTATGAGACATAAGAAAAGAAGGGAAGTAGTACAGAAATATAAAGTGTTAAAAGGTTGCTATATTTGTGGATTTAATAAACACTATAGTGCATTAGACTTTGATCATATTAGTAGAGATAAAAAAATAAAGAATGTGTCAAGACTTGTTTCGGATACATGTAGTTGGAAAACTGTAGTGGCAGAAATAGGAAAATGTAGAGTTCTATGTGCAAACTGCCATAGAATAAAAACGCACGAAAACAAAGAGTATATAAATACGAATACAACAGAAAGAATAATATGAATATAAAACAATTAGAAAAAAAGATAGGTCGACTATCAAACCCTAGTAAAATGCCAGCGTATGCTTGGGGTATATCTGCAAAGAGGTGCATTACAGGAAGTAAATTAGTAAAACAAAAGAATACAGTTTGTTCCAACTGTTATGCCCTAAAGCATTGCTATGTATTTCCAAATACAATTGCTATGCAGGAGTTAAGATACAGTGGATTAGGATTGTCTGAATGGGTAGATTATATGGCAGAACTTATTACCCAAAAGTACAAAAACCTAGATAAATCAAGGCTTTTTCACCGTTGGTTTGACTCTGGAGATTTGCAATCATTAAGCCATTTGTTTAAAATTTTTGAAGTATGTGAACTGACACCCCATATAAAGCACTGGGTAGCTACTAGGGAATATAAAATGATACAGTATTTAAATGAGGAAGACATACCAAAGAATTTAATTATTCGTGTATCTACAATTAAGTTTGATAAGACACCACCTAAATTTTGGAAGTGGACATCTGGTGTACACAAAGATAAGAAACCAATAGGTCGTGAGTGTCTCTCATATATAAAAAGTAATGAGTGTGGTAGCTGTCGTGCCTGTTGGGATCATAGAGTTAAACATATAAGTTATAAGGAGCATTAATGAAATATAAAATAAAGGTGACAAAGAAAGATATAAGAGATGGAGAACCTAAAGCGTATAAGAGTTGCCCAATTTCTCTTTCTTTAAAAAGAAAATTTAAAACTAAAGATGTCTATACAGATATTGGTTTTGAGGGCGTATGGATGGTAGTAGATAATACTAAATACTTAGTAATCAATAAACATCTAGATAAAGTTGCAAACTTTATAAATAAGTTTGATCATTACTTTGATGATGAAGAATATCACATATATGATGCTAGAGTACTCAAGCCAATCTCATTTGAAATAATAAAGGATCATTCAGTTAAACAAGTAAGTTATAGGATACATTAATATGAGCAGTAGAATAACAAAGAAAAAAGTAAAGACTTTTTTAAATTTAAGATTTAGAAAAGAACCACTGATGATATATGATGATACATTAGATGTAGCAGTAGAAGTTATACAAGACTTTTTAAACTATGATCCAATGGATGTTGGTAAATTACAAGCTAATACATATGATACAATATATAATATAGAAAGGGAAATAAAGTAGCATGAGAAGTTTTATAGAAAGTTTTATAGATGTTGGATCAGGATTCGGCCTGGCAATATTGATACAGTTATATATATTTCCATTATTTGGATTATATCCAACAATTATGGATAGTATGGGAATAGCTTTGATTTTTACAGTAGTGTCTATTACAAGATCATGGTTATGGAGATTGGTTTTTGCAAGATATAAAAAACCCCAAGCTACTTATCAAATCAATTTTGATGATTATTGCAAGGGAGATATGGAAGAAAAAGAATAAATGAATAATAAAAGATGATAAAAATAATTATAACATTTTTATTTATTTCAGTAATTCTTGCTTTAGGAAGAATTATTCCACATCCACCAAATTTCACACCAATTTTAGCTACAGCAATTTATACCCCTTATATGGTTAATGATAAATGGATAGCAGTGTTAATTCCACTTTCTGCTATGTTTATTGCAGATATTATTATTGGCTTTCATCCGTATATGTTATGGGTATATGGGGCAATAGGTTTATCAACTTTAATTAGTAATTGGTCAATGCGTTTTAATAAAAAGTATATTCAATTAGGAGTAATGGCAATCTTATCTTCTATATTATTTTTTATAATAACAAATTTTGCAGTATGGGCTATATGGGATTATTATCCAAAAACGATTGATGGTTTAATAATATGTTATATAAAGGCAATTCCCTTTTTTCAAAATACATTATTAGGAACTATAATATACACAGCTATTATAACTTTAACAATACAGAAAGGAATGAAATATGCGAACAATTATTTTTAGTATAATTTTAATAATTGGATTAGTAGGATGTTCAAATCAGACATTTAAACCAGATACAACGACATTAAAATATGGTAATACTGGTCAAGATGGTGATAGTGTGAATGGCGATTATAATTCAGAGAATTTTACTATTACACAAACATTTAAATGGTCACAATAAAAGGAGATATATAAATGAAAAAACTTTGGAATTGGAAAATAAATCTAATACGAAAGTATCCAGTATGGTGTGCTTATGCTGCCTGGATTGAAGGTCTAATAATAGGATTATTAATTTATCATTTCTTTATTAAATAATTATGAAAAAGTCAGATATTTTTAATTTACACGAAGATTTATTAGGAGATATAAATAGATTTCATAATAAATTTGGTTTTGAAAAGAACGAAAAAGTAGGAATACCAGATAATCCTGAATTAGTTAATTTTAGAACTTCTTTTTTAATGGAAGAGTTAGCTGAATATACTCAAGCTATAACTAAAAAAGACGATGCTGCAGCATTAGATGCTCTTGTTGATATAGTTTATATAGCTTTAGGAACAGCTTGGTTATTTAATTTACCTTTTGAAAAAGCTTGGAAAGAAGTACAAACAGCTAATATGAAAAAAGTAAGAGCTAAAAGTAAATCAAAAAAACGAGGAACAGCGTTTGATGTAATTAAACCTAAAGATTGGAAAGCTCCTAATATAGATCAAATTGTTGAGGAAGAGAAAGAACGAAATGAAGATATTAATAACAGGCTTTAATGCATTAGCTGTAGGTACAGCAAGAAGTACATTAAATATAGCAACATCTGCTAGAATTTTACCAAAAGTTTTAAGAGAATTAGGACATGATGTAACTCAAAAAGCAATCGTCCCGGGAGAAGATGTTTCTCAATATGACAAAGTTTTTGTATATGTATTTGGTCCTAATAGTTTATCAGCACGTTTCTGGTATGGTGCGGCATATACTTTAATTAAAAGACCAGATGCTATTGTATCAATAGATGATTGGCAAACTAAAGATTCAGTAAGTGGTTTTGGAACTTTTAGTCGAGGTCATTGGCGAATATGGAAAAAATTAAGTAAAGCAGGAAATCCAGTAGGAAAAGTTAATTGGGATGAGGCTCAAGTTTATAAAAAAGAAATAGAAGATTTTGTAGATACATTTGCATTTGAAAAATGGCCTTATAAATTATTAATACCAGCTTATGATGGTGGAAATTATGAAGCATTAGGAATGAAAGCTAATGAAATAATTAATTGGGATCCATCATCTTATACTGATTCTTATATGAATAATCCAGATCAAGGTTTATTTGATACTCAACCATCTTCAATAGAATTAAAAGAAAAAACTTGGGCTCTTGCTAGTTTAGTAAGTAAACAAAATTGGTTAAAGCAACAATATTTTAATTGGCCAGTTAAAACTTTTGGTAATATAAAAGAAGGACAAATTAGATTAAAAGAACATGAGTTATATCAAGAGTATAAAAAAATATGGGGAATTATTAGTCCTCCTCATTATCATACTTTAAATACATCAGGTTGGTGGAGAGTAAGATATAGTATGGCTTATAATGCTAATTGTATTTTATATGGTCATCCAAATGAAACTAAAATATTTGGAGAAGCCTATAATATAATTCCTGAAAAAATAGAAAACTGTAGCGATGAAGAATTAATAAATATATATAGAAAGCAGGCCGAGGCTTATAAAAATAAGATTTGGACTAAAGAAAGAACGAAAGAATTTTTTAAATGTCTACTAATGGAATAATAATTTTTGATGGACCAGATGGTGTAGGTAAAACTACATTAATTAATTATATAAAAAAGAAATATAATAACTCTTATTATATGCATTTAAGAGTTCATAAAAATATGAAATTGTGGCATACAGCTAGTGCTAGATATGCTATTAGAAAAAAATTAGAAGGAAAATTAGTTTTATTAGATAGACATTGGCCAAGTGAACAATGCTATGCTTATATTTATAGAAATGGACCTAGTTATAATCCTAGATTTTTATATAATAGATTAAAAGATCAAAAAACTTTTTATGTATGGTGTATTCCTGAAGATATTGAAAGAGTAAAAGAAAATCATAGAATTAATAGAGAATTAAGACATGAAGAATATCATGATATTGATAAAGTAGTAGATTATTATTACTATCATTGGTTCGGTAAACCTGATCGAAGTAATTTTTTATCCACGCTATCGCCACTGCGTGACAGAAAAGATTTTATGAGATATGATATGTTTAAAGATGGATATAAATTAGATGAATTTACAAATAAAATTATGAAAAATTATGCGATACACTTATAAAATTAAAATTAAAGATAAAGAAGAAACGATAGAGGCAATGTCTTTTAAAAAAATGTTACAATCTTTGGTTCTTAAATTTCCTAAAATGAATGTTTTATGTATGTATAAAAATAAAAAAGGAAATAATTTAGCAAAATGGATAGATACTACTAAAATTAAAGTGAAATATTAAATGAATATAAATGAAATAGACAAACTGGTAGAGCCAAAAAAATCAAAACTTATAAATCCAACAAGAAGATATGGAGTTATGGGTTTATGTTTAGGAGCTGAACTACATGCTAGATTAAAAAAACATTGTATGAAAAGAGGATTTTCAATGTCTAAATTAATAAAAATATTAGTTAAATCTTATTTAGATGAAAAGGATCAAAAATAAATATGAAAGAAACTAATATCAGATATAAAAAAATGTTATGGGATATTTATAAACTTCCTGAGTTTATGTGTAAACCTAGAGGATTAAATATAAAAGAAAAAATTAATCACTCTTTTAAAATAGGTATGGAAGACCCTATTATAACGATACCTGAAAGAAAATTATCTTATAGTTTTATGTTTGGTGAAGCAGCATGGATGTTGAGTGGCAGAAATGATGTTGCAAGTGTATCTAAATATGTTGATGGAGTTAAAAGATTTAGTGATGATGGTGTAACTTTTTTTGGAGCTTATGGTCCTAAAATTATTACTCAAACATCTTATATAATTAATACTTTAATAAAAGACAATGATAGTAGACAAGCTGTTATAAATATATGGAGAGAGAATCCTAGATCAAGTAAAGATATTCCTTGTACTTTATCTTTACAATTTTTATTAAGAGAAGTAAGTGATGAGTTATGGTTACATACAATTGCTACCATGAGAAGTAATGACGCCTGGTTAGGTACTCCTTATGATACATTTAATTTTAGTGCAATCTCTTTTTATATAATTTGTTGGTTAAATTTTCATGGATTAAAATGTAAATTAGGGGAATTAAATATACAAGCAGGAAGTAGACATATTTATGAAAATGATTTTAGTAAAGTAGATAATATATTTACAAGTACATATCACGATGAAGATTTTAATTTAAATAATCTTATTGAAAAGTATAAAAAAACTCCTACTAAATTTATTGATATTTTATGGGAAATGGCCAATGTAACAGGTAACGAATTAAGACCTAATGGATTACTATCTGAGAGATTGGATTATTTAATATATGGCTAATTATAGACAGCCAGCTGATTTTTATTTTTTAAGAATGGCTTTATTAGTCTCAGAACGTGGTACTTGTGTCAGACGAAAAGTTGGTTGTATTTTAGTAAATAAAAAAAATCATGTATTAGCAACTGGATATAATGGAAATCCTAGTGGATTTTCTCATTGTTTAGATAATCCTTGTAAAGGAGCAAACTCCACAAGTGGAAAAGATTTAGATAAGTGTGAAGCAATACATGCAGAACAAAATGCATTACTTCAATGTAAAGATGTATATGATATAGATACAGTCTATTGTACAGTAAGTCCTTGTATTCATTGTGTTAAATTACTTTTAAATACTTCAGCTAAAAAAATTGTATTTGGAGAAAAGTATATTCAAAAAGATGCTGAAAGATTATGGTGTATGACAGATAGAGATTGGTCATTTATAAATATTAATTTTATTTTAGGAAAATTAAATTAATGTTTAATACAAATAAAATAGATGAAGCAAGTTTAATAGCGATAGATACAGAGACCTATGATCCAAATCTTAAAACAATGGGACCAGGTGGATTTAGAAAAGATGGTTATATAGTAGGAATTTCTATTGCAACTGATAGTGGATATAATGAATATTTTCCAATAAAACATCAAGGTGGTGGAAATTTAAATAAAGATAAAGTAATTAGTTTTTTATTATATATTTATCAATCGAAGAAAAAGCTTATATTTGCTAATGCAATGTATGACGTAGAGTGGCTTTATTCACTGGATAAGCGCCTTACCCTTACTCGTAGTCACGAGATTTTAGATGTACTTTCAATAGAACACTTACTTGATGAAAATAAATTAAAGTATTCTTTAAATTCATTAGCAAAGTTTTATTTAAGAAAATCTAAATATGAAGTTGAACTTGAACAAGCTGTCTTATATAAGTTTGGTAAAAGAGCAAAAGTAAAAGAAAATTTATGGAGATTACACGCCAATGAAGTAAGTGAGTATGCTAAAGAAGATGCTTTACTTACTTTACAAATATATCAAAAACAACAAGAAAGAATAAAAAGAGAAGATGTTGAAGATATAATTAAATTTGAATCAAAGTTAATTCAAGTTCTATTTGAAATGAGAAAAAAAGGAGTAAGAGTTGATGTTGATAAAGCACATAAATTATATGTTGAGTTAGAAAAAAAACAAATTCACTTACAATCTAAACTAAATACTTTAGGAGGAACCATAGTTAATGTATGGGCAAACGCCTCTTTAAAGGAAGCATATGATAAAAATAATATTAGTTATACACACACCGCAAAAGGTACTCCATCTTTCACTGCAGCTTGGTTGGAAACTCAAGTGGACGATGTTAGTAAAAG
>Ga0080013_1004497_pt1 | contig 13684 bp, 14 predicted proteins | sample ETNvirenome_6_85_FD_69236 | JGI IMG/M metagenome (GOLD analysis project Ga0080013, IMG submission 69236) | Marine viral communities from the Pacific Ocean - ETNP_6_85 (SPADES assembly) (version 2) | ecosystem: Environmental > Aquatic > Marine > Oceanic | place: Pacific Ocean | collected 2013-06-19 | reverse complement strand
TGGTGAATTAGGGTCAAGATTCACACCTGTAAATGTTTCAACAGTTTGTTTTCTTTTTGCAGTATCATCACCTCGTCTAATTGCAAGAGTGAATGTACCTTTTTTATTATTTTTATTTGATATTTCATATCTCATATTGTGAACAGAACCACTTGATAATGCACCATTTGTTAATGCAGTAGTTTCTGCGTTGTTCAATATAACACCATCAGATATTGTTTTTAATACAAATGAAGTACCTGATGTTGTTCCACTAGTTCCACCTTGCAGTGTTAAAGTATCTGTGCTTATTGTTCCACCTGAACCAGTTTCAACTGATATTGAATTTCCAGGAATACCACCACTTGAAGCTGTTATTTCTAAATGTGTATTTGCTGTACCACCAGTAACTCCTACAGATGCTGTAATTGCGATAGCGGATGTAGCAATTGAAGCAGATAAATTGGTAAGAAATGTAGCTTGTGATGAACCAGTTATATAAAAGAATAGTCCCGCACTAGCATCGTTCGCTGGAATAGCTCCATCCGCTCCGACAGCTGTTGCAATAAATCGTGTTTCAGTTCCATCTATTGTTATTTGAACTTCATCACCTGGGTCTGCACCAAAAGCATCACCATCTGTGTAGTTTGTAGCAACCGATGAAGTAATTGTTAATGAACCACTAGCTTTATTTCCAGCAGATAAATTAGCACCTACACTAGCACTAGCGTGTGAAAATGTACCATCTAATATTCTAACAACGGTTAGTGAGTCTGAATTTTGTAAATATTGTTCAGCTGCATGTGAGGTTAGGTATTGGAATTTATTTGAACCACTTGTAACAACATCTCCAAATTTGTTTTGGAACTCTGTAAATGATGTTACAACGGTTGGGATTCCCGCAGGACCTTTAAGTGTTGGTCCGATGATTGCAGCTCCAATATCAGCTACAGCGGAAGGTAAAAAACTCTGGTCTATTTCATTTGTAAATACACCAGGTGAAATTATTTTTTCGGCCATTGAATTTCTCCTAAGTTAACTTTTTTAATTTTGAGGTAAATACTATTTTGCGCATTAGTATTATTCATATATAAATATATGTTTAAAACCCCAAACGATAATTTATTTTTAATTATTATGATTTATTTGGTGTAAATTCACCAGTTTCAGGATTCAAAGTTCCTTGTCCGTATTTTTCGGTAATTTCGTCAAGAAATTTCTTCTCTTTATCTTGTAAAGATTTTAAGGCTTCCTCTAATTCAATCTCATCTTCATCTAATCTGATTTGATTCATTTTTAGTTGTCCGAATTGAATTTGAACATTTTGATAACTTTGTTGTATGTTTTGAACTTGTTTTAATTCATCTTCTGTGAATTTGTTTTTTTCTTCAAGTTGTTTAGCTAAATTTGACTCTTCTGTCATTATAACCTCCATTTGTAATTTGTTATATAACTATATATAAATATATATAAATTTTGAAAACGAGTGATTTATTTTCCTACTTGTTCATCTGTGGCGTCACCCTCAAAACCAAAGGTAACTCGTGATGGTGTAATTTCTCTTGTTGTTTCTTGAGTAGTTCCAAATATAGTGCTTGTAAATTCTGGAATAACATATGCTTTTATTGATAAACCAAATTCAGTTTTAATAAGTCGTTCACCATCTTGAGTCATTTCGGAAGCATCACTTAAACTACCATCTAATGTTGATAAAAATTTATATTGTTCTGATTCACCAAAATATGTTCCCAAATGTTCAAGCCACAAATCACTCAATATATTCATTTGTTCAATGTAATTAGTCATCATTACAATTGAATAAGTACAAACCACATGATCTGGCATTCCAGTATAGATAATTTCTTGTACAGGTTGAACTCCTTGTTGAACTGAAAATCTATCGTATTGGTTGTCTTTACTCCATTTATTACTTCTAGCAACTTTTACAAATTCACCCCTCACATCGTGGTCAAATGACAACGGCATATTATCATCAAAAGAAACATCAGTTCTTTTAAACATAATCAATGGTAGAATTAAAGATCCATTTTTATCTCGTAACACCCCCCTCTGTCTAACAGCTTTCCATCTTTCTTCACTACCATACATAACAGGAACTTTAATAATTTCATTAGCTTCTTTTATTCTTGGTTTCATTATATTTTTAATGTGAGTCATTATAGATGTATCAATATCTTTTAATGTTATGGCAAAGTTTTTTGTAAAATCTTTACCTGGATTTATTGAATGCTCTGCATTACCACGAACTTTGTTTTCTTTCATAGACACTTGTGTAGCTCTATTTACAGATTCTCTGTTAAGTGTTTGTTTATTTGTAATTTTATTAACGGCCATTTCGTCTTCTCAGTTTTTTCAATTTATCAAGTTTATTGTTTACTTTACCTTTTACTTCCTCTGATTTGATACTACTCATATCAGCTTTACCGATTGCAATCTCTTTCTTAATATCTACTTCAATGGCTTTTGTACCTGTTTGACTTGGTGAATCAAAGTTATCTAACTTATTCATCAACTTACCCATCATTTGTTCCATTTGTAAATTACCATTTGGTTCAGGTGTGTAAGTATGTTTTCTTTCACCATATACATCTTCATCCTCTTGTACATTACCACTCACTTCAACCTTTGGTTTAGGTGTGTCTTTATAATTAGGATTAGAAGTATCAAACTTCGTAATTTTCTTATGTGTTATTTGTTGAACAGCCATTGTTTATCCTTATACAGTAATATTTGTTCTATTGATAAAGTAATTTTGTAATTGTAAAAGTTCATCAGCAGTTAAAGCTCTATCGTAAATCGCCATTTCATACATATGTCCTTTAAATCCTTCAAAGGTACTATCATCACCTAATCTTTGGATGCTGTGAACTATATCTTCATCATAATTATTACTTGTTCCTAATGATGTTGTGTTTAAAAACCATTCAACTTGTCCAAATCCATCGTCACTATTGTGTGGTTTTTTTCTACAAGTTAATAAAAGTTTAGTACCTTCATTAATAACACCAGCGTCTTTATTGATTTGACTACTCACATTATCCGTTCCATCATTAGCCAATACTTTTAAAAATGCTCTGTTGTCACCTGCGAATTGAACAAGGATTTGGTCGTTATCATCTGTATCTAATAAAAAGTAATGATAATGAACAGTACTATCTGCTGTCATATTTACCACAAAGAAAGTTGTAAATTCACTAGCTTCAATTGTATTGGTGAATAAATAATTGTCATTCGTAACTGCCTCATCTCTTCTTTTAAACAACAGACTATTTTCCGCAGAATTGTATTCAGCCAAATCATCATCACCAGATTGTATTAAATGATTTTTATTATTACTTAAATCACCCCATTGAGTTACAAGCGCCCCATCAACAAATTTACCTGATAAATCTTGTGATGAATAATAACCTCGTAAATTATTAAATTTTAATGGTTCTAATCTTAAATCAGGTGCATCACCTCTACCAACACTATAATGTCTATATTCATTTAAATTAGCTTTCATAGATATTCTAGCTTTATCAACAGCCATCTGACTTTCATTAAATATTTTTTTAGCTATCGTTTCATCTAATTGAAACAAATAATTACTTTCTGGTATTTCCAACCATTTGTTCCAAGTTAATTTTTCACTACCTTGTTTTTTTCTTGAAATTTCTGATAATGTTCCAACTAATTTAAATGTGCTTAAATTATTTGTTTCTTTTAAAAATTTATCAAACTCATCTTTTCTATCAACTATTATATCTTGAAAACTTTGAGCTTTTTCTAATTTAGCTTCTAATATAGAATTTTCTTGTGATAAACTTGTAAGATGTGTTACTTCTTTTGATAATGAATATACTTGTCCATTTAAATTTGTAACTTCTTCCTTTTTTTCTCTTAATTCTTGTCTTACATTTTCATTAATTTTAATGTCTTTTTTTAGATTGACAATTAAATTACTAACTTCTTTTAATTTATCTAAAGATTCTTTTAGTTTAGTTTTGTAATTGTCAATCTTATCATTTTTTGATACTAAAGCTTTTTCATATGTATCTAAATTATTTATATATTCTTGATATACTCTTTTTCTTTCCGTCTTAACTTCATTGACAACTTTTTTACTATTTTTAGTTTCGTGATTTAATTTATGATTTAACTTATTAAATTTTTCATTTAATTGTTTATTAAGTTTTTTAGCTTTTTCAATCACACTATCTTTATAAGAAAGTCTTTCTTTTTGTTCATTAATTTTTTCATATAAAGGATTAAACTCTGATTTAATTTTTTTAATATCATTTTCTTTTAATTGAAGTTTATTTATATAATCTTTTTCTTTTATTGAAAAAGTACCCTCTTCAAAATGTCTCGCTTTATTTAATTCCTGTAAAAGATTATTCTTTTCATTTTCCAAATTTACAACTTGATTAGATAAATTTTGTGTATTTTCCTCTAACCTTTCAATAATTTTTTCTTTGTTTTCTATCTGGTCTTCATATTGAGAAGTTATTGGTTTTCCACTAAATCTTTCTTTTAATATATCTAAACTCATTTATTTTATACCTCGTTTTTTAAATCTTTTTATTTGTGCTGGTGTTCTACCAGTTCTTTCTAAAATCTTATTCTTTTTCTGTCTGTCTTGTTTTCTTTGTTTTGCTGCTCTATTTGGCATTATCTTGGCCTCTCTTCTATTTGTAACGATGATAATCTTGAACGATTAGCAGTTGCTACAATATTATGTTTAAAATTTGGATGTCCAGCGAATAATTGTGGTTCTGTTGTTCCATTAATTTCCCAATAGTAATTATTCCAATCCACAATATCACCCATTTCTGGATAAAAATTCAATGAACCACTTGATAGATTTTCTCTTTGGAAGAACATACTGATATTACTATTTAAATCAGCACCAAAATCTTCTTGAACAATTTCAGGTTCTGCATATTCAATTAAACAATTAACTCTGAATCCTATATCATAGTATTTAGCAGTTGATTCACCATACATATTGTCTTCTGTTTTTTCAATATTCACTTTATAAATATCAACCGATTGTCCGACAATCTCATCAATTAATTCTTCATTCATTTGATTAATTAAATCAAACTCTTTTTGTGGTATAAAAAATGGTTTTGTTTGTGACATTTATTTATCCTATGTATATTTTTAATGGAGCTTTATTCAATACTTCTTGTTGAGCATTTGCAACTTCTTGTTCTGTAATTGCTTGTTCCTTTTTACTAACAGCTTCAAAGAATAAACTTAATTCTTCTAATAGATTTGCTTTTTCTTCTCTACCTTCAGCTTTAAGTGATTCACCATCTAATGAAACTTCACCATTTGGAAGTGGCATTGAAGCGTATTTACTTCTTATAATTCCTAATAATTCTTTTGCTAATGCTAATGTGTATTTTCTAATCCAATTTCTACCCATTGAATTTATCTCAGTGTATGTAATAAATTTGTATGGGATATTAGATGGGTCGGATACTTTGTTACTTGTATAATCTTGTGTTACATCAATTCTATCATTTCTTTTATAATAATGAAAATATATTAAACTACCAGAGTCTTGAGTTGTTGGTTTAGGAAATATTCTCATTTTATTATTCACCAATTCAAATGAATATGCAGATTTTCTAATCAAGTCATTTGTTTCTATTGCATTTGCTCTAGCTAAATCATATGATATTGGTCTCATTATATAAGAAACTGCTGGAGATACATTACCAAATCCAAATGAATCCAATAATTCTATATTATCATAAGTTCCAGCAAATGGGTCATAGAATTTAGATATAGCAGCAGGACCTTGATTAAATACCCTTTGTATTTCTAATTTATTATTTGTACCAATACTTGATTCTAAAGTAGCATCACTTGTTAAATCATATACTTGTTTAGATGAAGTTAAACCAATAGAACCACTAAATAGTGTCGCATTACCACCAACATTAACAGCTTGTCCGTATTGTTCTGCTAAAGTGAATAATGACATTCCCCCATTTGGAGTTTCAGCTTGATGTGAACCCGTTGAACTAAAATTAGAACCAGTAGTGGTGTTCCCATAATGTTCCCACATCCAATTCTTTGTATTGTAGTGATTGATTTGTTGTGAATATTCTGATACTGCTTCTTCAAAACAAGCATAAATAGAACCACTGTTGAACTCTAATTGCATAACTGGATGTCCAAGTTTTCTTGAAACATATTTACAAATAGTTAAACTATCAGTTTGAAATTCCGAATCTGTATCATAAATAGCGTGAGGAGTTGAACCAGTTACTTCCAAAGCTAATGTTGGGTCTGTATATAAATAATTAAATTTAGACATTTATTTCTCCAAAAAAGGTATAATTCTTCATATATAAATATCAATATAAACAAAAAAGGATAAGAAAATATCTTACCCTTTTAAGTTGTTTAATAACATTTAATAATTTAACTATTATAGACAAACATAGTGTATATCACCTGTACTTGTATTACCAGTAGCAGTGATTGTTAAAGCTGTTGTTGAAACAGTGTAACCCCAATTTACTACACCAACATTACTCGTTACAACACAATTTGGAGCAGCTGCTCTTGCAGTTCCCCAAGTAACTGTGAATGTATTAGTATTAGCTAATTGTGTAGATACTGTTATTGTACCGGCATTATCACCACCAGCTAAAGTACCTGCAGCCGAACCACCAGCAGCAGCACCTGTTGCACTACCACCCTCTGCGATTAATGTACCATCAACTTGTCCACCATCTCTTAAAGATACTTCACTTTCTCTTTTAGAAATTTTATATTTTCCTATTCTTGTTGCCATTTTTTTCTCCTAAATGTTGAGTCACTACTCTCTAGGTTTGTTAATTTTTTTATACTAACCATGTTTAGTGACTACTTTGGCTAGTAAATTATAAAATATAATTCATATATAAATATCAATTCAAAAAGAAAAACCCCCACAAAAAGTAGGGGCTTTTCAACTAAGTTAACCTCCTCATATTAAGAGGTTAGTAAAGAATTAATTAACTTATACTAAGTTTAAGTCTTTACAATTAATTGTACCATAGAACTCAGGTCTAATCATTTTCTTAGCATATCGTGTCATCACACCTTTTCTTGGAGTGAAGTCACTTGGATCATATACTAATGGAGTCATGATTAGTGGTACATATGGTGAGTATACCGCACCAGTTTCAAGGAAGTTACTTCCTCTGAAACCAACAAGTATTTTGTTCTCAGTCATATATGGGTTTTTGTATACAGTAAATCTATTTTGTATACTTCCCGCAACTTGAACACCAGCTGCGAACTGAGTTTTCAATCCATCTGTAGCAACTGAGTATCCTGGAATTGATTCCAAGATTGTAGCAACAGTCGGTGAAACAACAACGAAGTTAGCACCACCTCTAAGAGTTAATCTTTGGATTTCATTAGAAACCTTTTGGATTTTACCCAATAGAGTTTGATACCATTCAAATCTTGTTCCGTAGAATGTTGTAATGTTCCAACCACTTTCATCAGTACCTGTTCCATTATAATCCTCACCTGGAGTAGCAGACCAGAAATCTTCTGTTACTGCATCTGAGATTAACATATCTAAGATTTCTAAATCAATTTCCATTGAAATGTACTCACTTAACATAGATGTTAATTCAGCTTCAGCGTCAACAGAATGATAAGCATTCAAGTCTTGAGCTAACTCAGGAGACCATACAGCTTTTAGTTTTCTTGTTTTCGCTACGATAGCAGAAGACTTTAATTGTAAGTCAACTTCAGGTATTGATAATGAATCAGCAGTAGCATCACCAGCAGTATCTTCAAAGTCACCTCTTGAAGCTTCAGTAGGTTGTGTTGTGAATCCTATTTTAATATGTTGTGCAGGATCACCAACATTAGCAACACTTGAACCAGATATGATGAAAGATACATTTGTACCATCATATGATGTAAATTCAGGTAATAAAGCAACAAATGTTGTATCTGCAGAAGCAGAACTGATACCAAAAGCTCTAACAGCTTTAAAGTCAGCATTTGATAAATCAGTACCTAAAACATTAATTTTAACTAATTCACCAGATGCTAAAGAAGCAGAATGTTCTTGATTAAAGTTAATATCTTTATAAGTTACTGAACCAGATTCATATGTTGTAGTTGCACATGGACCAGCGATAGCAGTACCATCTGTTAATTCACTTGACTCTGATTGGTTAACTGAATAGTCATATCTACCAGCACCATAAAGACCACCAACACCGTATGGAGTAGATGAACCTGATGGAGAGTTAGGACCTGTTTTACCAGCTAATGAATTTACACTACCACCAGCAACAGGAGCAGATTGGGCTGAACCAAAGCCTAAACCTTGATTTCCACCAGTAGTTGTACCATATTTAAAGTCTAAGTAAAATACTAGACCAGATGGTAAGTTCATTGGTTGAACTGATACAAAGTCTTGAGCTGCAATCTCACCGAAAATTCTACGAACTAACGGAAGTGCAACACCAGACCACTCTTCAGAACTAGCTGCTGCAGTGTTAGAACCACCTGCACCACCACCAGTAGAAGAGTTCTCATTGATAAGCTGTTTTGCTTGGTTTTCAAGCATAACCGCCATACCACTTCTTTGAAAATCCTCATTTAAACCATCCAATAAACCAGTTTTGTCCCATTTATTAACGAGAGCTTTTGCTTCATCGGCTTGTTTTTTATAAGGAGATGCGTCTAATAACGCATCATTAACATAATTTGACATTATATTTTTCTCCTATATTATTTAATTAAACCAGCAAGTTTTTTGAACCTGTTAGCAACTTGAACCTCTTCAGAAATCACTTTACGAGATTCTGTAGATGGTTTAGTTGATGCAACAGGTGTACTAGCTGATTCACTAATTGATTTTTTGTTTACGATTGAACCATTGTCAGCGAACTGTTCTGCAAGTGTAGAATAAACAAGTTTAATCTCTCTTGTAGTTTGTGCTCTGTCAAATGTTTCAACCACTTTAAGTTTTTGATTATTATCTAACGAATAAGCTTTAAATAGTTTATTTGTAAATAATAGTTTAGCATTCAAGATGTTTACTTCGTGAAGTTTGTCTTTTAAGAAATGAACAGCTTCTTTATACTCTTTAAGTTCAGATTCAAGTGCAGAAGTATTAGATTCTTCAACTTCTTCCTCTTCTTCTTCTGTAAGAGCATTTTCGTCTATTTCAATTTCTTCGTCAACTTCTTCAGTAGACTCTTCAACAGGTTCATCAGATTCTTCAACAGTATCTTCAGAAACAGCTTCAGCAGATTCTTCAACTTCTTCGTCATCATCATCTTCATCATCGTCTTCAGTTAATTCAGACTCTAACTCTTTAATGATAGCTTCTAAGTCAAGATTTTCTTCTTCAACTTCTTCTTCGTCACCAGCTTCTTCATCTTCAGAATAAGAACCTTCTTCAGCAGGAACTTCATCAGCAACTTCTTCGTCACCATAATCTTCACCTTCTTCAGCAGGAACTTCTTCATCACCAGCTTCTTCATCTTCAAAAGCAACTTCATCATCACCATCTTCATCTTCTTCCTCAGTTACAGGAACTTCATCTTCTTCAAGTTCTTCTTCCTTTAACTTAGCAGAAAGCATAGATTTGATTTGAGGTGTGAATGCCTCTTCTAAAGCCATTTTAGCATTTTCTAATGCAGTTTCTCTAACTGCTTTAGCATCAGCAATAGCTTCTTTTAAAATATCTCCCATGATATTTCTCCTCAATGTATTTTTTGGAATAAGTTTATTCAGGAAACTTAATTATTTGTTAAGTTATATTTAGACACCGTAAAAGGATAGACGGTGTATTGTGTTTTTCAGTAATAAATATTAAAAATTAATAAAAATCTATGATTTTTTTAATAATTTTCTTTTTCTTTTTGAACTTGATATTGATTTCTTAATTTGGCAAGATTTCTTTTTTCTCTTTTGACTCTTGAGGGTTTTTCAAAGTATTCTTTTTTTCTTAAATCAATGAATAAATTACTATCTTTTACTTTTCTTTTAAGTATTCTCATAGCTTTTTCTACTTCATTGTTATATACTTCTACTTGTAATCCTTGTAACTGTTTTTTAGGCTTTCTCCTAAAATTCTTTCTATTTTTCATATTACCTCTTTGTTTGTTTTACATTTTTCCTTGTGAAATTGTTTTTACACCTATATCAGCAGTAGCTAAAAATTCTACCACTGCATTGAATAATTGTTTTTCTGTTGTGATTGCATAAAATCCTTTAACTTTATCGGATGGCTTTTTCTGTATTTCAACTTTTCCTTTTAGACTGAAAGGCATAGATTTTACTACCTTTATAGCTCTTTTTATATCTTTTTTTGGAATATATAAGAATCTTGCCACACTAGCACGAACAGCTTCTTTAACTCCTTCACCAAGTTCATTCTTTATAGCTTGTGTAACTAATGTCATTTGAACTTTATCAGTTTGACTATGGAATTGTTTTAATTTCTTTTGAATTAATTTACTATTAAATCCTTTTGGAAAATACTTTTTAAAGTTTTTATAATTTGCATTATCTGGTGAATATGACATAGCTCTTATGATAGCAAGAATTGAACTACCAACTCTATTCAAATGAGATTTATTATTCACATCTATATTTTTAATTTGTGATTTAAGATTTCTAACTATTTCTCTAACAAGAATGAATAGTATTTTTCTATCAGCACCACTAATGGCTTCTGTAAGTTTTCCTTCTTTCAAAGGTTTAACATATATGGTATATCCACCTTTTTCTTTTACTACTTCGGTATCATAGTATCTACCAAATTCTCTTTTAGCAATAATATTAGCTTTCATTTGATGTTTATGAGTTCCTTGTTTAGTATACCATTCACCACCAATTTTTTTGTCTTTTTTATATTTAACTTTTTCTGTAAGTTTTTCTTCGTCTACCAATACTCCTATTTTTAATTTTTTATTTATCTTATGTATTTGATTCATTAAATTTTTTTCTTTTTTCCAATTAAATTTACCTTTACCAGTCATAAAATCTACAATGTTAATTTTAGTTACTCCATCTTTTAATTTATAATCAGGAACATTAAATGCTGCAAGGTATCTTTCTCTTGGTGGTAGTTTCCAATGATAATCCCACATATTTCCTTTTTTATCTTTAAGACCTTGAACCGCCTTTGAAGAAATTTCTGTAAGTTTTCCTTCTAATCCTAATTCTTTCTTTTGTTGAACAATAAAATCATCAGTTTTTTTAGATTGTTTTGTTAATATATCTGGATATTTCTTATAATACATATATTTTTTACCTTTTGGTAAACTTTGATAATAATCCCAATGTTTTTGTGTAGGATAATTGTCTCTCATATAGCTTGGAACATCTTTAAGAGGAATTGTTTTTTTCTTTTCTGTAAGTTTTCCTTCAGTCATTTGTTCTGATTTAGATTTCAAAAACTCAGTAGCCAAATATCTTTCTCTTCCGTATTGAGCCTTTGTCCATTTCTTACTCATTGATTTAGGCATTTCAGATAATTCAACACCTTCGTTATTTACCATCCAAGCAACTCTACGAGCGTCTGAATTATATACTTTCTTATAACGATTCTCTTCAAGAGTTTTCATCCACATTCTAACTTCTTTTATAGTGTATTTTCTTCGTGTGGATTCATTGACATCTTTTGTTTCAGACATAATATCTACAATTGCATGTTTAATTAACTCTTTAAGCTGACTTTTCGTTAGTTTCACCCTCTTCCTCCTCAATGAGTTGAGCTTCACTTAAACAACCTCTTGCGACTGCTGTGTGAGCATCTTCGACTAATGTAAATTTTGATACTGGTATAGGGAACTCGTCTTGATTAAATTGTTCTCCTACTATATCCATAAAACCTTTAACTAATGCAGTTCCACCACCAAATACAACAGGAACATCGTTAGGGAAGTTCGGTACACTTTCAGCATTCTCAAACTGATGTTTTAAGTTTGTCAACAGATAATTGACTAATGCTCCATAATAACTTCTAATAGCATTAATGATATTGTACTCATCACTTCCCTCTTGATAAATATCATTGATTGCACTTTTTGTTAAATCTAAATTACTTGAACTTTCTTTTATTGAAATCACTTTTGCTTTTGTTACTCCACAATCTGCTGCTACATTTTCATCAATCCAATCACCACCTCTTGCAACAGAAAAAGAGAGTGAGCTCATACCTTGATACATTACACATATGTTACACATCCCCGCTCCCATAGATATAGCAATACCAGTCAAATCATTATCTACGAGTCCCTCATAGGCAAGAGCTACACTCTCTTCTATAACTTTAACATCGTATCCATATCCACTAATAATTTGTTTTAATACATCTTCGTGATAAGAAACTTCTCTTGTTTGGTCGATTGGTTTTGCTGGAATACAATAAACACAAGTTTCTCCATTTTTTGCCTTACCAACTAATTCACCAATGATTGCATTTAATACAGGTAATGCATCTTTTTCTTGTGGATTTAACATACCTTGTGCCATTGGTCTTTTTAATTCCGTTGTACTAAATATTTGAGCATAATTAAAAGCATGCTGTCCTACTATATGTACTTTACCTGCTTTTTCCACGAATGGAATCTTCTGTCTTTTTAACATTCGTTTGACTTGATTCGCATCCCCGTCAACGGTTAAGAATACATTTCTTTGTTTTTTTATACTATTTTCTGTGGCTGTTATATAATAACTTGTTCCACAATCTAAACCTTTTGCCATATTTAACCTCTTAGTTTCTTTAATTTATCTTTTTGGGTTTTTACTTTACCCTTAATTTTTTCGTCTAATTTAACACTACTCTCATCTGATTTTGTGTCCATGACTACATTCTTCTTTACATCTACTTCAATAGGACCCATATCTTTCTTAAGCTTTGTTTCTTCTAATAAAGAATCAAGTTTTTTTGTTTCACCGACATTTATGACAGGAGACTTGTGAAACTTAATATTCCTTGATGCCCATATGAGTAGAATCCATACTCCTAAAACTGTTTGCCATAAGAGAAAACTATAAATAAGAAAGTGGACTAAATGATGTAATAAATCCATTACTTCTTCCTAATCATATCTCCAAGTGAAGGAATTCCACTTACAACATTACCAACATCTTTTAATCTTTTTGTTGGTCTTTTATCTAAACTTTCTTTAGTAGATCCCACAGCTTTTGTAATAGCTTTTCTTTTATTATGGATATACTCATCTGAATCATCTGTATCACCATCATTATCGATGTCTTTATCTTCTCTGTCTTTATAATCATCTTCAGGTTCTACTTTAGATGTATCAACTGTGTCAAGAGCTTCATCAATCTCATAATAACGATTAAGTACATGTCCTATATCTTCATAAAGACCTGTTAATCTTTGATTAAGTGAGTGAGCTTCTTTAGCAGTTTTTTGAAATTCAACAACACTACCTTTAAGATGTTTCATATTTTTATTTACTGAAATCTTATCAAACCAATCATCTTGTTCACCTAATATGTGATTATGAGCAGATTCTGCAACTTCAGAAAGTTGTTTTGCGATTTCCATTATGTTACTATTGTTGTAAAGTTGTTTTCCGACAATACCATAGTTTCTAACACCTTCTACGACTTGATGTTTATCAACTTTTGGTGTTTCATCAAACACTTCACCTAATAGTTCTTTTAATTTTGCCATTTT
>Ga0080013_1004496_pt1 | contig 13689 bp, 10 predicted proteins | sample ETNvirenome_6_85_FD_69236 | JGI IMG/M metagenome (GOLD analysis project Ga0080013, IMG submission 69236) | Marine viral communities from the Pacific Ocean - ETNP_6_85 (SPADES assembly) (version 2) | ecosystem: Environmental > Aquatic > Marine > Oceanic | place: Pacific Ocean | collected 2013-06-19 | reverse complement strand
GTTGATGGAATTAATAACTATAATACTCTTCCTTTTGCGAACATCCCATTTAAAAATATTAATAGTATGGGTAAACAGTGGATTAGAAAATATGCTCTAGCAATCTCGAAAGAAATGCTTGGGCAAATTCGTGGAAAATTTGGAAATATTCCAATCCCAGGAGATTCAGTAACATTAAACCATTCAGAATTACTATCTCAAGCTAAAGAAGAACAAACGACACTTAAAGAAGAATTGAAAACACTTTTGGATGAACTAGCTTATTCTGCTTTAGTAGAAACTGACGCAACAATGGCAGAAAATTCTAATCGTCTCCAAGTAAATATACCTTTAGGGATGTATATAGGTTAGTGGTAAAATTAAATGTCAAATGATAATAAATGGGAAAGACCAAATAGACCACCTCCACCACTCTTCTTCAACAAAAAAGAAAGAGACTTGGTTAAGCAAGTTAACGATGAATTAATTGAGCGTGTAATTGGTCAACAAATTCTTTATTATCCCATAAGCAATGTTCATACAAATTTTCATTCTTTGTATGGCGAAGCAATAGAGAAAACTTTCTTGCCGCCTATACATATTCATGTTTTAGTTGAGTGGGGAGAGACAACCACTACAACAACGAATTATGGAATCGATCGTATTTATTCTATTACTTGCCACTTTCATAAACGAAGGTTAACGGAAGACCAAGATTTGTTTGTTCGTGAGGGTGATTTTATTTTGTATGGCGATGATTATTATGAGATAATTACACTAAGTCAGCCAAAGCAATTGTTTGGAAACACAAATCATATGCTTGAAATTTCAGCTAAATGTTCGCGTGCGCGACAAGGACTTTTTGATGGTACATAAAAATGAGTAAAACAAAAGATGATAAAACAATGAACCCGCTTATGTCTTTCAAACCATCCACGCTTGAAACGATTGATTATGCTGTTTACAATTGGCTTAATGATGAAATGAAGATTTTTTGTACCACCAACAAGGGATGGAAGAAAGTCCCAACAGTCTGGGTTGCTGGAGAACGCGCTTGGCAGACTAAAAATCATAAAAATTTAAGAGATAATGATGGTGCTTTAATTTTTCCAATCATGACATTGGAGAGAAAAGGCTTCTCTAAAGATCTTTCCAGGAAAGGAACTTTTTGGGGTAATATTTTTCCCGTTAAAGATAAGAAAAGAGGATCAATTACAATTGCTCGGAAAATACAACAAGACAAAACTGCCAATTTTGCTAATGCCATTTCAGCAAGAAAATCAGGACCAAATGGTACAGTAGGAAATGGTCAACTTAATTATCCTACACCACAAAATAAAAAAATAGTTTATGAAACAATTTCAATACCAATGCCTTCATATGTTGATGTCAATTATGAAATTAGTGTCAGAACCGAATATCAACAACAAATGAATGAAGTAATACAACCATTTGTTTCTTACACGGGAGGCGTTAATTATTTTTTAATTAATTCTGATGGTCACCAATATGAATCTTTTGTACAATCCGATTTTTCAGAAAGTGACAATTTAACAGGATTGGAAGAAGAAACTAGAATTTATGAAACAAAAATTACTATAAAAGTTCTTGGATACCTCATAGGTGCTGATAAAAACAATGAATCACCAAACATTGTTGTTAGAGAAAGTGCCGTTGAAATAAAAATCCCTCGCGAAAGAGTCATAACTAAAGATGAGCCAGAATGGCCAATTGGAAAATATCGTTCATAAAGTATTCATTTGTCTTTTCATTTTATAGCTTACTATTTATTAAAGACTTTATAGTATTTAAGGAGACCACCTATGCCAGCTAGCAAATATAGATTCGTATCACCAGGAATTCAATTTCGTGAAGTTGATCAATCTAGAATACCAAAAGAACCACAAGAAGTTGGTCCTGTTATTATTGGTCGCGCATCGAAAGGACCAGGGTTGCGACCTGTAAAAATTAATAATATTGATGAATTTGTTGAAACTTTTGGAGAACCGCAACCTGGTGGCACTGGCGATGATGTTTGGCGTCTTGGTGGCGATGGCTTATCACCAACTTATGGCGCATATGCGGCAGAAGCATGGTTAAAAAATAGCACCCCTTGTACATTTATTCGTTTACTTGGAAGGGAAAGTAAATATAAAGATAGTAATGGTAATGCTGGGTGGAGAGTTGGAACGGGATTTTCTGGTGGAACTGATTCGGAAAATAGTGTAACAGTTGGTGGCGCATATGGTCTTTTCCTAATCAACTCTGGCTCCCAAAGAGATGCTCAAGCTCAGGGTCGCGGCTTACCAGCACCTAATGTTACTGGAACATTAGCTGCCGTTTGGTACATGAAAGATGTTTCTTCAGGTGCTGCGTTGCGCTTGAGGGGTGTTAATGTATCAGGAACTTTAACTTCATCAAATGCTTATTTCTTGAGAAACGCCAAGCAAGGACCAACTTTTGCTCTTGAATATTCCGAAGGAGCAGTGGGATCTGAAACTGTTAAAAAAACAATTGACTTTGATTTTAATGAGGATAGTGGAAACTTTATTCGTAAAAAGTTTACTACAAATCCAACAAAAACTAATAGTACATTTTATTCCGATTCAGAGAATTTCTTCCTCGGTGAATCTTTCGAAAGAGATGTTAGAGGGCTATCACTTTCTTCTTCAGCAAAAAATGTTTGGGGTGTCATGTTAGGTCTTCAAAGTTCTTATGTTGGATATCAATGGTGCGATAATCGTTCTTCCACAAGTCCGGCAACAACAAATTGGATTATCGGTCAAGATATGGGAGCATCAGGTAGCTATAATCCAAGAAATGTAGATAAAATTTTTCAAATTAAAACAATTGACAATGGTATATGGAATCAGGCAAATATAAAAATTTCAATTTCTGATATTAGATATTCACCTGAACCTTCTAATCCATATGGAACTTTTAGTGTTCTTGTTCGTAGGGCACAAGATAATGATAATTTTCCTGAAATTATAGAAAGTTTTTCAAATTGTAATTTGAATCCAGAATCACCCAACTATGTTGCTAGCAAAATTGGCGATACTTACTCTAGATGGGATGAGGATGAAAAAAGATATCGATATTATGGAAAATATCCAAATAATTCAAAATATGTTTATGTTGAAATGGCAGATGATGTTGATTTAGGTGCTTCAAATCCATCATTATTGCCGTTTGGCTTTTATGGTCCATTAAGGTTTTCTGGGTTTACCATGCTTTCTGGATCTCGAAACTTTAAAACACTTGGAACGACTACACAAAATAAAAATGTTGGCGTGGTAGGTCTAGATACAGTAGCAGGTGTAGATAATGGAGTGGCAAAACATAACGGAAAAATATCACAAATGCCCAATAGGATGACCGCTTCGTTTGAGTTTCCAAAAACCGCTCTAAGAGCTGACTCTACCCTAGGAAGTTTTTCAGATCGAAGAAATGCTTATTGGGGTCTTGATACTACTAAATTTGGAGGATCTGTTCGCCATTCAAGAGCGTATGTCGATGTGGTTAGGGGACTTTCAGATATTTTTCGTGACAATGAAAATGGACCCACTATTTCTGAGTCAGGTTCTACCACTTCTACCCCAACAACAGAATATCAATACATTTTCACATTAGATGATATTAGTTATCACTCTTCGAGTACGTCTAAGATTACTGATTTGTCTTCTTCGGTTAATGCTTATTATATTTCCGGTTCACGAAAAACTGGTACTTCTTTATCAGCAACAAGTTCCGTTGGTACAGGAAGTTATAAAAATACTTTAGATGAGGGAATAAATAGATTTACTATTCCTCTTCATGGTGGTTTTGATGGTGTCGATATTACTCAGCCAGAACCATTTAATAATTATGCTATGACTGATGTTAGTTATACTATTAATCAATATTCTTCTTATGAATATAATTCTATATTAAATGCAATTGATTCCGTGGCAGATCCAGAGTCGGCAGAATTTAATATTTTATCTGCTCCTGGTATCACAAATACTGGATTAACTGATAGAATTCTAGATGTGTGTGAAAATCGTGGAGACTCTCTTGGAGTAATTGATGTCGAAGGTGGATTTTTACCAAAAGCAGATAGAAGCTCTGCTACTTTACGAGATTATGATACTAGCGTAAGAGGTAGTGTCAAGGACGTTGTAAGAAATATAAAAAGCAGACAGATTAATAATAGTTATGGTGCTGCTTATTATCCATGGGTGCAAATTAGAGATTCATCCACTGGTCGTTCATTTTACGGACCACCTTCCATTCCAGCAATTGGAACTTATTCCTTTTCACAAGAGGCATCCGAAGTTTGGTTTGCGCCAGCAGGATTCGTTAGGGGAGGATTGTCGAATGGAGCAGCAGGTATACCTGTTGTTGGAGTAACGGAACGCTTAAGTTCAAGAGAACGAGATGAACTTTATGAAAACAACATTAATCCGATTGCCACATTCCCAGCGGAAGGGATTGTGATTTTCGGTCAAAAGACTTTGCAAACAACACGCAGTGCTCTTGATAGGGTTAATGTTAGAAGACTCTTAATTCATCTTAAGAAAGAAATTTCACGCATTTCATCAACAATATTATTTGATCCGAATTTATCAGTTACATGGGATAGGTTTAAGGGTCAAGTTAATCCATTTTTGGAATCAGTGAAAGCAAGGCTCGGACTAGAAGATTATAAGGTTGTTTTAGATAACACTACAACAACACCAGACTTAGTTGATAGAAATATTATGTATGCTAAGATTTTTATTAAACCAGCAAGAGCGATTGAGTTTATCGCAATCGACTTTGTGATTACAAGATCAGGAGCTTCTTTTGAAGACTAATTTTTTAAAAACACTATTTAAATAGGGAGAAGAATAAATGGGAAGTTTTTGGACAGATAAAACAATAGAACCTAAACGGAAATTTAAATTTTTGTTAAATATTCCTGGGAATGAAGCACAAGGACTTCAAGAATTTTTGGTTAAAACTGCCGGAAAGCCGAGTTTTGAAACAACTGCTACTGAGCACACTTTTCTTAATCATTTCTTTTATTTTCCTGGAAAAACAAAATGGTCTCCCATAGAAGTAAAAGTTGTTGATGCTGTAAATACTGGATTAAACACTAGTCAAGCAGTAATGAAATTATTAGAAAGATCTGGTTATAAATTACCAACAACGATTGATTCCAACAATCCCAATAGTTTAAATGTGGCTTCGAAAGAAGCGGCTGTTAATGCTCTTGGCGATATATCAATTAAAACATTAGATGCTGATGGGAATGTGGTGGAAGAATGGGTTATGAAAAATGCTTGGATTCAGAAAGCAAATTTTGGTGATTTAGATTATAACGCCGAGGATCTTACCGAAGTAACTTTTACAATTCAATATGATTTTGCTTTCCTTCAAGTAGCTGGGGCAGCACAAATTCCTGCTTCGTAAATATTTATTTAAAATTTTGTATTTTATCTGATATAATACACCATAGAAAGAAGAGGTATTTATGCCAAGAAATAACCAGGAACGCCTGGGCACTAAAGATGAGGGTCAAACTCCGCCACCAACTCAAAATAGTGAATCAATTTTAAATTTTGTATCTCCTACGGAGTTTGTTGAACTCCCAACAAAGGGAAAATTTTACCCCCAGAATCATCCACTATATAATGTCGAAAGTGTTGAAATCAAACACATGACAGCAAAAGAAACTGATATTCTAACATCAAGAACTTTATTAAAAAAGGGAATTGCAATTGATAGAATGCTCCAAAGTATTATTATTGATAAAAGTATTCAAGTAGAAGATTTATATGTTGGCGATAAAAATGCCTTAGTTGTGGCAGCCCGCATCAGTGGTTTTGGAAATAATTATGAGGCTTCAATTTCTTGTACAAGTTGTGGCATAGTTTCTGAACAAAGTTTCGATCTTGAAAGTGTTAATATTAAAGAATCTCAAGGAGACGTTGAATTTACAAAAAATGGAACTTTTTTTGTTGAACTTCCAAAAACAAAAGTTAAAGCAGAATGTCGATTATTAACTGCAAAAGATGAAAAAGAACTTACAGCAAAAACAGAAAAGAAACAAAAATTAAAATTACCCGAATCACCTTTAACAGATCAGTACAAAAGTTTTTTAGTCTCATTAAATGATGTGACGGATAGGAGGTTGGTTGAAGAATTTGTAGACTTAATGCCTGCTCAAGATTCAAATTTTCTAAGGAAGCAATATGATAAAATGCGACCTGATTTAGATTTAACATATTTTTACGAATGTGAATCGTGTGAATTTGAAAATCATGTAGACATTCCTTTCTCAACCAACTTTTTTTGGCCTGACTGATGAATATGTAGAGAGTGTTTATGAAGAATTTTTTCTTTTAAAACAATTTGGAGGGTGGAGTTTTATTGAAGCATACAATCTTCCTATCAGAATTCGTCATTGGTGGATCAGTAGATTAACAAAACAATTTGAAGACGAAGAAAAAGCGACAAAGAAAAATTCTCGTTTTGGTTAATATCTCATAAACAAGAAGCACTTCATAAGGCTTTTTATTTTGCTTATTGACTAATTATCTTGAGAACCTTTATCTGGAGACCAAGATATGAAAAAACATAAAGAAAAAAATAACAATTCAGAAATATTATCTGAGGTGTCACAATATTCAAATATCCTCAAAGAAGCCTTAAAAGGTGTTATGGGTTATTCATCAAAACCTATATCTATTAAGGGAACACCTTCACAAGTTAAAGCTTTTACAAATGCTTTAAAAGGAGAGAAATCTTTTTTGGAATCATATCGTGATTATGGTCCATCTCATCCCGAAACAGAATCCGCTAAATTAATGGTAGAAGAATGTGCCGAAAAGTTTGAAAAAGAATTAGGTTTAGAGTGGCCGTTTATTTAGGAAATATTTAAATGTCTAATGGAAATGGTGGAAATTTTGATTCGAGTGCTGCGGCTGATCTTAAGGCACTTGTTAATATCATGAAGGCGGAGCGTCAGAGGAATAAGAAAGAACGCAAGAAAGAACGCGCGTCGAAAGCCAAAGCCGAGAGAGAAGCACAACGACAAACAAGCCTTACAGAAGTAGAAAAAATCACAGAAGAATTAGAAAACGCAAGAAAAGAGCGGGAAAAAAGCTTAAAAATAGAAAAAGAACTTGCCAAAGAACTCGTTCAAATGAAAAAGGCAAAAAAAGAAGGTCTTGTCATCGATGAAGAACTCTATGAAAACCTTCAAGAAAGACATAAATTATTAAAAAAGCAAAATTCTGAATTATCAAAACAGATTGGTATTCTGAAAGAGGCTGCCGTTGGATTAGTTGACTCCTTCAAAAAAGCATATCAAGGAGTTAAGCAAATAGTGGCAGGTGCCAGTAAAATGGCTTCAGAATTCGCTGGAATAGATTTGGGCGAACTAAATGAAGAAAATATCAAAAAAGTGGTTCACGAAATTGATGAATTGGAAAAGAGCATTAATAAAGTTACTGGCGGTTCAGAGGAACTTAGCAAAAGAATTGAACCTCTTCAGCGGCAATTACAAAAATATGGAATAACACATGCTGAAGTAGCAACTGCCCAAAAGACATTATTTACTGCTACAGCAGACTTTTCTAGACTTTCCGGTCATACTCAAGACCAATTGGTTAGACATACTGCTAAAATGACAAAATTAGGAGTATCTTCCGAAGATACCGCTAAGATGTTTAATCTTGGAACAAAAACTCTTGGAATGAATGCTGATCAATCTATGAGATTACAAGAAAGAATGGCTATGACGGGAAAACTTTTAGGAGTCGCACCTCAAAAAATGGTTGCTGATTTTGCGGCGGCGATACCAACTTTAGCCGTGTATGGTAAGCGCTCTGAAAGAATTTTTAAAGATCTCGCTGTTCAAGCAAAGGCGACTGGATTAGAAGTTTCTGATTTGATTAGCATCACTGAAGGATTTGATACTTTTGAGGGCGCCGCAGAAAAAACTGCGAACTTGAATGCTGTATTGGGGGCACAACTTAATAGTGTTGATATGTTGAACGCTAGCGAAGAAGAAAGAGTTAGAATGATTAAGGGAGCAATGGAAGCGACCGGGAAATCTTTTGGTTCCTTATCCAAGTACGAACAAAAAATGATTGCGACTGCTGCTGGAATTAGTGATATGGAAAAAGCTAATAGATTCTTCGGCGAAAGTATGGAAGAAATTGATGAGCTGGCAAAAGGTGTGAGCCCAGAAAAGGTCGCACAGCAAGATATAAACAAAGCATATGATAAAGGTGTGACAATAAATGAAAAGATGAATGCTGCCATGAAAGCCCGCCAAGCCATAGCAGCTAATGAACTTAAACCCGCACTTGAAGAATTGGCTAAAATACATACGGAAAACCTTGCTTTTCAAGCATCCATGAATGCTGCTGCCGAAGAAATGGGTAAACTTTATTTTAATGTTCAAAGTGAAGCAAATAAAGTTGTTAGACAAAGCGGCGACATGCTCGCTAACGCGATGAAAATAAACTCAACAATTGATTTAACAGAGAAAAAATTGGGCGGTATTGGTGGTATATTTGCTGGAATACTTACAACTGTTCTGGGTGTGGTGGGTGGTTTCAAGGCGATAAGGGGCGCCACTAAAGCTTTTAAACATCTGAAATCTATGAAAGGTGGTAAGTTAGGAGGCGAGGCTCTTGAGGTCGGAGGAAAGTCATTACCAAAGGTAGCAGGTAAAGAGTTAGGAGGCGAGGCTCTTAAGGCCGGAAGCAAGTCATTACCAAAGTTAGCAGGTAAAGCCGCAGGTAAAACAGTTCTGAAGTCAGCTATAAAAAAAATACCAGTTATAGGAGCTATAGCAAGCCTTGGATTTGGACTTTCAAGAGCAATGAATGGGGATTTTATTGGCGCTGGGTTGGAAGTTGCTTCTGGGGTAGCAGGCATACTCCCAGGTTTGGGGACAGCCGCTTCAGTAGCGATTGATGTTGGGCTTGCTGGGAGAGACGTTTTAAATGCGACTTCTTCTCCAACTCCAATAGGTCGAGGAGCTACATCAGAAGGAACAAGTAAATTAAAAGAGGCAATCGGCGGGGCAACATCAGCCAATCAAGCGCAACTTCCTAGCGCAATAAGCGCGCAAATGGCGACAACAGGAGGGCAAAACCCTGTCGAGCTTGTAATTAATGTTGATAGTCGTGAATTTGTGAAAAAAATAGTGGTCCCAGGTATGAATAGGGAATATAAGTTGGGCACTCTTTAGATTAATTGAGGTTTTTCAATGGCAATAGATAAAAATTTATTTATACATGGTGGCAACCCTAACGCAGCACCCAATAACCTTGCTAACAAGGGATTACAATATGTTGAGTTTTATCATCTTCCCTCTAAATTGTCAGTTGCTTTTAAAGCATATATGAAGAATTTTCAAGACCTCTTTTCTTCACAATGGAATGCTGAGGGTGTGTATGGTCGAATGGATCCAATTCCCACTTTTAAAAGAACTACAAGAAAAATAAGTTTTACTATTTCTATTTTGGCAGCCAATAAAAAAGAGGCAATTGATAATCTAACTGGAGTACAAGCAATAATACAAATGCTATATCCCACTTATAATGTTTCTGGAGATGATCCCTCTACAATTGGGGGATCACCACTTTTTAAAATTTTATTTATGAATTGGGTACTACAAGCAGAACATGATCATGGAACGGCAGAAGATTCTGGATTATTGGGGTATTTGGATGGGTTTTCATATGTACCTGAAATGGACCAAGCAGGCTTTTTTCAAGAAGGGGCAAAACTATATCCAAAACAAATTACTGCTGATTTAGGCTTTAATGTTGTTCACGAACACCCTCTAGGTTGGCAAGAAAGTAACGATAGTATAATAGCTAGAACAAATAAATTTCCTTATGGAGAAAAGGTTACGGATTCCCCTTCTTCACCCACAAAACAAACAAAAACGAGTGATAAAGTTCTGGCGGCGAAAAATAGAGAAATTACAGAACCAAAAACAAAGAAGTAGACAAGGGGTTTTAAGAAAGGAAAACAATGTTTGCCAATATGAAGACCAAATGGTAATAGGAGGTAAAATATTATGGTATCAAGATATAGCGCAAGAACAATTAACCTAAATATTGATAGTTCATATGATGATTTCTTTGCCAAAAGAAAAGTTGGCTTTATAAATCAATTTAAAACTCCTAATTTGCGTGTACCTACATCAAATGAGATCGCAAATTTAGATGTAATTAACCATGTTTGGAAAGTTGGAGATAGATTTTGGAAACTTGCTTCCAAGTATTATAATGATCAAGGAAATTTGTGGTGGGTAATTGCTTGGTTTAATAATACTCCAACCGAAGGACATGTTAAAGTTGGTGATGTTGTTTATGTGCCTCTACCTTTGGAAAAAATTCTTGATTATTTGGATGTTTAAAGGTTATGTCGTTAGTAGAAGATGTTGAATTCAACGATCAAGCGTTTTTATGGGACTTTATTAAAAAATTTAATAATAAAGTTTATAAACCTCCGCTTCATGATCCTCTTCCTGTTGAATACAAAAATTTTCTTCAAATTGTAGATGACGATCCAATGGTAACAATGAACCGGCTTTATGGAGACGGAATTGATTCTTTAAACGATTTAACTACAGCTCAATTAGGTTTCTTGGTCCCCTCCATTGAAATATTTAAAATTATAGAAGATGAAAATGCGGTAAAAAAAAGTATAAAATTTCCATTTAATGAATTTACAACTATTGATTCAATCACCAAGAGTCATTTAAACCGAGGCACCGACGCGGGACTTAAAGGTGTAAGTTGGGAAGATACAGGAGTAAATCCGGCTGCTGTTGGCGTTTCTTTTAAAGGGGTAATGAATTTATATTTTCAAAGTTTTGAAGGAATTTTTCTCGAAAGGGTCATAGATGGTCATAAAATATCTTTTTCCGATTTAATGGATCAGCAAGGCGCAACGGGAAAACCAACATCCGAAAATGAAGCGGATGAAAAGTCGGCAAATCCAGGTATCAATGCTCCTCTCATAAAATTAAAAGTTGGATGGTCTGTTCCTAAAAAAACAGACTTATTTTCAGAACATCTTATTGAACAAATTCGTTCAATAAGCCGCTCTTATATTATAAGACCATGGCAGCAAGAAATTACCATTGGGGAGGCGGCAGATGTAAATTTAAAAATTGATTTTTGGGCTAATATAGAAGGGTATGGTCTTACAAGCGATGCAGATCTTCTTTATATAAATAAAAATTCAGAAGATGGACAAAAAATAAAAGCATTAAAAACTAGTTTAAAAAAACTAAAAGAAGAATATAAGAATAAAGACAATTATAAAATGAGCCCTGAAGATATTAAAAAAAATGGTGGAAAGCCTCGCGTTGATTATAACATCCCCAAAGCTATAAAAGATGGTAGAAAAACAGCAAAGATGGAAAGAGAGGGCAGGGTGCAGGAAATACGAACGAAAGAGAGAATAAAAGAAGAATATAATTCTTTAAAATCCGAAACTAGATCACTTTCATATAGAAGACTTCTTTCTGTTATAAAAAATAGTTTTATTGAAAATAGCAAAAATGGTCGTTTATTTTATATTGATTTGGATAAAGATATTTTTGAATCTTATGAAGAACTTTTAACTGATGCTCTACAATCAATTGAAGATCTGAAAGAAGCACGAAAAGAAAAAGGCGCCTCCGAAAGCAAAACTATTGAACAAAAATTTAAAGATAAGAGAAGAACAACCGTAGAAGGAATTGTGAAACAATTAAGGGATATTAATATATCATCTGGTGCTGGTGGAGCCGACTTAAAAGCTCTTGATAAGGCAAATACTCAAAAGAATGAGGCAGACATAAAGCAAGCCGCGCAATCTATTCAGACAAATGATCCTTCCCGTGAATTGGGCTCAGGTGGATATCGATTACATTATTTTTATTTGGGAGATCTTATAGATGCGATTATGAAAGTTGTATATGAACGACCAGAAACAACAGGGGATGGAGGCAATAGACAGAAACTCACAAATTCAACAAAAAGAAAGAAAATGGAAGAACACATCAAGCTTATTTGCGGATCTTTTACTTATATTGATACAATAACAAACAAAAAAAAGGTTATAGATCTTGCCGATGTTCCCGTTTCTTTAAATATGTTTAATGCTTGGTTTATTGATAATGTAATATCAAAAAATTTAAATCATTATCCACTTCGAGCATTTTTAAGAGATTTGTGTTCAAAGCTCCTTAATAACGTAATATCACCATCTCGAATGGGCGCTATTCCCACAGGGAAAGACTTGCGTGTTAATGTTCAGACAATTTGTTTTAAGGAAGATGACGCACTAGATAAAGCATGGAAAAATAGATCTGAAAAATCAAGAATTCAAGCTAGTGAGATTAGTTTTTCAAAAGGGAAATCACAAAAACCTCCAAAAGAATATATGTTTCTGTATGTTATTGGGAGTGAATCTGATAGTTTAAATGGTGACATGGACCAAGATAAATCTAGAAATATTCCTCATTTTTTTGTTGGTGCGGATCGAGGCATTCTCAAGCAAGTTCAATTTTCTAAAACGAAGATAAAATATTTGTTGGAGGCAAGTCTCGGAAGGAACGCAAAAGCAAAATCTAATTTATTGTATGCTGACCGATATGATGCTCAAGTCGTATTATTGGGAAATCCAGGATTTAAACCTGGTTCTTTGTTATATATCGATCCAAGAGCATACGGATTAGGTTTAACCAAAGGATTGGGCGATCCTCAATGGCGCGCAGATTTAGGAATTGGTGGTTATTATAGAGTTGTACAAGTCTCAAATGAAATAAATGAAGATAAGTTTGAAACATCATTAAAAACAATTAATGAATATAGTACGAGACAAATGAATAAGAAATTCAAGAATAGTTAACATATATGATATATGAACAAGATAACATAGGTGAAATTCCAACTAAATCTAACGAAGACGGTGAAGACTTTCTTCTGGAAGAATCATATAATGGAAGCTCTGCCGAACCTCCTTTTGGTACTAATTCTTTAAATGCGTATGGTCTTTTTGAACAAAGAAGATATTATAAAGATGAAATTTACCCAATAGAAGCTCCTCAACCACTTGACTTGTGGTATGATAAACCATATTTTGGTAAAATTGACCCAATGGGAAATGCCATTTTCGCTCAAAATCGATATGTAAAACAGCTTGAGGCGGAAAGTAAAAATGTTTGGGTGCTTGATTTTGTGGCGGACGCTTATAATGATTTTAAGAAAACTTTTTTATTTTTAAATAAGAAATCTGTTGAAGGTACTCCTTTCCAAGAACTCGAACCAAAACGTGGAGCATCTCCAACATTAAAGGAATATGATGCTCATCTTGATAATGTTTATAAAAATTTTGCTTCTGTTTTTATGTCAAAGCAGCACCGACAAGAACAATTGGTTGATTTTAAAAGTTTTATGAACTTGTTTTTACAATTTGTTAAATTTAATGTTAAAAATACCCCCTTAACATTATCAAGTTATATTTATTCGCCATATTGTTCTCCAACAATTTGTGGATTAATGATTGACATTGTAACTGACTCTCACGGAAATGATATTGATAAATTTAATAAATTTATAGATGATCCTAATTTTTTGTGTTATACGGAATCTGCTCAAAATTTTGGTTTTAAAATTGATAAAAATATGCCTGGAAGACTTGTTGCCGATGTGGCATCACCAA
>Ga0080013_1004494_pt1 | contig 13691 bp, 6 predicted proteins | sample ETNvirenome_6_85_FD_69236 | JGI IMG/M metagenome (GOLD analysis project Ga0080013, IMG submission 69236) | Marine viral communities from the Pacific Ocean - ETNP_6_85 (SPADES assembly) (version 2) | ecosystem: Environmental > Aquatic > Marine > Oceanic | place: Pacific Ocean | collected 2013-06-19 | reverse complement strand
ATGCTGGAAAACATATACCATTATTGGTATTTAAAAGAAACAGAAGTAAAACATATGCTGTTTTAGAATTTAAAGAATTATTAAAGTTATTGAATGAATCAGAAATTACTTAATTTATTACATAGAGTCATAGGTAGTAAAGGTACAAAACTTAAAAAAAATGATGAGTATATGTACTGGTCTCCATTTATATCACATCATAAACCAAAATTACAAGTAAATGTATTTACTCAAAAATGGCATTGTTGGGTTTCTAATGAAGGTGGTCATACTTTATTTCAGTTATTTAAAAAATTAAATGTTACAAATGACCAATTTACAGAATTACGAGAAATTATTGGGGAAACTACATATAGTTCAGTTCAGGTAAAAGATGAACAAACTAAAAAAGTAGAGTTACCAAAAGAATTTTTATCTTTAGCATATAAACATCCATCACCAGTATATGGACACGCTATGTTTTATTTATCTAATAGAGGAATTACATACGAAGATATATTAAAATATAATATTGGATATTGTGATGAAGGACTTTACACCAATCGAGTTATTATTCCATCATATGATGACAACGGCCAATTGAATTTTTTTGTGGGTAGGGACATATTTGAAAGTAAAATGAAATATAGAAATTCACCAACTACAAAAGATGTTATTGGTTTTGAATTATTTATTAATTGGGATGAACCAATTGTTTTATGTGAAGGCCCTTTTGATGCAATAGCAATAAAAAGAAATGCTATACCACTATTTGGTAAAACTATAATGCGTAATTTAAAGAAAAAAATTTATGAGAATAGTGTAAAAAAGATATATTTAGCATTAGATGAGGATGCTATTATAGATTCTATTAAAATAACAGAAGAATTTAGTAAAAATGAAATAAATGTTTATTTGATAAAATTATTAAAAAAAGACCCAAGTGAGATTGGTTTTAAAAATTTCGTATATTTAATTAATGACACTAAAAAGACAACCTTTTCAGATTTAGTAAAGTTGAAATTAAATGGCAAAAAACGAAAATATATGGAAATTTAATGAGGATGAATGGAAAGTTCATATTGAAGATAGTAAACTTCTTGACAAACTCATAGAAAAGTTTAGTTTGGAACGTTCCACTATTTATTATGGCAACGGCGGACTTTCAGAAGAAACTGCCTGGGATATTATAGTTTCAAATAATTTGATAAATAAAATAAAAAAATATATTAAGGGTAATACTTGATAAAAGAAAATGTTGTAAAAGTTCCATTTCGTAAATTAAAATACATACACCACATTTCAGATATACAAATTCGTAACCTTAAACGACATAGGGAATACGAAGAAGTTTTTGAAAGAACTTATACTGAAATAAAAAAATATAAAGACAATTCAGTTGTTTATATCGGTGGTGATATAGCACATAGTAAAACTGATATGTCTCCTGAATTGGTAGATCAATTATCTCGATTATTCAAAAATTTAGCAGATATTGTTCCTACTATTATTATAGCGGGAAATCACGATTGTAATTTAAATAATCTAAATAGATTAGATTGTTTAACCCCAATTGTAAAAAATCTCAATCATCCTAATTTACATTATTTAAAAAATACAGGTATTTACAAATGTGCAGATGTACAATTTGTAGTATGGGATGTTTGGGATAAAGAAGAAGATTACATTAAAGCTAAAGACGTAGAGGGTGATACTAAAATTGTTTTGTATCACGGCACAGTAGACCAATCTAAAACTGATATGGGATATAAATTACCAGCAAAAGTAAAGATATCACATTTTAGGGGATATGATTTGGGCTTGCTTGGTGATATACACAAACGACAATATATTAATACTAAAAAAACTATAGCATATTGTGGTTCATTAATTCAACAGAATCATGGTGAACAATTAGGTCATGGATACCTTTTATGGGATGTTCAGGCTAGAAAATCTAAGTATATTGAGATAGTGAATGATTATGGATATTATACTATAGATATTGATAATGGTAAATTGCCAGAAATAAATGATATGCCTAAAAAGGCAAGGTTACGAGTACGAACATCAAATACATCAGCAACACAATTAAAAAAGGCATTGACTGTACTTCATGATGTATATGGAATAGAAGAACTAACTGTTATGCGAACTGATGCTTTGTACACAACTCAACGAATACGAAATAAAAGTATACAAGTGGGTGATGTTACAGATGTGGATTTACAGTTTCAACTTATAAGAGATTATTTAGAAATTAACCACATAATAGACGAAGATACTTTACTTGAAATAAAAACTTTAAATGAAAATTTGAATCAGGTATTGCCAGAAGAGGAAGTATATAGAAATATTAATTGGAAAATAAAGAAGTTTGAATTTTCTAATATGTTTTCTTATGGAAAAAATAATACTGTAGATTTCACTCGTTTATCCGGAATTATTGGAATGTTTGCACCAAATGCTAGTGGTAAGTCTGCATTATTAGATGCATTATCGTTTTGTTTATATGATACGTGTTCACGTGCATTTAAAGCTGAAAATATCTTAAATAATAAAAAGAAGTCATTTCATTGTAAAATAAACTTTGAGGTAGATGGGCAAGATTATTGGATAGAACGAGTTGCTAAAAAGATGAGTAAGGGGAATGTAAAAGTAGATGTAGAATTTTGGACTATTGATGAAGGCGGAGAAGTAATTTCCTTAAATGGTGATCAAAGAAGAACAACAGATGCTAATATTAGAAGAGTTATTGGAACATACGAAGATTTTATTTTAACAGCACTATCGTCGCAAATTAAAAATTCGGTATTTATTGAAAAAACTCAAAGAGAAAAGAAAACTCTTTTAGCTCAATTTATTGGGTTGGAAATATTTGATAAATTATATCAGATGGCTTTAGATGAAATAAAAGATGTATCGGCGGTGTTAAAGAATTTTAGACAAAATGATTGGGAAAAAGATTTAGTTGAAATAAAAGAAAATAAAAAGGAGAGTAAACAAACTCACACTGAATTATTACAAGATAAAAAAACCATACAAGCTAAACAGAAAACACTTGAAAGAAATATTATATCATTAACTAAAAAGTTAAAACAAACAGACAAATCAGTTGAAGATGTAGATAAGTTAAGAGAAACTAAACAGAATTTACAAAATACATTAAGTGAAATAGATAATGAATTTGGTTTAGTTGAGACTAAAAAAGAACAAACACGAGCATTAGATATTGAATTGAAAACTAAAATTACTAAACATAGAAAGGATAAAATTGAAGAGCAGTTTGCTAAATTAGGACAATTTGAAAAAGAAAATGTAATAATAAATGTTGAAATTGATAAACTAAAAATAGAGGTTAGAAACAAATTAGATAAAATTGAAAAATTGGGTGATTTAGAATATGATGAAGACTGCAAATATTGTATGACAAATCCGTTTACATTAGATGCCATAAAAACACAAGAGGGGTTAGTAGAGGACAAACAATTGGCAGATTCTTATGTAACGAAAAGTGATCTATTACAAGAAAAAATAAAGCGATATAATCATATTAAATCTTATAAAGAAGATTTGGAACAATGTATTGTTAGATTGGAAAAGGTTGTGATATTAAAAAATGAACTTGATAGTAAATATATTTTATTACATGAGAAAAAGAAAAATATATTACATCAATTATCTGCAACAGAAGAAAAAATAATTAAATATTATGATCAAGAAAAGGATATTGTATATAATACACAAGTTGAATCAGAGATAGATAGAATAAATTTAGAATTAGATGATGTTGTGTATCAAATAGATGTAGTGGAAGATAAAATAACTATAATATATGGAGATATTAAAGTAATTGATACAAGAAGAAAAACAATATTAGATAATATTAAACAAGTAGAAACTTTAGAAGGCAAATATCAGGCCTATCAATTTTATTTAGATGCAGTTAAACGTGATGGTGTTCCTTATCAATTAATATCTAAGGCACTTCCGACTATTGAAAGTGAAGTAAATAATATACTTTCACAGCTAGTTGATTTTCAAATAATATTTGAAATGGATGGAAAAAATATAAATAATTATATTGTATATGATGATGATAATATTTGGCCTCTTGCACTAAGTAGTGGTATGGAGCGGTTTATTAGTTCATTAGCTATTCGTGTGGGATTGATTAATGTATCTAATTTACCACGAAGTAACTTTTTAGCTATTGATGAGGGTTGGGGAACTATGGATTCGGATAATATTAATTCAGTATCACAACTATTTCAATATTTAAAATCACAATTTCAATTTACATTGATTGTATCTCATATTGATTCTATGAGAGATTTTGTTGATACTTTATTAGAAATAAAAAAGGAGAAAGATTTTAGTGAAATTAATTTTGGTTAATCGTTTAATAAGTTTTTAGTTGATAAAATTTTTCTATTACATTTTTCTTCTATTAACAGTTCAACTAAAGCGTACATTTTAATACCATGTTTTTTTGAATATTCTTTCAATAAGTCACGGTATTTTTTTCTAATTTTTAAATTTACAAATTCATTTTCCATATAAATAAATATGTAAATACATATTTTTTACATACTATTTAATTACTTTCTATTCATTATTTTAACTCTGGATATTTATTAATAACTATAATAATTTTGGAGATTTTATAATATGGGCGTAATCCCAAGACGATTAATAAAAGATAATTTACACAAAATAGAAGTTTTAGTAAACGATACTAATAATGATTATTTTAATCTTTTTGAGTTTCCTGAAGTTTTTGTGCAAGGAAGATCTGCATTTAAAATAGCAGGTTCTGAATTATTAAAACCAAAAATTCCTTTAAAAATAGAAATATTAGATCATGCTGGAAATACGGTATATGTAGCGCCAGTTGATATTGTAGGTGAAGAGGATCCGGCATTAACTTTTAGATATGTTACAGTAGAAGTATATCCAAGACCATTTAATGAGCCAGGTATGGGTCTTTTAACTATATTGGGAGAAATAGATCCAACTAAAGTAGATTTTGATATTCCAGAGGAATTTCAAGATTCATATAATATTAAAATACAGAGAAAACTCAATATAGACACATCTACAGTAATAAACACTCAACCTATTAGATTTTATAAACAACCAACTGCTACAGCACAAGAATTAGTAAAACCAAAGATTGTAGTAACTGAGTGGGAAGCTACAGCTATAAGTGGTAGTTTTATAGAGGGCCGGGCCCGCCATGATATATTTGGTGCAACTAGAAATGTGGGGGATGCTGCTGCACTAAATCAACAAGAAACTGTAGAGAATCTTTCAGACGCCCCTGGATCAAATTTAGAAGCTGAACTAAATAATTATAGACACAGGACTGGTTTAACTGGTAGAAGGTCTATTTCATCAAGACGAGGAACAAGACACCGTAGAAGCTCTGCTCAACGACCAACTTATACAGTATTTATAACAGGATCTGAGGGGCCATTTATTTCTCAAATGGTTGGTGGTCATATTAGAGTAGATAACACTAAATTATCACTTCGAGATTTTAAGCGTTTAGATCCTACAGATAGAATTAACCGGTATTTTGATACTCGCCTTCCCGGCCCATTAAATCCAGTGCAGAAATATGTTACTAAACACTTTACAACAGGAAGTTATACAAGTTCTATAGCACGAGTTATAAATGGTAAACAATTAGTACCGGCAAATCCTTATGAAGTAACATATACATATAATAGTGGACGAGTACAGAAGGTTATAGCAGATTTTGGAGCTAGTGTATATACAGCATCATACAGTCCTACAACAACAACAATATATTCAAGTAGTTATCAATATGATTCTTTTGCAAATATTAGTATTAAGAATATGAGGCCGTTTTCTGGTGATATTTATCGAGTAAAAGTTCATGGTGCAAGCGAAAACCAAATGGCTGACTTTGCAGTATTGGGAGATCAAATTGTTGAATCTTCCGAATTACTTGTTGATGCTGATTCGGTTTCAGGATTTTTAAGGTGGGGATATTTTATAGACCAAGATCATATTAATAATTATTGGAGTTCTGGTAGTGGGCCTGGAGATGCTACAGGTGGAAATGTTATAGCACACTATTCAAGTTCGGTTATAATAGATGCTATGAGATTAAGTGGATCTTGTAGTGGATTTGGTGAATCAATAAAATATGAAAATAAAGATGATTTTGATTTTACAATTAACAAAGATGTACCTTTAACATTAGCAGTAACTTTAAAGGGCAAAAAGGGCCCAAAAAGAGATAGAAATGGAAACCAAACACAACAAGGAAAATTATTTTTTCATTTATCTGGTTCTAATTTGGCTGGTGGAGGCCCCGAAGCACCACAAGGGTTTGGTCAACCAATTAAAGATCCACAAGGTGGATTGCCATTAGTATTACGAGTTAAAGAAACACATGCAGTTGGTGGTGATGATGAAAGTAATTTTGAAGAGTTTGATAGGCGTGAAATTACATTTTTACCCAGCTTCATGTATGACAAAACATCTAATTCAGATACAAAATTACAGATAAGAGCTTCTTGTGGAGAATGGCATATAAGTGATTTATCATTAAGACCAGCTATGGATACTGGATTTTCTCCAGATGAATTTACAATTAGAGTAGGATTACCACGAGGAACACGCCCTGATAAATTTGATTTTATTATTGAATATTATGATATAAATAATAATGTAGCTGAAGATATTACGTATTTGAATGATATTAGGATTTCTGGATCAGCTCTTGTAATTGATGGTACTGGTAATTTACTAACAGGTTCTTTGTTTATGGGCAATATTCAAGATTCGGGAATTGAGGCTGCAGGAGTTGAATCTGCATATGTAAGGTCTGTTGGATATCAAGGATTTACAAGTGCATCTGAACAAGGACATGGTGGATTTATGATATGGAGTGGATCTGTATTTTCAGGCTCAGTAGATAAGTATACAGGTGCTGGTTTAGAAATCCACGATGGAACTACAGGAGCAAGTGAAAGATATTTTAAATTTCGTACAAAAGATGGAACAAGCGGCACTTCAATTTTTGATGTAAAAACAGATACATTTTTCTTAGGACAATCAACTTCTACATTTATTAGTGGTGCTCAAGGAAATCTTGAAATTTCATCTTCTAATTTTCATGTAAGTGCAAGCGGTGATGTAACTATGATAGGTACAATTACAGCGGCAGCAGGAAGTATTGGTGGTTGGACTGTAAATTCTAATAATTTAGTTGATTCAAGTAACAGAGTAAAATTAGAACCAGCCGGCGATTATATAATTTCAGCATCAGATTTTCAGGTTGGAAAGGGTGGAGATGTAACTGCTTCTGCTGGTTTAATTGGTGGTTGGAAATTAACAACAACTCCCGAAGCATTAACAAGTCCAAATGCAAGAATAACAATGAGTGCATTGACTGGAACAGAACGAATAACTATTAGAAATGCAAGTGGACTTGAAATGTTTAGATTGGGTGAGATAAGTGATGCTGCTGGATCATTATATGGAATGAAAATGTATGATGGTTCGGGTGTGTATGATGACGACACAAAACAGGGTCAAATATTATTACTAGGTCAACAAGGTAATATGATAGCTGGGTGGGAAATTACTCCTGGACAAATCCGTACAGTACCAGCTTCTGGATTTGGAGGGCAATATAATGAAGGAGAATCTGGACTTGTAATACATGCAAGTGGTTCAATAGAAACTTCTGATTTTGTTACAGGATTAAAGGGTTGGAGAATTTCTTCTCTTGGAAATGGAACTGCAGAATTTGAAAATGCAAGAATACGTGGAACATTAAGAACTACAGTATTTGAAAAAGAATCTGTTAATGTTGTTGGTGGCCAATTAATGGTAGCAAATTCAACTACATTACAGGCATTAAGAGATGCAGGAAGTGGTTCAAAAACAACTGGTAGTGTGCAAGCAGCACCAAGAATTTTGGCAGGAGTTCCTTCAATGTCTGCCACATCTGTTACTATGAGTGTTGCTAATGCAAGTGGATTTGTTAAAGGTGAAATAATAAAAGCTAAAAAAGTAAGTGATACTGGATTTAGTGTTGAATATATGTATGTAACTGGATCAAAACGGTTTAGTGAAGACCCGGCTCTTGCTTATATTACGGGATCACAACCAAGTGGGGCTGCAATTGATCCAGATGGATTAGCTGGTGAATTGTATGTCGGTAGAGGATATGGACAAATTGTACAAATTTCAGGTTCTATAACTTCTACAAGTGCTTCAATAGGGCAATCAGCTGTTAGTGGTGCTCATGAAACTATTACAGTTCAAGACTCTTCATCTATTGAATTACAAGATATTTTAAAAATTGATGATGAAAGATTTAAGGTTGTTAGATTATATACGGGAAGTTTACATGGAACTGCACATACTGGATCAATAGATATTGTAAGAGATTTTCATAATACTGATAATACAGCTCATGGTGCAGGAGCAACTGTTTATAGGGTGGATACGGATGCAGAATTTTTAGCTGGATTAATTAGTACTCCAGTAACATATAATGAAGGTCAAGTGTTCGTATCAACTGGTAGATTTAATGAGGGGAAAACACCCGGATCATCAGGATCAATATCATCTGGATATCTTTTAATGAATGCAAACCCAGGTGATATTAATACTCCATATATGGATATTGTAGAAAGAACTGGAAGTGGTGTATATGATTTAGAATTAAGAGCAAGACTTGGTGATTTAAGTGGATTGAGTTCAGCATATTTATATGGAGATGAAGAACCTGGATTTGGTCTTTATACAGATAATGGTTATTTCAGAGGTTCAATACAGGCAACAACTGGTTCTATTCACGGAATATTAAATGTGGCAACAATTCAAGGTGGAATTGAAACAGGTGAAAAAATATCAATCGGTAGAAATGTAACTGGATCAAGTGATGGTATTTATTTTAACGATGATTACAATTATTGGTTTACAACAGGAGACTTTAGAGTTGGTTCTGCAACTAAGTTTATGAATTTTAAAAATAGTTCTGGACTATTTCAATTACAAACAGATGAGTTAAAAATTGAAACAACAGGAACTAATAAAATTAAATTATTAGCAGATGCAGCAAACACTCCAACTTTTGCAATGGGAGCAACTTTAAATACAAGTATAGCATCAGGTAATAAAGGTATTTTCATGAATGGTGAAGGTGATTTCTTACTTTACGGAAGTGCTACAAATTATTTTAAGTTTGATGCTTCTGCAACATCTATTGATATCAAATCAGATACTTTTGATTTAGACGCAACTACTATTATTATGGATAATTCAACTAATAGTGGTGTTATAAAATTAGGATCTAGTGGAGGCCCTGGCAGTGCAACTGGTACAACTGCTGGTGCATATATTGATGGAACTGGAAAATTTAATTTTGTAAAAGACGCTAATAACTATATACGATACACTGGAACTGATTTTAAAATGGCATTCGGTAATGGAACTCAAGATTTTTTATTAAATTCTGCCGACAATTCTTTTAGATTTTATGATACTACTGAATCAATAAGAATAGACGATACTATACCTGTTTATGAGGGGGGATCTACTGGAGCAACATCTATAGTATATACTAAGGGTGGAATTGGAATGCCAACTAATAAAGCTACTTATACAGGATCTTTTACTGGTCAATCATTATCTGTATATGATGCCCCAACGGGAGACCAGAATGTTCCGTTAATAGATGCTATAAGATTTCAAGATACTGCGAATGTAAATCCAATAGCAAATGCAGTAGCATCTACAATTTTTATGAATGCAGCCATAGATAGTGCCGCAACAACTCAATACGCTCTTTCAGCAAGAGTAAGAGTTAAAAATACAACTGGACTATTAAGTGGAGAATGTCATTTGTATGGGGCATATATTGATTGTGGGAACACAGACGATGATACAGGTAACGGTGGCGCATATCGAAAAGTTACTGATCATGCTGATAGTGAAGCATTTGCTATATATTGCAATGCGGCTTTATATCAAGATGGCGCTAATAGTAAAAATTATGGAATATATGCAAATGCCGTTGGTGCAGATGGTGAAAATTGGGCTGGGTATTTTAATAATGGTAATGTATATATAAAAAATGACCTTACAATTAATCAGGATTTATTTGTTAATGATTTTGCACGACTAGATGCTCTTCGTGTTGGAACAACAAGCACTGATCCTGGAGATGGTAATGTTTATATTGAAGGAACTGTTACTAATGGTACTTGGAATGGTACAGCAATTGCTACTGGATATATAGCTGCAGCATTAACTTCACAAACATCAATGTACAATAGTTCACTTAAAATAGGAGCAGCATCAAATGATGAATGGATAGATTTTGGTACTGATGCGATGATAAAATTTGGTATTGATGATGTTGAAGACTTTAGAATGTCAGATGGTGGTACATTTCATGCAAATGCCGATGTAGTAGCATATTCTTCAACTGTAGCTTCTGATGAAAAACTTAAAATCAATATAGAAAATACTCAATATGGTTTAAGTGATGTATTAAAACTTCGTGGTGTAGACTTTAATTGGAAAGAAAAACTTGATGGCAGAAGAGATGTAGGGTTTATTGCTCAGGAAGTACAAAAAGTTATTCCAGAATTGGTACGTGAAGTAGATGGATTAAATGGTGAAGATTCTCATTTAGCTATTGATTATGGTAAAGTTGTACCTATATTGGTAGAAGCTGTAAAAGAACAACAAGGACAAATTGATTCTCTCAAAAAAGAAGTAAAAATTTTGAAGGATAAATAATGGCACTTACATCTTCAGGACAAATAAAAGTATCTGATATCTATAAAAATAGAAATGATACTGCAAGTGAGCCAGGAGCTGATGAAAATATTAGTATAAAAACGGTGTCAGACGATTATTCTGCTAATGCAGCAACTGCTGGTGTAAGTAGAGCAAATCTGGGAGCTGAACCATATGCTATGTCTGAATTTTATAATGCTCATTATACACAAAATTATTTTGACACGGTACAATGGAGAAATACTTCAGGCGCAGCATTAAGTGATGCTGTTGATAGTGAAAGTGGTAGGGTTTATTGGGATGTAAATACAGATCAAGAATTAACAGGGTCACATACCGGGTATTTAGTAACTTTAAATTTGGTAAGTGATAATTCAATTCTTGCAAGTGCATATAAAACTTATGATGGTGAGAGTATTACTATATATCAAGCTATAACAGCACCAAGTACAGGACAATTAGTTGACAAATGGTATGCAAAAGTAAGTTCAGGTACTTATAGAAATTCGGTAGGGGCATATATAGACCATTGGAATAAAGTGGGCGCTATAGCCATTGATACGGAATCTACAAGTTCTGTTGCAAATGCATCAGCTACTGCAGATAAAGCTCATGGTTATGCTCATACAGCTACATACGGGGCGGTTTCACCTATTACATCATCGTGGGCTTTTGCAAAAGTAAGTGGTGATGGTGGTAATCCAAGTCCAACTACATCAACTTCAGCATCACCAACAATACGTTATACAGGACCAGGCATTTATAAAGCAGATGTAACTGTTTCTGGACAGCCAACAACTGCTAGAAATAGTACGGCAGCAAGTTCAATGTATCATGCAGTAGAGTATGATGATGTATTTACTGTTAGTTCACCTACATCACTTAATGCTAGAAGCTCAACTATTAGTGTTAGTGGAAATCAACAAGGAATTAATGGTACAGTAACTTGGGGATTAGTGACAAGTGGTGCAAATACATATTATATTTCATCAAGTACGGCAACTAAAGATTCAAGACATGTTGCTGGAACGTATGGAGCAACAGCGTTTATAACTCCAGAACCAGGAACATACCAAGCACGGGCATCGGGCGGGACTGCAAGTGCCAATTCATCAACATTTTCTGTATATACTTTATTGACTGACGAATTTGCTGCTGGTGATATAACAACATCAGCTGCAACTTTGTATGCAAGTGATGAGACTGATCCAGACAATGAAGCCGATGCAGGTAAAAAAATGACATTTTATTTTGCTAATGATGTGGCATCTGATGCAACCGTTGGGTTTGCGTACGCAGCAACATCTAAACCAGCAGGTTCAGCAGTTTATTTTAATAATAATAGTGTTGGTGATGTAGATGGTACGGCGGTTGAAGATATAGATCTTATTGATTTAACAGATACGGGAGGTTCTGGTGCACCAACAGACGCTATTTATAATATAGTAGGTTCGTATACAATTAGATGTACCGTATATGGTAGAATGAGTCAATCAGCTACTGCGGACAAAGGCATAACTGTAAATTATAAACCACAATTTAATCAGTTTACTATTACTTCTGGTACAACTGCCATACAAAAAGAAAGTGCTATGGATATAAGTGTAGGATGGCAAGGATTTGTGGTAGATAATGACACAAATCAATTAGAATTTCAAGTTAGAGATGCTTCTGATACTGCAGATGTAGGAGCATCTACTGTAGCAAATTTTGCATCCACACTTGGTGGATTACAAACCTCGTTGTTAGATCAAACTATATCGGACGTAATAGATTCTCCGACTGCCGCTGGAAATTTTCGGTTAGCTGTTGCAGCTGAAGCAGATGCAACTGTAAGAACAACTGCCATTTTTAATGTGGCGTTTACACATAGTGGCTCTTTTCAGTATTCACACAGTGCTGTTCCAGATAATGGAGGTCTTGCGGATGATTATAGAACATACATTTCTTGGTTAGAGGCAGCAGAAGAAACAGGAACGGCAAATCCTAGTGCTACTTTTTATTGGCTCGAATCAACAAGTATAAAACCTCTAGCCGCCGGAGGTCTTATACATACCGATACTGCTCTTAGTGTAGATTGGCCAGCAGGTGCGCCATGGGCTGGTGCTGGAGATTTTAATAAAGGGTATGGTGGAACTCAACCAGGCATGTTTCTTTATTCAGATTCAGAAACGTCAACAGAATTAGTAGTACATATGTCTGCGTCAAATGGTGAAGTAACTTCTGTAGTATCATCAACACCACCAACTCCTACTTTAACTGGTGTTTCAAATACTTACTATACTATAACAGTTAGAGCTGCAGGAGATTTTAGAACCACGAGAAAACTTGATTTTGAATATCAAACACTTGGTGGTGGGTGGAATAATGGCCCTCAACCAGCACTTGTAGAAACTCAAAGAGTGATAGGCAGTACTATAGACGCCGTTGTATACGGGTTAAGTCCAGCTACATATTATAATATACGGGTTAGAGGACAAAATGATAGACTTAATGGTTCATTTTCAAGCAATTTACTTGCTCCAACTCTGGGTGTTTAAATATTGCGTAATAGTTAAACTTGAAGATTTTAATATTTATTTATGAACATTTATACTTTTTTTAAACTAGTAATTAATTTATTTAGGAGTGAAACTATGAAAGATAAGGTTTTAACAGCATTTGATGATATAATTGGTGTGGTTTTAGAACACGAAGGTGGTTATGTTCACGATCCAAAGGATTTGGGCGGTGAAACTAATTTTGGTATTACAAAAAGGTTTTATCCTGATGTAGATATTAAAAATCTTACGAAAGAAGGTGCTAAAGAAATCTATAGAAAAGATTATTGGGATAGAAATAAAGTAGATAATGTACCTGATGAGTTGAAACACTTCTTTTTTGATTGTTGTGTAAATCAAGGTAGAGGAACTGCA
>Ga0080013_1004491_pt1 | contig 13700 bp, 15 predicted proteins | sample ETNvirenome_6_85_FD_69236 | JGI IMG/M metagenome (GOLD analysis project Ga0080013, IMG submission 69236) | Marine viral communities from the Pacific Ocean - ETNP_6_85 (SPADES assembly) (version 2) | ecosystem: Environmental > Aquatic > Marine > Oceanic | place: Pacific Ocean | collected 2013-06-19 | reverse complement strand
TGCGCTGGATGCAAATGTGTTAGCAACAACGGCGTTGCGAAATACCGCTGTTGGACAAGACGCGTTAGGCGCGTTAAACGACAATGCAGCGGATGATAATGTCGCTGTTGGCGCATATTGTGGTGATGGAATTTTAGCTGGCACAGACAATGTTGCGATGGGTTCGTATGCTTTGTCATCCGCAGCAACAAGCAACAATACGGCAATTGGTAGGTCTGCACTTGAAGCATTCACCGGCAGCAACGCAACCGCTATCGGTTCGTATGCAGCGGATGCAGCGACGAGTGCGGGGAATGTAACAGCAGTTGGTTACAGTGCTTTGGGTTCTTTGGCTACTGGCTCTCACAACACGGCGGTTGGCGCACAAGCACTCGAAACAATGGTTGCGACCCATTACAACACGGCGTTAGGTCGTGCTGCCGCACAGAGAGTGGTTGGCAGTAGTAACACGGCTTTAGGCGCAAATGCGTTAAGGTACGGGTCTACTGGGACTGATTGTATAGCCATCGGTAGAGACGCATTGATGGGGCCAGTTGGTTTTACTAACGCCACTTGTGACTACAACAATGACCCAACAATCACGCACGACGCAGACGCAAACATAGTTGCGGGGTTGAGTGTTACCGGCACGGGAATACCCGCAGGCGCTTACATAGCTTCAATCACAAGTCCGACTGAATTTGAATTAAGCGCGGCTACCACTGGCGGCTCGGTAACTGACGGAACGCTGACGTTCTACAAGAACCAAGGCGACTCCAACATTGCCATCGGCAGTTACGCGCTGGATGCAACGACTACGGGTACGAATAATATCGCTGTTGGGTATCTGGCCGGTACTGATTTAGCTAGTGGCGCTTACAATGTGCTAATCGGAAAAGAAGCTGGTGCAAATTTAGACAATGAAAGCGGTAACATCGCCATTGGTTACTTGGCACTTAAAACACAAGTCCTTACATCCCACTACAATGTAGCTGTCGGCTATCGCGCATTAGAAGATCAGGACATAGCAAGCGCAAACAATGTGGCAGTTGGTGGCCTAGCAGGTTACAATCTGACCACCGGCACAGACAGCGTGTATGTGGGTTACTCAGCCGGTGGTGCTGGGGTGATTACTGGCAATGACAATGTGGTGATTGGCAAGGCTGCTGGCGAAGATCTCACTTCGGGATATTCAAATGTGTTGATCGGTAGAGATGCTGGTGCGAATTTCACAAACAACCAAGACAACATTGTGATAGGTCATGGTGCGATGGGTGCAGCCAGCATGACAAATGAACACAAAAATATCGCTATTGGCACGAACGCATTAGGCGCAGAAACTTCTAGTGCTGACTACTGCGTAGCAATCGGCTACAACGCACTCACCGCACAAAACGCCGACGTAAAGAACACCGTCATTGGTGGACTTGCGGGTGATAACATTGAAACTTCTGGTGGTAATACGGCTGTTGGTTATTTGTCTTTAAGTGAATTGGATGTCACCGCCAACGGTGAAGACAACACCGTACTTGGCTACAAAGCAATGGAAGCGTCTGACGGAAGTAGCAACGTGGCGATTGGTTACGGCTCGTTAAAAGCTGCCGGTAAATGCGACGACAACGTTTGCATAGGTGCTGCGGCTGGCACAGCCATTGATGATGGCCCCGGCAACGTACTCATCGGACGGTCTGCTGGCGCGGCAATGACCACCGGCGATTACAACATCGCCATTGGGTGGCAAGCTGCTGATGGACTAGTTGGTGCTGCTGACAATAACATTTGCATAGGTAAGAATGCTTTAGGTGGTTGTACTGCTGCTACATCATACAACATTGCTATTGGCGAGGGCGCACTTGAACACGCTTCATACGCCGCAGCAAATATCAACATTGGCATCGGTCGTCTTGCCGGTGACGCAATCACCACCGGCACACAGAACGTGCTGATCGGCCACGAAGCGGGGAGTGCGCTTTCGACTGTCGATAACTGTACGGGAGTCGGCTATAAAGCATTGAACACGGCAACTGGCTCAAACAATACAGCGTTGGGTGCGAACACGATGATGTATCTTGTTGCAGGTGCAGCCAATGTGGCAGTTGGTACGAACGCTTTGTACAACGTCGGTGACGCTGACGGTACTGCTTCAGACGGTTCGGAATCATACAATACTGCTGTTGGCACTTCGGCGTTTTACAATTTGGAAGATAGCGATGGTGAGAACAATGTTGCTATTGGCTACAATGCGGGTCGTTACCACGATACCGGCAGCGGCAACACGGCACTCGTTGCAGCACAGAAGTGCGTATTCATTGGTGACACAGCTAGAGCCAGCAGCGGTTGGAACACAGCTAATCGCGCAGTAAATCAAATCGCCATTGGGTACAATGCGTTGGCAATCGGCAACAACACGATTGCATTAGGTGACACGAACATTACGGCCATCAAGGGCCAAGTAGATTTCGCAGCGTACTCGGACAGGCGCATCAAGCGTGACATCAAAAACGATGACACCGGCTTGGCACTCATTGAGAAGTTACAGCCAGTTACTTACAAGTTTCTTAATTCAGCCGATTATCCAGACGAAATTGCTGTTTCGTCTTACAAAGAATCGACCCGCGAAGAACTCGTCACACCAGCAGTCGAAGCGGCAGAAGCAGTTTACGAAACCGTAGTTGTGCAAGAGGCGCGTGATGCGGTAGCTGAAGAGACACGCGAGGAAGTTCACCCAGCCGTTGAGGAAGTTACGGAGGAAGTAACGATCCCCGCAGTTGAAGCGGTGTACGAAGATCGTGTGACCGTTCACGCTGAAGCCGAGCGCACTGAGACGCGCATCACGCAAGAAGCGCGGGAGGAGATCAAGTCGGAACGTCACAAGCACGACGAAGTTGATGTCACCGAGACTGTCACCCGCGAAGAGATTGTGCTGGAAGACGGCAAGTACGTTCGCAAACAAATTTCAGAAGAAGTCACACGCACCGAGCGCACACCGTTGTACGAGGATTGTGATTTGTACGATGAAGACGGTTCAATCTGCACGGTCTGCGTCACGCCAGCGGTTGAAGCGAAAGACGCAGTTGTTGACGAAGACGGTAACGAGATAGAACCGGCAGTTGAAGCTGTTGCTGAAGTTCGTGCGAACGCCGTGCATAAAGTGCCGGTGATGGAAGAGTACGTCTCGCAGGCGGCACAAGAAGAAGTCACCGAGACAATCGTTACGCCAGCCGTCGAAGAAGTGATTGAGCGCGTGTGTGTGCGAGAAGCAGAAGCCGAACGCACCGAGACACGGGTGGTCGTTAAAGCGAAAGCTGAGTGGACAGAGACGCACATCACCAGACCGGCTGAAGCGGCAGTTGAGGAAGTGACTGAACGCCGATTGGTGAGTGAAGCCGTGGAAGCCAAGGACGCAGTTTACGAGACAGTCACGGTTCCCGCAGACGAACGACCGGCAGACGATGACACGGTGCGGCTTGGACTGATTGCACAAGATGTGCAGACCGCGATGACTGAGGCGGGTGTTGAGTTCGACATTGTGAACGAGTCACCGAACGGCAAGTTGTCGTTGAAGTACGGCAATCTGGTGATGCCGCTGATTAAAGCGGTGCAGGAACTGTCGGCACGGGTGAAGACGCTGGAGGGATAATTTGGCTATGGCTAAAAACACAGAAAAAGAAAACAAGCAGACCGTTGTTATCAGCGGTGAGGAACATAACGTAGCGGACTTGTCACAGGAGCAGGTGACGTTACTGAATCATGTAGCCGATCTTGAGAACAAGATTCGACAGATTAGCTTCAACTTGGAACAAGCGCACGGCGGCAGGAATCATTTTATGGCTATGCTAACGGCCAGCTTTGCTGTGGAACTTGAGGTCAAGGAGAAAGCTGGCGGGTAAGATGTGGGAACCGACACAGCCAATCTTATCCAGACGCTGGGATTTCCTGTTGTTGCAGCAGCGGCAGCAGGAATCTTCGGTTACAAGATTGTCTTCTACGTCTTACGGGATTTATCAAGTGAGATCAAAGACCTTTATACGATAGTTGTTAAGCTGATTGACAGATTGAATGGACACGACAAGGAAACAAACAAGCTCGCCAAAGAAGTCGCAATGCTACGCGTTGAGGTTAGTGGGCTTTATAAGTGCATGGGTCTAACAAAAAAACCTGTGCCTACCAAGCGGAACGATGAATAAAGAAGCAAAAGATGTCATATATTTACTGGCGATTCTTGGAGGAATTTTGTTAATTATCATGTTGGCAGGTTGCAAGTCGTTGCCCGGTAATCTTGAGATTGATACGCCATTTTTTGACATAGAATACGAAGGAAAAACAGATGCCTAACGTTGGAGGAGTACAATACCCATACACACCGCAGGGCGTAGCAGCCGCTCAACAAGCGCAACGTCCGATACAAAAAACAGGCCCATACATACCACAATCAACTGCTGGTCTTGATCCTGCGCGTATGTCGCCACCCTTAACAAGTCCATCGCACCCAATGGCTCAACGCCAAGTGCCAGACTTGCAACCAGCGCGATGGAACACGAATGCGATGAATTTTCACGGTTGGCGCGGTCAGGCTGGCAATGAAAATCCCTTATCACCAAGAGCCAAAGCCCCGACATACGAAGACAGATACACCATACAATCTGATCCAAATAGATGGACAAGTGGCGCAGCAATAAGAGGTCAGTATCAATATGGAAATAGTCCATCTAATCCTGCGACACAAAGACCGGTACAAGATTTACAACCATACAATGATCCACCAATACAAGGTACAATGTCGGGTCAAGGTATTTTGGGAACACTTGGTTATAGCAACGAAGCTATGCCATCAAGACAGGATTTAAGCAATGTAGTTGCTTATGGTGATTCTGGTTTGAGGCATGGGGATAATCGTATAGTCTTTAGCCGACCACAATTACTAGGAGGCCCATCAAGTCCATGGTATCAACCTATTGTACAAGCTCCTAGAGGTCAAAAGATAGAGACAAGTGGCCCAGCTAATTACAATCAAAGCCCATCTAACCCCAACTGGAAACCCGGAGAATAATTTATGGCAACACGAAAAAAAGGCGGTCAACGCCTAATGGACTTGGCTGAGAAAAGTGGTGCGCGGAGTCGCGCTCGCAAAGCTCAGGTGGCAAAGAAACTGAAAGAACAAGTAAAACGTAATTTCAGGGCAGGATCAAAATCCAGAGCAGGATCGCCTAAAGGATCAAAGACAACGCACGGCAGTACAACAATAACGTACAAGCCCAAACCCAGCCCGCACCTATCAGCGACCAAGAAAGCAGCACCAAAGTCTGTTGCTAAAAAAGCTGCACCAAAAGCAGTTACCGAGGAGGCAACGCCTAAAAAGAAATCATTAACACCAGCGCAAAAGTTGGCTAATGATCAACGGCGCAAGAATCTTCGATCTGAAATAGAAGGTAGATTTAAAGGTGATAAGCTTACGAATCCGCTAGGCATGACCACACTTCTTTCCAAGATATATGGTAAAGACGTAAAAAACATGACGCACTTGGATGAGGCTGAACTCGCTGGAAAAGCTGCAAAAGACTTGGCAATTTTAATAGGAACTGGCGGTGCATTCAAGGCACTTGGTGGGGCAAAGAAAATCGGCGGCGGTATCTTAAAAGGAGTCAAAGCTACAGGTCGCGGGGCTGCCACAGGTGCTAGAGCAACAGGCCGAGCCGCGGCAACTGGTGCTAAAGCTACTGGCCGAGCTGCAAAGAAAGCCGCTAAAGTCACAAAACGTGCCGCAAGAAAGGCTAAAGTTGGCTTGAAGAAAGCTGATCGTAAGTTGCTGAAGGCGCAAGGATTGAGCCGTCAAGGTGGTAAAGTCCGCAAGATCAAAGAGCCGAATCCATTTGGTAAAAATGCTGCTAAAGGATCGAAGCCCAAAGTCAAGTCCGGCAAAAAGAATCCTTTTGCGGGATCAGACAAGCCAAAGGCCAAGGGCAAACAACTGGATGAACACGTTAAGGCACGATACAGATTAAACGAGCGCAAAGCTAGAAAAGCCAAAAAAGCACAACGCAAGGCTGCGGAACAGGACGCTCATGTAAAAGCTTACAAAGGGGATAAAATTAAAAAGGGTAAGCGTAAGGCAGATAAAGCGCGTAAAGATGCCGTAGCCGCAAACAAGCGAGCGGCTGAGAAGGCAAAAGCTTTGAGAGTTGAAAAGGGTTACGCGCAACAAAGAATTGACGCACAGAAAGCGTCAAGAGCGAGAAATCGACGACGCAGATCATGACCGATAGGCAACAACTGGATGAGTTCACTCGTAGAATTTGTCACGCAGTTGAGTATTCCGAACAGGAACTTGACTTGACTTTGGAGCAAATGATTGGTGTAATAGAAGTTGCCAAGCAAATGTTAGTCGATAAATTTTTACATGAACCTAGATGATTTAAAAGTCCTTGCAGCTTCGGTCTCAGGATTAGGAAACTGGTTACTTGAGATTGATATTATATTAAAAGCTGCAATTAGTTTAGTAACGCTATTGTATATTGCACTTAAAGTGCAGGAGCTACTGAGGAAAAGATAATGCTATCAGGAAAGAAAACATATATGACGGCAGTTGGCGGGATACTCGCGGCTGTGGGTGCTTACTTCTCCGGTGAAATGGAGATGGGCGTGATGATAAACGTGGTGATCACATCGCTACTGGCTGTCTTTCTGCGGAAAGGTGTGAAAAGCGACACGAATGGGGATAGTTAAACTACTTGCAGCGTTGTTTAAGGCCATACCGTCATTGGAACGGTTGGTCTATAAACTTGCGGATGCCTTGAAGGAAGCCAATGCAAAGAATCGGTTGGAAGACAAGTTGGGCCACATTGATGCTCTTATCGATGGTGAGCGCGTGCAGCACACCACAGTTGGAGGGAGTCAAGGAGTTAAGCCAGCATCCACAGTTTCAAAAGGCAAGGGAAGCAGTGCCTGAGTTCACAAGGGCCGCGCTAAAAAAGATAGCAAAACTTGAGTATGAGATTGAGCGCAGGTGACAGAGATGAGTTGCAAGACAGCGTGAATGAATTGCTAGGTGCTGTAAGGGAACTAAAGCATGAGTTGGACAACGATAACGAAGAGGTCAAGCCAAGCGGTGGTCGCCATCACAAAAAGAGCTGCAACAACGGTGTCGACTATAACAAAAAGAGCAAAGCCAACAATCGTCGCAATTACTAAACGATGAGTGCTGAATACATAATTGACAGGTTTGGGCGTAAGGTTGGTCTCAATGCAGATGACGCCAATCAACGCTACGTTATTCTCGACTTCCTCAACGAGGCAATGCAATCAATATATGAACACGTTGATATTCCCGGCTCATTGGTTGAAGAAGAATTTTACGTTGCCGGTAAGCAACGAATCGCCCTGAGTCGTGATGTCCACGCCATTCGTGCGATGCGCGAAAAAGAGTCGAAGCTAACATGGGACATCAACAATCTCCTGTCAGAATACAACCAGAACAACTGGCGAAGTGACAATCATTGCTGGCGTGTTGTTGGCTACGAACCACTCAAGAAATCCCTGTCTTCGGTAATTACAGGTACTCGTGGTAGTTCTGCAACTGGCCTGACAGTTCATTGGTTTGCAAATATTGCAGCCACGGAAAAACTTGCGGTGACATTTGAGACATCAGCTTCGGACAGACAAACACTTGAGGTGTGGCCAAACTACCCAAGCGCGGCAGCAGCTTACACAACCACATCGTCGCCACACTCAATAGCACTCACGCTGGACAACAATCGCACCATCACATCTGTTGTGGGCATGAGACGGTTTGACACAAACAACGAACGGTTTGGTGGTTACACAGCTAACGACGGCGGGTTGGTCAGGTTGGTGGACACAGCCGACACATCAATTGTTTATTCTGAGATACCACACGACGAGACAGAAGCTCAGTATATGATAGTGGACATCTCCGAGTTTCCTTGGGATGACACATCAGCTCAGGATGATTCGCACACTTTACAAGTCTTGTATAAGAAGAAGTTGAAGCACATCAAGAGCGACAACGATCCATTCCCACTCTACGGTTTTGAGAACATCGTGATGCACAAGATGATGCAGTTGTTCATGGAGGAGCAGGGCAAGTTGCAGGAGGCGATGGTTTATGATGGAAAAGTAACACGCGATTTGGGTCGTAAGATAGCTGACCTTGAGCGTGGACAAAAACGTATTATGCAATTCGGACGGCATGGACATGACAGTCTAACTTTGGCAAGACGCTGGCACTATCACCGTGGCTGATTATTCACAACAGTCGTTTGTTGGCGGCATGAATATGTCGGTGGATGACACTCGGCTGGGCGAAGACGAGTATAAGTTTGCCAAGAACATTCGCAACCGTTTCGGCACACTTGAGGGGATTAAGAACGTCAACGACATCTCCAGCGATATAGGTGCGTTCACATCAAACCCACCAATCCAAGCAATCTATTCTATTGGCGAGTTCGTTTTTCTCTTTTTTGATGGTGGTTGTAAATATCGCAGACCACTAAACCCCGATAGTACTTGGGTTGTTCTTTATGGTGGTGGCACGATGGACAGGTCAGCGGAGATATTTGTGCAGGCTGTCCCGGCATCCACGCAGAACTTTCTACGAAAAGAAACACAAGTAGCAGGTGCATCACTTGAGTTGGATATGGAGACTTCTGTTCAGAAAACAGTTGCAGCTATTATCGTACAAGATGGTATAAACCAGCCAAAAATCATAGAAATTTCTGGTGGTGCAGCAACCGATAGATCGGCCAAGACTTACACTGAGTGGTCTGATGGAACCTATACATCCCGTGAATACATACCAATCGGTAAGCAAATGGCTTTCTTTAACAATAAGTTATTTATTGTTAGTCCTGACGGCACGGAGATTTACCACAGTGTAAGCGGTCGCCCAATGGATTTTGTTGTACCGATTACAACAGCGGGTAACAAAATAAACGCTGACGAGACAATTGGTGGCGCACCGGCAACTTCCTATACAGTTGGCTACAACATGATTACAGCGTTGTCCGTGTTAAATAATGAGGCACTTTTCGTCTCAACAGCAGGGGGAAGCTATGCTGTTTCATTAGACTACACCATGACTGTGTTTGCAGAGCCAATGTTCAAGAAGCAATACCTGTTCACAGCCAACTCGATCAATCAGCACTCGTTTGTTGATTTGCTTGGTGACTTTGCATTCATTGATCCAGAGGGCTTGAGGTCGTTCAATGCTGTGATGCAATCAAAGAATGAGGGACGCAACTCAGTCTTCTCGCTCAAGGTCGCACGGCTATTCAAGGATGTTGTGCAAGACACTAGAAAATGTGCTGCTATTGTCTTTGATGACTACGCTTTGTTCGCCTGTAATACAATCTTTGGTCACGGCATTCTCGTCTTTGACACGCTCACAAAACAGTTTGTAAGTTTCGATCAACTCACAGATGACAACAACTCTAACATTGGGCCTATCATGAACTTTGCCAAGGTGGAGACAAATAACAAACGTGAGCTATTTGCAATCACACATGGAACAACAACTAACTCAGGCGACCCAGCCTACAAATGCGTCAAGTTATACGAAGGCACTAACTTCGCAACGGCATACGTCGAGACTAAAGCATTTTGCACCAACGATACCAGAGTCGAGCAGAAGCCACAGGAACTTCGCCTTCTATTTAGCAAAGTACAATCGGCTTCATCGGTCACAGCCACGCAGCGCGTGAATGACGAGACAACACCAGATACATCGGCTGGCTCACAAGCCAAAACGTTAGCGGCACAAGCTACACCCATTACATTTCCCGTTACACTAGCAACGGTATGGAGTGGGCCGAAGCAGATACAGAATTTACTTTACAATTTTCAAGGCGGTCAACAGGGTTGGAAAGTGTCTTACGCATTGAAATGGACTAATGGAATTAACTTATCAAACATCCAACTTCAGACACGAGACATCACGCCTATGAACCCAATGTTATCACAAGCTTATGTCAGTTAATGTAGCTCACACAGATTTCACAGACGCAACTACGTTGTTTGCTGACCTTGCGGCAGCAAACGCCATGCTTGACGGTCTGACAGTACCAGACGCGACAACCAGTACGGATGGTGTTGTTAAGAAAGCCGCACTAGTAGCTGACCCTTCTGGTAATAGTGCAACGAATAATCAAACGGCAATCATTGCCATCTTAACAAGCCTTAAAAACGCTGGCATCATGTCCAGCTCATAACATCATGCCTAGTATTGAAGATATTTTAAATCCCGCAAAGTGGCTCGAAAAACTCAGTAGTGCTGGGCAAGCCATATTAAAACCGTTCATAGACAATCTTGGTGGAATGTTTAAGGAGGGCGGTATTTTGTCTGGTGATATGATGGGCAATGTACTGCAAGCATTTATCATATCTGAAGCCTTTGGCAAAGATGACACCGCAAAGGATGCTATCAGACAGAATACAGAAGCATTTAAAAAAGCACTTCCAGAGTTTGTTGAGGCAAAAATTGCCGCCGGTAAAATGGAAGCAACTGCACTAGCAGATGCTAACGACTTAATTGAACTAGGTTTCTTAACTAAACGCAATCCTGACGGCACAGTAAAATCTCAAACACATATAAAAGACGCTCAAGGTCGAGGTACTGGTAAGCGTGATTTGTATAATAGAGTAAACTTTGGGACAGAAACACAGTATCAAACTGATGAGCAAGGTAACATTGTTAAACAAATTGATGAGCAAGGTAAGCAAGTTCCAGTTGTATTAGAGGAGGGTGTAGAGGGTCAATACCAACTAGAGAATAGACAGCGCCGTGAGCAAGAAAGACTAGACCGTGGTGCTTACGCAGCCAATCAAGCTGATATTTATTCCAAAGATACTGGTACTGGGAAAACTGTTGGTGAAGGTATGCGGGCATTTGAAGAAGCGGCTGCACCCCATCTTGCTGATACGCAAGCACAACAAGCTTCAAGCCTTCAAGCATTGCTGGCATCACAAGACCCCACGAAGTTGTCTGGTTCTGAGATGTCCAATGTTGAACGCGGCTTGGGTCGGATGGGTATTGGCGTTGGTCGAACGGCTGAGATGGACAAGTACAAGGCAGCAATGACCTTTGGTGATGCCTTGGCACAAAAACAACAGCGGCTTGGTCAAGCCTTGGCACAGACTGGATCAGTCGCATCAAGTTTTGGTAGTGGTTACAATCCCGGCGTATTGCAGGGACAGACTGGTGTTCAGAATGTATCTCAACCGGGAAATCAAGCCAACTTTGGTAATGCAGCGGCCAATGTTTATAGTGGCACTACTGGTATGACTCAGAAATTTCAAAACCCAAGCGCAACCAAGTCAGGAATATTCCAAGATTTAATTATGGGTGGTGGTAAAGGAGATTGATTATGGCTAGTTTATTTGATGTAGTAAATAGAAGACGCCGCTCAAAGGAGTTGGCCGATAAGTTCCGTGAAGGCGCAACGCCGGATGAACTTGAGTACTTCGACCGCTTCTATCAAGAGCCATCGTCTAGCCCAGTAATGGCGCGTGGTGCGCTTGAGGGTGAGTTGGATGCAGCAGATGCTTTGCAGCGACAATTGATGGCGCGAGGCATGAACAACCTACAGGCTCAAGACGCAACTAGACGCGCTTTGGCGCAGGAGGAAGCTGAGTTAGACAGAACTGCACAGAGTATTGCTACGCAATATGGCCCCGGCGGTCTTAAAGGTACTGGCGAAGGTAGCTTTGAGTCTTATCAACAAGGCTTAAAGCCAGACCCAAGCTCAACTGGTTGGGGGATTCACCCTGACGATCAAGACCGCGGCTTATCACTCGATGATTGGTCAAGGCAACGCGCTATGGCTAGGCAAGATGCGAGCGGTGTCTCTGCTGAATCAAAGGCCCGTTATGAAGAGCAGACAGTTGATGATCGTATCAGCATGATCGAACAACAAGCGAAGTCATTACCAGCAGAACTTCAGGCTAAAGGAGCAAGTGCCGAGGTAACTACTGCGTTCTCGGAAGAGTTGCTTCGGCAAACACAAATCGCAAGAGAGAATGCACCAGATACTCCCCAAGGAAGGACTAAACAAGGAGAGGCAAGATACAAGAATGCTTTGACTGCGGCAGAGAACTTGCACAAACTTTACAAAGGTACTTCAGGTGGTGGTAGCTTTAATTCATATAACGCACCAGACTTTATTGATAACACATTAGAAGAAGGTATAACTCAATCACAACAGTCGGATGCAATTGTTGGTGAGGAAGGGGGGCAACAACTTATGGCCCCAAGACAAACTCACATTGTAGGTGAATACCAGAAATGACCCTTGAAGAAAAGAAGGCAAGATTTCGTAGAAGACATGGATTACCTGACGATCATCCTGTCTTCACGCCTGAAGAGGCTGAAGCTAATAGACAAGCCAAGCGAACAACTGCTGTAGGCGCGGCCTTTGAGGCGGCAAAAGACGAGGCAGTTCCCGGTCTCTTTGGTTTAGCTGGTCTCAAGGCTGGCGCACAAACCATAGGAAAGCTACCACTTCCCGGCGTGTGGGGTAAAGTTGCTAAAGGTGTTGGCATATTTGGTACTGCAATTGGTAGCGCAATAGCTGGTCATAAAGTGCAGGACGAAGTTCTTGAGGCGGTCAGGGACGAGGACACGAATCAAGCCGACAAACTTCTTTCACAGGAACTTCGCAAAGAACATGACATTGCATTCACGCTTGGTGAAGTTGTTGGTGGATCATTGGGTGGTGGTATTGGGCCATCAATGAGAAACCTTAAAGGCTTGGGCGAGATCGTAAGGACGGGTGCTGGATTCCGTGGTAAAGCTAACAAGGAGCTTGTTAGCCACACACTACAAGAAGCTGGTGTTGGTGCGGGTGTTGGTATGGCACTTGAAGGTGCGCGACAATATTCCGAGGGAGACTTTAAACCCGGCGCAATGATAACCACCGGCATTGGTGGCGCATTGTTTACCAAGCCAATTTTGCACGGCAAGAAGTTGATGGGTACACCTGTTATACCTCAGTCTGAAGCGCAGCTTGGCGAGCAAACACGCGATCTCAGCTTTGTTAAGGTAACGCAACCGAAGGTAAGTGCTGAAGCACAGTTTGCTGACGAAACTATTCAACCAACTCTTGAGCCTATAACCGCAGAAGAAGCTGTCTATTTAAATGATCCGAGATTATCGGATGTGCAACGGGCTGCACGAACTGATGATTACCAGAAAGTGTACATGAGCAAGAAGGCTGGTGATGATGCCGCCAAGAAGCCCACCAAAGATTCTGCCAAGAAGAGTTCCGAGGAAGAAGGTAGTGATCTTCTAAAGAAAAAGGATGTCTCAGCCAAGCCGTCTGGTTTATCAGAAGACCCTCAGATAACAGAAGCAGTTGCGAAAAAACTTGGTGATAAAGTTAAGGCGAGTGTTAATCGAGCAGTTGCAAATGCCTCTGATAAGCAATTGAATCAGACTGAGCGCATGGCTCAACAGGGTGCTGCCAGTAAGTACGCTGATGAGATCAAGAAGACTCGAGAAGAACTCCGCATAAAACTTGAAGAGGAGATCACCAAGAAGCTTGGCCCTAATCCTTGGTTGACCGTCAAAAATTTGATGGCCCAACGTAACGTTGGAATTAGATTAGCGGTAGATGACATTGTTGATCAAGCTGGTCGCACAATTTATGGCTTCACGCCAAGAGGTAGCCGCGACATTGTACTAACTCCAGCCATGCTCAAGGAAACTCCGT
>Ga0080013_1004489_pt1 | contig 13706 bp, 17 predicted proteins | sample ETNvirenome_6_85_FD_69236 | JGI IMG/M metagenome (GOLD analysis project Ga0080013, IMG submission 69236) | Marine viral communities from the Pacific Ocean - ETNP_6_85 (SPADES assembly) (version 2) | ecosystem: Environmental > Aquatic > Marine > Oceanic | place: Pacific Ocean | collected 2013-06-19 | reverse complement strand
GAATACTTGGGCTTAGGCATTGCTTCACAAAAATATGGAGCGTCATTCTTTGCCAACTCAGCAGTCCCTTCAGGGATCATTGAAGTTCCGGGTCAACTGTCTGAAGAAGGCATTGCCCAGATGAAGGCAGCATGGAATGACATTCACTCTGGAGCAGGCAACGCTCGCAAACTTGCAGTCCTTACTGAGAGTTCAAAGTTCTCATCAGTTCAGATCAGTCCAGAGGATTCACAGTTCTTAGATACTCGTAGTTCCACTGTCGCTGATGTCTCCAGACTCTTTGGGTTAAGCCCTTCACTTCTTGGAGACCAAGAGAAGTCCACCTCATGGGGAACAGGACTTCATGAACAGAACGTAGCCACGGTCCAATACGCCTTGAGACCACAAGTCACCAGACTTGAGAAGGCTCTCACTGCAATCATGAGGACCGAAGGAATTGCTGTTGCTTACGCTCGCTTTGATCTTGCCAACATGACCAGAGCCACCAATGATCGCTGGGAAACCTATTCAAAGGGAATCCAAGCAGGGGTCTACTCCATCAATGAGGTCAGAACTCTAGAGGGTCTGGAATCTATTGAGAATGGAGACAAGCACTTTGTCCCATTGAATCTTGCCCCACTGGATCTTGTAGTTGACCCACCAGTTGAGAACGAGGAATAATCCATGGCCTCAACCACGATCTACAACGTCAAAGCCGCTTTGTTGACCAAACTTCAAGCCGCTTCTGACCTAGATGGAATCCAAGTCGTCTACGCCGATCCGGGCGCAGCCGAGAGAAGGGAATCCATATTCTTGGGGGAAGTTGATTCCTCCAACCAAACCCCAGAGTCCTTCGGGACAGGGAGACGCCGCCGCCTTGAGGAATACACCGTGGATGTCCATGTCTGTGTTCAATCTAAAGCTGCTGGCGTCCAAGAAGCCGAATCAAGAGCCGTCACTCTGGCTTCTTATGTTGAAGATACTGTCGCGGACAATCCTCAACTGACTGGGTCCGTTAGTGGACTCATGTTCGTTGAATGCAGCGGCATGTCTATGTCCCAAGGCGAAGCAGGGATTGACGGTCCCCGTGTCGTCTGCACCGTCCAATTTACCGTGAAAGCGAGGCTGTCCTAATGGCCGCCAAAAAGACGGCAGCACCTATCAATCTCGTCTACACGGGCGGATCAGACGGTGTTGTCATTCACTTACCAGAACACGTTGTGGAGTTTCTCCATGGCGTACCAACCGAGGTGTGTGCTGCTGATGCTGAGGCATTAGCCGACCACCCCGATATCCATCCGGCTGATAAAGCCGCCACACCAGACTCCAAGGAGGATTCATAGTGGCTTCAATACTTGACAACGTCATTCAGATTGCAGAGGAAAGCACCTATGGAACCGCAGTGGCTCCTACTCGTGCTTACGAAGCAAAAGCAGACACCTTCCAGCGAGAGGTTGAATATATAGAATCAACCGGCTTCCGCAAAGACCAACAGACAATCCGATCAGACCGACACGACACCATCACCACTGGAGCCTCTGGTTCCATTGAAGTTGATGTCTTGAACAAGGGCATGGGGTTAATCCTCAAGCACGCTCTTGGCGGATCTTCTGGTCCTACCCAACAAGGCGGCACCGCTGCTTACAAGTCCACCTTTGAGACCAATGATGTTGGTCCTGCAACTTCGTACACCGTGCAAGTTGGAGTGGTGAACTCAGGAGGCTCACTGCAACCCTTCACCTATGAAGGCGCAATGATCACTGGCTGGAACATCAGTCAATCACTCGGAGAGCCTCTTCGCATGTCCTTTGACTTTGATGCTGAGACAGAGCAACAGTCCACTGCACTTGCTTCTGCTTCTTATCCAGCCAGCACAGATGTCTTCGTCTACACCGACGCCAAGATTCTTCTTGCTTCTGGTGAAGTCGCCAATCTCACATCCTTCTCATTGGATGCTGACCTTGGCATGAAGACTGACCGCCGATTCCTCAAAGGATCTGCAACTAAAGGTCAACCACAAAGAAATGCTCTTCCTTCTTACACAGGAAGTATCTCAGGCGAATACCTGAACAACGATGACTATGACCGCTTTGTAAATGGAACGGTGTTCCAGATTGAACTCAAGTGTGCCATGGCAACTGCTATTGCTGGAAGTTATTACCCAACTTTTCATGTGACCATGCCTGCTTGCAAATTCACTGGATCAACTCCAACAGCGAGCATCAGTGAACTCAGCACCATTGACCTTCCATTCGTCGCACTTGACGATGGTTCAAATGCTGCTGTGAAAATTGAGTACACCTCAACTGACACTGCCTTCTAATCATGGCGGCATCTCGTCGTCAGAAGAAAACTCTCATTGAAGCCGGAGGTGTACGTGGCATAGCCAACTCCCTCCGGCGAATGGGAGATGAAGAATTGTCCAAAGAGATGAAGGCTGTCTCATTGGAGGCTGCAACTCTCGTTGCGAATCAAGCAAAGAGAGAAGTCCCAATAGGACCGAGTGGTGGAAACTTGAAGAAAACAATCAAGCCAGAAGCCACTCGCCGCTATGCACGAATAAGAGCAGGAACACCCTCAAAGGTTCCCTACGCAAGAGCAGTCCACTCAGGCAGATTCTTCCCAGTAAGTGGAGTAAGAACAAAAGGCAATCCATATATCAAGAGAGCCATTCCACTTGTCTACAAAGAGGTTGTTGATGTCTTTGTAGAAGGCATGAACAGGATCGCAAAAGAGTTTGAAAAGAAACACGGAGTCGCCCGATATACGGGTTCCTATAAAAAGTAACTATTAGAGCTGGAGGCTCACATGACTGAACAATTTGATGTATTAGATCTTGACATTTCTGATCTCACTATCGCTGAGATCGTAGAAATTGAAGAGTTGACGGGGATGCCATTGGATTCCCTCGGTCAACCAGACAAACCAAAAGGAAAGATGCTTCAAGCAATGGCATACATTTCCAAGAAACGTGACAACCCAGACTTCACCTTTGAAGATGCTGGGAAAATAAAGATCACGACAACGGAGACAAAGCCTGACCCTTTAGAAGAAGACGAGTAGTCAACTGCGCTCTCGTCGCTCACAGGTTTGGATTCACACTCGCTGAGGTCCGCTCCTTGAAACTTTGGGAACTCGCTTCCCTGATGGATCACATGGACACCGAAGCAAAAAGACAAAAGCAGGAACAGAAGCAAGCCCGACAACGCCGCCGCTAGGAGTTTCTTATGGCTGGTAAGCCCATCAAAATCAGTCTCGTTGGAGATGATTCACAACTGAGAAAGACCCTCAAGAATGCCAGTGGCAAAATTGAGGGCTTTGGAAAGAACGTTGCCAAGATGGGCTTCGCTGCTGGAGCCGCCTTCGCAGGTGTAGCAACAGCAATCGGAACTGCAACGGTCACTGCCTTCGCTGACTTTGACAAAGGCATGAGAGAGGTCATGACCCTGCTGCCAGGTGCAGCCGAGGGAACATTTGAAGACCTCTCCAAACAAGTTCAAGACTTCTCCAAAGAGTTCGGAGTTCTACCTGATGAGGTAATCCCTTCTCTCTACCAAGCCTTGAGTGCTGGAGTTCCACAAGAAAATGTGTTCTCTTTCCTTGAGACCGCCCAGCAAGCGGCCTTGGGCGGAGTGACAGATCTAGAAACAGCAGTGGACGGGATCAGTTCCGTCGTCAACGCTATAGGTGCAGAAAACATCACCGCAGCCGAAGCATCAGACATGATGTTCACCGCTGTCCGATTAGGTAAGACCACCTTTGAAGAAATGTCTGCCTCCATGTTCCAAGTGGCTCCAATTGCTGGAGCCCTAGGAGTCAACTTCGCAGATGTGACCGCTTCTATTGCCAACCTAACTGCACAGGGAACCCCGACGTCCGTTGCGACGACGCAAATCCGAGGGGCTCTTGCTGAACTTGGAAAAGAAGGAACTCGGGCTGACCAAGCGTTCCGAGATCTCACAGGCATTGGCTTCACTGAGTTTCTGGAAACAGAAGGGAACATGGCTTCTGCTTTAGACATTCTTGCCACGGGAGCCGAAGATGCAGGGATCTCCGTTCTTGACATGTTCGGATCTGTTGAAGCAGGGCAAGCAGTCCTCGGTCTGACTTCTGGAGGCATTGACGCTTACACAGACACACTGGCTGAGATGACTGATTCTTCTGGAGCCACTCAAACAGCATTTGAAACTATGGATCAAGGCATTGGAAGAACCTTTGACAAGATCAAAGCACAGATCCAAGTCTTCATGATTCAAATTGGAAAAAAACTCGTTCCTGTTGTTGAGAAGGGAATGGAACTTATTGGGGACGCATTTGACTGGGTGAAGCCAAAGGTCATTGACTTGAAGGACAAGATTGTTGAATTTACAGAGACGAAAGAATTCAAGAGATTTAAAGAGATCGTGGTGGACGCCTTCCAAAAGATAGGGGAATGGCTCGGCAAAGCATTTGATGCAGTCAAAGAATGGATCAGAGAGAACCCCAAAGCGTTCTTTGCAGGAGTAGCCACCATTGTTGGTGGAGTTCTACTCACAGCAGTTTGGGGTCTTGTTGCCGCTCTGGGGGCATTGCTGTCACCAGTTGTCCTCGTCATGCTTGCGATAGCAGCTCTTGTTGCTGGAGTGATCTGGGCTTGGGAAAACTGGGACGGATTCCGAGAAGCAATCTTGGCTGCAGTTGACTACATGACCGATAAGGCATGGCCCGCCATCCAAAGATTCTGGGACAAGATTGTCACTGCTGCCCAAGCCTTCGCAGACTTCTTCATGGAATACCTGTGGCCAGTCGTCAAAGAAGTCTGGGAAAGCATCATCGGACAAGTTCAAGCAGTCTGGGATTTCTTCCAAGGCTTCGTGGAATTTGTTAGAGGAATCTTCTCAGGCGACATGAGTCAAATCATGGACGGACTTGGTGACATGTTCGGAGCCGCTTTGGACTTCGTTGTTGAGAAGTTCATCAAACTCCCATTGCGAATCATTGAAGCCCTCTGGCCTCTCATCAAAGACATAGCCACCTTTGGTTATGACATTGGAGTGTCACTGCTCAAAGGTGTTGGTGACTGGTATCTCAATAGTTGGCTACCTTGGTGGCTTGAATTGCCCGGCAAACTCTGGAACACCATCAAAAATCTTGCAAGCACGATAGGGGACATTGGTTCTGACATTGGTGGCTGGATTCTAGAAGCCATAGTTGATGCCCTCAAAGGAATTGGAGGTGCCATTGCCGATGCAGCGCAATGGGTTGCAGATCTTGGGAAACAAATTGTCAATGGGATCATCGGATTCCTGAACTGGGCGATTGACGAGTTCAATGACCTCGTGGAATTTGATGTCAATGGACCCTTTGGGATCGGATTCACTATTGACCCACCAGACATTCCACACATCAAACCACTTGAACTTGCAGCAGGGGGAATCACGACGGGTCCACAACTCGCCATGATCGGAGAGGGCGGAGAACCAGAGATGGTGCTTCCACTTTCTAAAGCTGCGGAAATGGGCTTTGGTGGAGGAGGAGGAATCCACCTCACAGTCAATGCTGGAATGGGAACCGACGGACTTGCTGTTGGAAATCAGATCATTTCAATTCTCAAACAATGGGAACGGACCAACGGTTCCATCCCATTGAATGTAAGTAGCGCCTGATGTCCGCCACAGTAGTGGTCACCGTCGCCGTTGCATTTGACGGAAGCACCTTCACCGACATCTCTTCAAGAGTTACAAGAACCTCAATCCGATATGGACGAGACCGTCTGCTGGATGAGTTCAACTCTGGCTCTTGCATCATCACCTACGACAATGCAAACAATTCGCTGACACCCGGACATTCAGACTCCACCTATGGCAACACACAACTCATAGGTCGGGAAGTCAGAATCTCCAGTGCTGTCACGGGTGGATCAGATTCATACTCCACCTATCTATTCAGGGGGACCATCACAGACATTGACTACGTTGCAGGCTTTGACACTTCAACCGTCTCAATCACTGTGGTGGATGGCTTTGAGAAACTGGGACGGGCAACTGTTCTGAACCAGTCCTTCTCAGCAGAAACAACTTCAACACGGATCACCAACATCTTGGATCTTGCCACGGTGGACTATCCAGATGAATCCAATCCAAATGACAGAGACATCAACACGGGTTCTGTTACTTGTGCTTCTGCTTCTGGAGTCAATGGAAATGCTTTGGATCTGATCCAACAAACTACTCGCACAGAGAATGGACGCTTCCTCGCCAATCATGCAGGAACACCATCTTCCACAAACTATGGAAATGTGTTGACCTTCTTTGGTCAAAACACAGGAACGACTACTCGTGGAATCTCATTCTCTGACGCCACAAGTCTTTCTGGTGGAGCAGTTCAGATGAACTCCCTTGAGTTGGAGTTCGGATCTGAATTGCTATTCAATGCCTACGAGTTCACCCCTTCTTCTGGATCAGTCCAGTCGGGCAATGACTCAACTTCCATTGGGAAATATGGGCAACGAACAATCAAGAGAACTCTTCTATGTGATGCCACCGCTACCAATAACGCTGGCATCTACTTCATCAACTTGTATTCAGAACCAGCATTGAGGATCTCAAAAGTCATTGTGGACGTTGATGCCATGAGTGCTGCTGACGCTGAAAAGTGTCTCCACTTCAATGTTCAATCCTCCGCCACTCTGACCTACACACCACCCGGATCATCTGCAGCTTTAGAAGGCGAGTATGTGATTGAGGGTGTCCAATACGACATCAGTGTCAGAGACATGGCAACCAACGCTGCACGAATACAAGCAATTTATTCAACTTCATCTGCGGACACGACGGGCTACTGGGTCTTAGAAGATCCCGTGCTTGGTGTCCTACCAACAGTACTCGCACCGGGTTAGGAGAAACCAATGGCCGGAACCGGAACAAAACTATGGGCAACAGGAGACACTGTTACCGCCACACAGTTCCAGACTTATCTACAAGACCAAGTCGTCTCTGTATTTGACGACTCATCAGCAAGAGACGCTGCCTTCGGGGGAGCAGGGGAACCAACTCTCGCCGAAGGAATGCTCTGCTATCTAGAAGACACCAACGAGTTCCAGATCTACTCAGGCTCCGCTTGGGTGTCTCTCTTGGACCTTGACACTTGGTCTGTTTCTTCTGGTGCCTACACCATCAAAGGTGATGTGACTGTTGGTGAGAACGACACAGGTCACGATGTCAAGTTTTATGGTGCGACTGATGGTAAGTACATGTTGTGGGATGAAAGCGATGACGAATTTATTATTTCTGGACAGGTTGGCATTGGGGTTACTGATCCTTCTCAACCTCTAGTCGTTCGTCCAGACTCAAATGATGCTGTTGCTATCAACGTCATTGCTAATACTGATGGCTCCGATACAGGGGCAGTCCAGATAGGACTCTCTAGTTATAACAACACCTCTGATACTTACGTTGGAGCAGCCATCGGTGCGATTGAGTACGACGATGCTGACCGCCGCTCTCACTTGGCGTTCTTCACACGAGGAGCGAATACAGATAGTGCCTCTACTGAACGCTTGCGTATTACTTCTGGTGGCAATGTTGGTATTGGTACCACAACTCCTGAACATCCTTTAGAGGTAAGTTCTTCTGCTAATGATGACGAAGCGATCCGTATTACCAATGCTAATGAATCGGCTACTGGAGAAGTATTTTTGGGCTTTGCTCCAAGAGCGGATTCTGCTGATTCTACTAATCCTCAAGCGGCAATCAGCGCTCTTGAATATGATTCTGCCGACCATAGGGCGCATTTAGTTTTTTACACTAACGGATCTAATACTGACTCAGCCCCTACTGAACGTATGCGTATTTCTTCTGGTGGCAAGACCTTGCTTGGAAAGTTCTACACATTTGACACTGTTTCTTCCATGCCGCTTCAAGTCCACTATGGGATCGCTACAAGAAGCGAAACCTCGGGCAGCAGCAGTCAAGTGAACTTTTATAATCCCAATGGCAGAGTTGGGTACATTTCAACATCTGGTACTACAACTACTTTTAGCACTTCTTCTGACTATAGGTTGAAAGAAAATGTCGTTGAAATGTCTGGGGCAGTTGATCGTGTCAATGCTCTACGACCAGTCAGGTTCAACTGGATAGCGGACTCCGACAACACTATCTTTGACGGATTTCTCGCTCATGAAGTGTCAAGCGTTGTCCCTGAAGCAATAACAGGTGAGAAAGACGCAATGCGTACAGTTGCAGCAACGGAGGCGGTAGAGGCCTCATTTGATGGTGACGGAAACGAAATCTCGCCAGCGGTGGACGCACAACCAGAACGAGAAGAAATTGACGCTCAAGGCATTGACCAATCCAAACTTGTGCCTCTCTTAGTTGGAGCCATACAAGAACTGACTGCACGGTTAGAAACTTTGGAGTCAGCATGACCGAAGTATCCATGGAAGAACTACTAGCCCAACTTCAAACATCACCAGAGGGTCGCATCCAATTAGAACTCGCAATGCAAAGAGCAATCATTGAAAAACAGAATCAAGAGATCAACCGTCTGCTGGAGGGGACGAACTCTGAGGAGGTTCAATGACTCGCCTCACGAAAGTCATCGGAGCCATCACCGCTCTGATCGCATCTATCACTGGATTGTTGGTCGCCCTTCGAGGAGACGACGCAACTCCACAACCAATCACCCACATCATCATTCAGGAAGTCGGGGACTATCAGCAATTCGTTGATCAGACAGACCTTCCTCAATTTGAACATCTCAAAGGATCATCATGACCATTCAACTTCCAACAACTTCAAAATGGGTGAACACCAAAGACCTTCATCCCAAGTTCAAATATCGCCTCAACCAATTCTTCCTTGACCCACGGATCAGGGGACGAGTTGCGATTGTCTCTGGAGCAAGAAGTAGGGCATCCCAGCAAAGATTATTTGATAAGTGGATCCGCTTCAAAAATGGGACTGGACCAAAATCTGCTCTCGCCGCTAACCCAGCAAGAAGACTTTCCAATGGCTTTGAGGGTTCTTATCATCAAACTCAAACAGCATGTGGTCTGGGTGGAACAGCAGTGGCAGTGGATCTCAGGATCATCAAGCCACGAGAGATCTCCAAAGCAGAAGTCACACGCATCATGGCGCAGTATGGCATGAAGCCAACCGTCCCATCTGAGTGGTGGCATTTCTGTCCAGGTCTAGTCAAAGGAAAAGACTTCGTCTGGTTTGACGCTACCTATGTCAAAGGTGACGAAGACATGGATGCAAAAAAGATGGTTAAAGCTGAGAACCCTCTCAAGGTCTGGGCGAAGGCAGTTGCCGAAGCACGGAAGCATGTTCTCCGACTACGATCACGAGGCCCACATGTTGAAGTCCTCCAGCACTATTTGGAGCAACAAGGATTCCTCACTGGCAAGAAAAGAAAAGCCAGCAAGAGAGACAGTTCTGTTGATGGGATCTTTGGACCTCAGACTCGCCGTGCTGTCATTGCCTTCCAACGCAATGAGAATGTCCTTGGCAACAAGATGAAAATTGATGGCATCATGGGACCAATCTCGTGGCAAGCACTGGTGGACTAATGGCTGCCGAAATCATTGGGGCGGTTGGCCTAATACTTGCCGCAATCGTCACCGAACTATTCCGACGTCTCAGAAAAGAGAACACCGCAGCCCATGGGGAGAACGGTCAGACCTTGAAAAAGATCGCCGACACTGTGACCCACATTGATGAAGAAGTTTCTGAGATCAGTGACTGGGTCAAAGATCATGAGGAGATGCACAAGAATGGGCTGTAAATGCGAAGAATGTGCTTGCAACCCTTGCAAGTGCTGACAAATCAAGAGTTCCATGCCTAAAATGGTGGAGCCGGGAGAAATCCGGCCAAGCGAACAGGTTGCATGTTCCAGAACCCTCTCCGGGGATTACGTTCCGGAAGATGCAAGTCCTGTTCCTGATACAAAGGAACAGAAAATTGGAAACACAAAGCAAAAAGGGGCCTGCAGCCTCTTCAAGAAGGAGTATGGACACTTCTAAAACTGCAGCAATCTATCTTCGCCGATCTGCCATTGATGGCTCTGGTGAAGACATATCAATCACTTACCAACGGGAATCCTGCGAGCGCCTCGCCAAGGGACAGGGACTAGAGATAGTCAAAGTCTTTAATGAGGGCGACGGTCAAGCAGCTTCTATCTTCAAGAACAATGAGCGCCCAGAATATGAGGGCGCTCTTCTTGGTCTTGGGCGAGAGTATGGAACTTTGATTGCCTACTCAGTTGACCGCCTCTCCAGAAAAGGGATGAAGTCAGTTGGAGAGATGCTGGAGGTCACAGACAAACAAGGTGGGAGAATCCTCACCAATGATGGTCTGGACACAGATCAATCTTCATCACGATTGGTTGCTTCCTTCATGGGTGAGTTGGCTTACTCAGAAGTCAAGAAAACATCTGAGAGAGTCAGGGAGTCTAAGAACCAGAAAAGGAAAAGTGGGAAGCACCTTGGTGGCGTTCCTCCTTATGGGTTCAAAGCAATCCGCCATGTTGATGCACCAACAGAAGTTGTGGTGGATCAAGAGCAAGCCAAAGTTGTTCAAATGATGGCGGACCGATATCTGGCTGGAGCCAGTTTCATGAACATTGCGAACTGGCTCAACGAGCAAGGCATCTCTGGCAGTGGAGGGGATCACTCAAGGTGGAGTCATAAGACAGTGAATGGTGTGTTGAGCAACGTTGCCCTCATTGGGTACAGACGCTACAAGACCAGAACTAATCAGACTCCTGAGTTGTACTGCGACGAGAACGGAGAACCAGTCAAAGTTCTGGAACCAATAATCTCTGACGCTGAGTTCTATCGGATACAGAAGATGAAGGGGAACAGAAAGACTCCTACTGGAAAACAAAGTGTGACCTATGGGAACTCAAGCACCCTCCTTGGTGGCTTCTTGAAATGCGCTATCACTGGTCAGTCCTTGATTGGCTCAAGAAGAAAGAGAAAAGATCCAACAACATCCCGTCTCAAATACTTCTGCACTTGTGGTGAACACGAGGACAGAAACTCTGTATGGGGTGAAGACGTTGAACCGCATGTGGTCGGGCTGGCCCTCATGTACGTTTCAAGGCTCTTGAAAGAGGCAAAAGACAACGAGGGGGAACCTTCTCCAATCTTGGACGAGGTAGCCAAAAGAATGACTGCCCAATTCACTCCAGAACAACTTGGACGAAGGGAAGAACTAGAAGGGCAACTCTTAGATCTTGAATCTCGGAAGTCCAAACTTGTGGCTGATTATTACCGAGACGGAAAGATCAGTGAGGAAGACTTTGAACAGATTGAATCACAGTTGTCAATGAAGATGGACACAGTTGATGCAGAGCTGAGGACTCTTCCAAAGGCTCAAAGTGACTTCTCTATGTTTGAAGATCTTGTGTCTGCTGGGGACGACTTAGTTGGACCTGGCTCTGCATGGGACCAACTTGAAACCCACGTTCAGAAAATGATCCTGCTCTGCTTACTTGATGAAGTCGCCATCACTTATGTACCACGAGGAGGAAAAGGTCCAGCCCCTGAAGAGTGGAGAGACATGTCTCCCAGAGTTCAAATTGAGTTCGTTACAGCGGACAACGTTGTGGAACTCTCAACAAGGAACATGGACCGAGGGGGAAGAATGCAAGAGAGACCTAAAAAGGCATCTGCCTGACCTATCACCTAACTATTGGAGCGTTAATGAAAAACCTTCACCCTGCAAGAATCTATTCACTTGTTGAGGCTGGCGTTGCCTGCCTTGCCGCCTTCCTTCCTCTCTCCGGAGAGCAAGTAGCAACCCTTCTTGCCTTTGTTGCATTAGCAACAGGCGAGCGAGTTGTGAGGAAAGCAAAAGCCGCATAGCCCGTCAACAACTAAGTCAGAAGCCCGTCCTCAATTTGGGGGCGGGTTTTTCTGCGTTCTGGCGCAAGAAGTCAGTTTCACCTCTTCAAGAAGAAGGGAAGACCAATACGCCATAGGAGGCAGAATGACAAGTCCAAAAGTGGAGACCCTCAAAAGAGGTGGCTCCCGTTTCTATGTAAATCCAGAAACAAAAGAGAAGGCCATAGGGGTCACATCCGTGACTGGAATGTTGCCCAAGCCCTTCCTCAAGTTCTGGTCCACCAAACTCGCAGCCGAATGGGCTGTTGACAATGTGGGAACCGTCACCAATCTCATCACTTCTGGTGAGAAAGAAGCAGCAGTAGATCTGATCAAGAAGGCTCCTGATCGCTACACCAAAGGAGCAGCAGACAGAGGAACCGCCATCCATGATCTGGTGGAGAAGGCCAACCTCGGTCAAGCCACTGGAGTGATCCATCCTGACTTCCGTCCAGACATGGAGAAATACGAAGAGTTCCTACGCAGCTTTGAACCTGACTTCCTGGAGGTTGAAGCCACCGTCTGGTCTGACAAGTACGGATACGCAGGAACTCTGGATGGGATCTGTCAAATTGATGACGAGATTCTCATCTATGACCTCAAGACGGGAAAGTCCGTCTATTCAGAAGTTGCTTTGCAACTCGCTGCATACAAGAACGCTGACTACATAATCAATGCCGATGGCACTCAAAGGGAGATACCTCCTATTGATGCGGCATTTGTAGTTCACCTTCGCCCTGAAGGCTTCCGAGTTGTCCCAGTGCGGATAGACGACGACGTCTTTGAGGTGTTCAAAGCCCTGCTCCAAATCGTGGAGTGGGACACATCAATTCAGAAAACAGTCCTCGGGGCTGATCTAGAAAACAGTTAGGAGAAATAAGAATGCCTTTACACGCATTATTCAATGAAGCACCAACACAGTTTGCTGATGACTTCACTTTCAGAGTTCGCACAGGCATGGTCGCCAATGGACGACCCATGGCTCTTGAGAACATCCGATTCACTACTGGAGACCCAGAAGTTGCTGAAGCAATCTCTGGAAACTTTGGTGGCTCACCATCAGAGTGGGAAACAAAGACAGAAGAAACTCTTGAGATTCTTTCTGACCACCCATCAGTTGACATCATTCTTGATTCCATCAAGAGTGAGTACGTCCTCTGGGGACGAGGCAATCAACCCATCCGATCTTGTGATGGGATTCAGCAAGGTGATGAAGCCAAGTCTGATTGTGTCTGCTCACAGCAACACAATGATCTGACTGAGTGGAAAGCTGCTGCCAAAGCAGGAACCGCTTGTCAGCCAACAGTGAAATTGACATTCCGTCTGGCTGCCAATCCTGACCTTGGTCGGGGAAGATTCCAGTCCTCTTCATGGGGAATGGCTATGGGCGACCCTGCATGGAAGAAAGACAAGATGGGCGAGGGTGAGACTTGGCAACCACCTATCACTGATCTTGAGACTCAACTACAAGAAATGGGTGGGACGGCAATGGCCAACCTCGCCATTGTTCCTGTGGCTTACACAACAAAGGCTGGGCGGAATGTTTCTTATTCAAAGCCAGTCCTGACCATCACTGGACCTGCTCCTGCCGATGGCTAACCCAAACAAAGCAAAGGGGACACGCTGGGAGGTCGCTGTTTCTTCGTTCCTTCGGGAACGGGGATTCAGTGAAGCCTTCCGGCTTGCTCCTGCTGGAGAATACGACGCTGGTGACATTGGTGGGATTCCTAAGTTCGCCTTTGAGTGTCGTGATCGCCAAGCGTTCAATCTTGCTCAGAACATCAAAGACGCAAACAACAGAGCCAAACACAAGAACTGCCCATACGGAGTTGCTGTCCTCAAGAAAAGAGGGTCATCAACT
>Ga0080013_1004488_pt1 | contig 13706 bp, 10 predicted proteins | sample ETNvirenome_6_85_FD_69236 | JGI IMG/M metagenome (GOLD analysis project Ga0080013, IMG submission 69236) | Marine viral communities from the Pacific Ocean - ETNP_6_85 (SPADES assembly) (version 2) | ecosystem: Environmental > Aquatic > Marine > Oceanic | place: Pacific Ocean | collected 2013-06-19 | reverse complement strand
TTTCCACCTGCAACTCTGTGGTCTTTATTATCTCCGCCATTTTGCATACGAGAGAATTTTCTCATATTTTCTAACCAAGCAAAACCAGGCTCACCATTATCCACGATTCTCTTACATGCATCAGTATAATCCATGCCGAGTTCAGCAAAGATACTATTATTACTTGTCCATCCATATTGTTCCCTGTGTGGGTTAACTTCATAGTTTTTTAAATCTAAATATTCATCATCATACGCATCACCGAATACAATCTCCGCTGTTCGTCTTACGTTCCCTGCTACGACACACTTACCAATAAGGTTCATTATATCTACAATTGTAGTTACTGTAATTGGTTCGCCAACATTTGTATTTAATACTTTTCTTATTTCTTCATGAATTTCTTTTAGTGGCTCGTGACCACTTGAAACACCACCAAAACCTTTTATTACGGTTCCAGCTGGTCTGATTAGGCTGTAGTCAAATTGAATTTCTGCAGTTCCATGAAAATAAGCTTCTAATAACAATCGTAATGATTCAACCCAGCCTTCTCTTGTATCAGGTATTACATATTCTTCTATGCCTCTATTCGGATTAGGTAATTTAATCATAACCTCACCAGCGCCCTTTGTATCGAAACCAACTCCAACACCTAACATACTGGCATCCATTAAAAAAGTAAATGGTTTTGCGTAATCTTCTTTGATTGTTGATGTTGATACAAACGCACAATTATTAAGAGCAGCATAAAGATTCTTTTCTTCTGTTATAACAGTCCCCATAGCCCAAAGACCTCGACCGGGTGGTAGAAACTTCATATTAAACATTCGGTCATACATTTCTTGAGCTGATGCTTGTGCTCTCCAAGGATTCCATCCTAATTGATGTGATTCAATCCAATTCTTTTGCATGCTGTAAGTTCCTTCTACAACACGCCTAACCGTCTCCCACCATCTTTCATTTTTTCCATTTTCTTTAATTCGTGAATAGGTTCTCATATAAACTAACTCACCCAAGCCGTTAAAACCAAATGGGGGCTTTTTCCTTTTAAATTTATTTATAAAATTTTCTGATAACGTAAATTTTTCCATCATAACTCCTTAGTAACATATTTTCAACAATCATAAATATCATATATACAATCTATTTTTTACTCAAATCCACCCATATCTTTATATTTCTGAGATAAAGTTTTTCGTAAATATTCATCTGAATTATTCATCTTTCCCTGCGCATCTTTTCCACCCACTGTTGAAGCTTCATGTACTTGTATTAAACCTGTATTTGTATTAATGCTAGCTGGGAATGTAATTCCATCAACACCAAACCTATTTTTAATCACATGAAATCTTCCTGTATTTGCAATCTTATCTTCTACCTTACGACTTACTGACATAACAAAGTCAGCCGTCATAACCTTACTGTAATCTTCAGCAACTTTACTCGCATCAATCACTTCTTCTTCTAATGAACTTCTATTTGCCTGTGAAGCTGTCCATACTGGAATATCAAACTCACCAGCCATACCACGAAGATTCTCATAAGTTTCACCCGTTGAGTGTCTCTTCTCTTTATAGAATGTAGTTGGTTTTAATATATCAGCATAATCTACAATAACCACATCAGGTTTGATTTCCTGAATTTCCATTTGTTTAAGATGAGCTGCTATAGTATTTACTGTAGCAGACCGAGTAGGATAATACTTAATAATCAATTTGCCAGTAAGTGTATCTATAACCTTCTGAACATCTTCTTGATAAAACTTAATATTAGAAGTTGTAATTCCACTAAATACCGTATCATATCTTAAACCAACATAGTTAGCATTTAATTCCAATGTATAATGGGCTACAGTATTACCTTGTCTGACCAAATGAGCACCCAATGATTGTAGACACCAACTTTTACCTATACCAGCGGGCGCTACCAATACACCTAATTCACCACCACCCAATCCACCATCCATAACATTAGTTACAGCATCCCACGGAGTCGGTAATGTATTTCTTACTGAATCTGTAAGTCTGTCTGTTAATGAAATAATATAATCATGACCCAAATCTCTTTCACTACCAGCCTTCATAGCAGCGTCTATTATTACCTTTATCTCATCGTATTTTTTCTGTTCTAATAAATTAACAGATTGCATAATTGATTCTTTAATAACCTGATTCTTACAGAAACCCAATGTCTCTTGTTTCACAAACTCTAAATCAGTAGCCTCTATATTTCTCCAGGCCTCTTTGAGATTTTCAATGATTGATACTTTAAGTACATCATCATCCATTTGAGTAATTTTTATTTTCAATACTTCCAATGTGGGAGCTTTTCTGAACTCCATAAAGTATTTAGCAATTTCTTTTGTCAACCACTTATTAGCATCCGAATCAAAGTATTCCGGTTCTAATATATCATTGATAGTTTGTATAAACTTATTATCTGATAACAGTGATGAAATTATTTTTGATTGGAATGTCGGACCAAACTGATTAAAATTTTCATTCGCCATATAATTCTTTTCTCTGTATTTCCTTTAGTTCCATTTGTTTTTTTCTACGATAACGTTCTCTAGCTTTTGCTTGAAGAACTGCTCTATTTCTATGGTAATATTCCATAGACCACCTGCGCTGTGCAGCTTTCCTATCTGCTTCTGAACTATACTTTCTCTTTCTTCCCATGTGTTTTCTCAGCCATTTGATTGAGCTTGGCAAAGCATTGAACTAACCAACTTTCCATATTTGGTAATGTCGCAAATAACCTATCCTCAATAAATCTCTTTTGGAATTGCATTTTATTTAACCTATTTACTGGTTCTCTAATTTTGTCTAAGATTTTTGTTTTAGCAGAAGCGCTGATGTCTACCTCATCCAACTGCATTAACATATAGTTTCGTTTCAATAACTCTTCACTCTCTTCAAGCTTTTCATCTTCTTTAATAATGTCGTCTATATTAAGTATCTTATCTTCGAGTAAAAGTGGAATCTTTTTTTGAATAGTTTTCAATCCCCAACCACGAACACCACCGATGTTATCAGATTTATCTCCATCGATAGCTCTATATACAGCAAAGTTGTGAGATGGGATACCATAGTCCTCTAACACCTTTGGTGGGTCATACATCTTCTTCTTTGTAGGAGACCAAACTGAAACTCTAGAATTAACCAACTGAAGAAAGTCTTTATCCGTAGACATCAAAACTATCTTAGATGTTTTCATGACCTGTTTAGTGACGTAAGCCATCGTATCATCAGCTTCAATATTCTCAATCGTAATTGTAGTGATGGGAAGATAATCTAAGTAATCAATCACTCTGGTTAATTGCATCTTCATAGATTGATGCTCATCATCCTTATCATTGAAATCATAAGCTCGATTAAGGCGTTCAGACATTTTCCTTCCAGCCTTATACTCTGGAAATAATTTCTTTCGGCGGTTAGACCCACCCTTACCATCAAATACTATGACAGTCCGAGTAGGTCTAATTGTTCGTATTGCATAACCGATTGACCTTAGAAAACCAACTATTCCCCCAACGTGAGCGCCGTCATCATTGAGAGTTGGTATAGCGCTGAAACATCTTATGAATGTATTCAAACCATCTATAATCAATACCTTATCGTCAGGTTCACCTTCGTCTAAATTACCGCCTTTTTTCTTTATTTCTTCAAGTATTGAAAGGTATCTAGCATTAGTCACCTAGCACCTCTTCTGTAATCTCCACGTCATCAATACCTAAATCAGCTTTAGTATATTTTAAGATAACCTTATCACAAATCATATCATAACAATATTTTCTAAACTCATCTTTCTCTAACATTTTTGACCATTCTTTAGATTGAAATTTGATTACCTCATCTCCATATTTCAATGTATACCAAGCACCACCAACTTTTACTAAGTTATGCTCTTTCATCACCTGCAACCAACTACCATCATCGTCAACACCACTTTCAAAGTAGAGTGGAAACTCAGCCTTTCTCAATGGAGGACCTAATCGGTTTTTGATTACTTGCGCCAGAATAGTCATACCAATAACATTCTTTTTGCTATCCTTAATCTGACCTTTGTTCTTTAGTCTGATACGAGTGGATGCGTGAAATGGAAGAGCCTTACCACCTGATGTAGTATAAGGATCTCCAAACATAGCACCTAACTTTACTCTTAATTGATTAGTGAATACTAAAGCAACTCTTTGCCTACCAATCATTTGAGTTATCTTTCTCAAAGCCTTTGATATGATAATTGCTTTTGATGTAGCCCAACCATCTTTATCAAAGTCAGCATTTAACTCAACCTTTGTGGTAGCAGCTGCTAATGAATCTACCAAAATAGTTACTAACCTATCTTTATCTGATTCTCTTACTGTTGTTACAATTTCTTCAATGGCTTCAAAAATATCTTCCGCCGTTTCTAAATGTAGATATAACATTTTATTCATATCCACACCTATTACGCCTAAAAACTCTTCACTTACTGCTGTCTCTGTATCTATGTAAACAGCGACACCACCTCTCTTCTGAGTTTCTGCAAGTAGATGAGCACCCACTAATGATTTACCACTACTTTCTAATCCATTTAATTCTGTAATTCTTCCAACTGCAATCCCACCATCAGGTCGGTTTGAAATTGCTAAATCCAACATTGTTGAACCTGTAGAAATAAATTCTTTTATATCGGTTGGAGTTTCTTGTGAACCATCTAAGAAGTATGCAACTTTGTAGTCTTTGAACTTTTTGTTTAAGGAGTCTGCGAGAACTCCAGCCAAGTCATCTTTAACTGACATATAATTCTCCTATTAAATAGTGGGTAGTTAGGCGTACAAACACAGCCTTCTCGTCGCTTAATTCTGTAGGATACTACCCACTACACTTTATTTACTTATTGAATAACTCGTCAAAAGCAGCACTAGCATCTTCAACCGTTGCTGTACTAGCCGCAGCAACAGCAGCTGCTGGAGCCTTTTCTACTTTCTTTTCTTCCGAAGCCTCTGGATTTAACCATTGGTTCAGAACTTCTGTGAGTTCTTCATATGAGAGTTCCTGATACAATTCAGTTATGTCTTTTTGATTCTCTAAGAAGTTCTCCAACTGCGCCTTATCTTCCACGATTGGTGTCTGATTAGGTTTAACACGGATTGTAGTCTTAGGAAATGAAGCACCACTTTCTTCAGCAGTAATAAACTCTACTGATACATCACGACCATTAACGGCTTCTGTGATATCACCATAGTCTGGATCTGCGATTACAGAAAGTAATTCTTGATAGACAGTCTTACCAAATCCCCAAAAACGAACACCTTGAGCTTCTTCACCACGCACGATTACTGGAGCAAAGGTTCTCATTTTAGCTTCCAACTTACGAGCCATTTGATATTCCTCACGATTGCCACTCGTTTTAAGTTTTTGAGCAAACTCTTCGATTGGATCTGGACGACCAAATGTGATTGGTGATAGATAGGTTTTATTATTCAAACCAAAATGAAAAAACAACTCAATAAATGGGTTATCCTTATTGTGCTTATATGGTAAGACACGGATGACCTGTTTGCCGGGTTGTGGTTTCCAAAGATTTGAAGTCCTATTGTTAGTTGTTTGAAGTTGCGTAAGACGCTTGCGAATAGAATTAATATCCATTTTTTATTCTCCTATATTATTAGTTATTTAGCATTTTTTAGTTACATCGTTGTAACCATTTAATAATAAGTATCTAGCTTTTCAGCGAAATACAAATATTTTTTAATCTTTCGTGTTAATAATTCTATGTATTTTAGTAGGTATTTTATTGAGACCCACATCATTAGTTAGCAGTAAAGAGTTCTGATAATTTTCCCACGGAATAGGAAATCTCTTATCTAACACTCCACCATTAAGTTCTCTGATAACTTCGTTAAGTGCGTTGATCGTATATAATGTGTTACTCTGCTTTTTTCTGTGAAGTGAAATAGTGTTGGGTATGTTCTCTGAAACATGGTCATCTTCATACTCTACATTGTATGTGCAAATCAACTGCGAATTATCTTTTATATTCTCAAATACATAGATTTTATCATAGAGTATATCATTACATTCTTTGATGAGTTCTATTATTTCATCAAGCTGAAATCGGGTGGCAAATGTGCAGAGTAGTTGAGTTTTCATTATTTCGTCTCAGCCTCAGCTTCTCTCTTCCTACGCCCCACTTCTCGGGTATTATTTTTCTTTCTCAAACACTTTCTTAAATCTTTACCTGAACCCGATGCACTTTTAGGTGAATTCCCAGCAGTTCTCCAAGTATCATATCCGATTTCACCACCGGCACCTTTAATCCTAACAGCTCCTGTATCCGCATCTATTTCAATTTGTCTTTCTAAATGTTCTAATAAATCTGCTCTCCATTTTGTTTTTTCTGGTTCATCTTCTGGTTCAGGATTCAGAGGGGGGTCAGAATTGGGATCAGAAAATCCAGACAACTCTGCTAAACAATCTCTAAGGTCTTGTGGTTTACAATTAACTCCACCTATTTGTAATTGTTTCTTTCCATCAAGATTCATAATCTGCTTATCCCAATGTAAAGTATTCATAAATTGTCTTACATATGTTTGGGTGTATGGACCATTTGGCCGCGGAGGGCCAGGGTTTTTGGCGAGCCAATCTTTTCCAGCATCGGTTTCAAACCATGCTTCATCTTGTTTTGTTGTAGCTTCTATTATTGCTTTGTGAGCTTCCGTCTGGGCAGCTTGTCTACGAGCTTTTAGTTTCCCGCAATCTTTCATGGCTTGACTATCTAATATCGCTTGAACTTCAGCTTCGGTTAAACCGTATTTATCTGCTATTTTTTTAACACTCCACGGTGGCGAACCGCCCCTTTTCTCTGCCATATCATTATAAATTTCACCATATTTTTCAATCATTTTTCCAAATGGATCATAAGGCAAATCATTATTTGGATCCTTCATTAACTCTATAGCGGCTGCTATAACTTCTGCATCGCTATATGGTTCGTCGTGTTTAAATAATTCTTTACATTTAGCTTTAGTATCTTTATGATCTTTTACACTATCTACATATTTTCTTCCCCCCTTTTTCTTGGGTGGTAATAATTCAGGAAGTTTATTCGCCATTATTTCCGCATCAGGTGATGGAACAGATGAAGACCCGGAAGCTACTGTGCCCGACATCTGTGAGAATTCCGGAGGCGGACCCGCATCTAATTCTAATGTAGTAACTTTATGTTTTGCGTTTGTAGCTAATTCATATGCCTTGTCATAACCCTTAACTAATGCACTAGTAACTTGACGACCAAGTTCTCCAGTAAATCCAGGAAACTCAGGTTCTCGACCTTCTTTCTCGGCTTTTTCATGTTCTGCAATCATCTCATCATAAGCCGCCAACGCAGCCTCTGCTTTTGCTTTCGGCGTACTATTAGCTTGTGCGTCTATACCACCTGTTACGTCATTTCTATCCTCATCAATTATCTGACCATCATCATCTTTAGTCTCACCTTTACCAGCATCCTTTGTTTTCTTATTAGATACATTTACAAATCTTAAATAACCATCTGCATCATAATACATCATTCCAGTATCGTGATCACTTACACCCTCATCAAAATTCTTTAATTGATCTTCGTAATGATCTACTTTAGCTTTTTCTGTATTACAATCTTTGGTAAAAGTTGGTTCTCGTTTTTCTTCAGGAGTGTTTAAACACTTTTTATATCCATCTACAGCTTCAGTATGTTTGTTCTCTAACTGACCTCTAAATAATGCTTGCATTTCAGGTGACATTATAGCCGAGTCTGGTGTTCCGTGTTCTTCATTTACTGGATCATTTGGGAATCCTACAGGTGCATTATACTCTCCAGGTTCACCATTTTCATCTCTATCGTGAACAACATCACGAATCATCGCTCTACCTGTATCATAACCTGTTTCTAACCATTCTCGTAAATTCTTCTTTTTATCTCTAACTGATTTTTTAGCAGCTGTACAAGCTTTCTTTTGAGCTGATGTAGCCTTTTTCTTTTTACCCCTGATGGTGACGAGGCCATCTTCATCGATCTTGTCACACTTCTCCTTCTCCTTCTTTTCAGCATCTTTTATATCTTCGGATATTTCTGATCCTGGATCGGCGCCCATAATTTTATCATATTCTTCATCAACCCACCGCCTTCTCTTTTCTAATTCTAATCCAATTTCTTTTTGTTTAGATTCCCAGTCAGCTTTAGCCTCCTGATAATTTTCTTTAGCCTTTATACACTCTTCCGTATCTGAACCTTCGGGTCGTGGTACTGGACATGCTTTGTCCATCAACACTTTTGCTTTATCTATATGTTGCTGTGATGGTTTATATCCTGGTGGATTATCTTCAGGCTCTTCACTTAACTCAACTAATCCTAATTCAATTGCACAAGCAGTTCTTCTGCTATGAGTTTCATTATCAAAAGATTGTTGTTGTGAATATGGGGGCCCTTCGTGAGTGTCATCAGCTGCTTGATCTTCCGGAATTTCTTCACCATTGTGGTCTGTAGTAGAACCCACTCTATTTTGATCATAATTCTTACTAAGTTTATTTGCTGCCGCACAACAAGAAGATTCTCCCATACTCGCGGCTATACCTCCGGGCTCTGCCTTACTAATTGTACCACCTTCTCCTCTAACTCTCTTTAATGATTGATCTATTAAACCTTGTATTTCTTCTCCAACTGCCTCATTGTGTTGTCTTACTCTCTCAGCATAGTCAGCATCGGTTTCACCTTTGTCTTGTGGTGGTGGTTTTTTCTCTAAAAGCGTGGCAATTTTATCCATTTGTTCCATTTGATATTTTGCATTATCATATTCCTTCTTCTTTCCCCTGCAGGTTTTATCTGCATCACATTTCTTTTCATCCCATTTCTTGTATTTGGCGAAGGCCGCCTTTGCTTTTTTATAATTTTCTCTTGCTTGTTCTTGTTTTCTACTCCAACCATCTGTTGCCTCGACTGGATCACCACCTTTAATTTTCTCTGATTTTTCCTTTTCCTTTTTTTTATCTTTTTTAGTTACTAACTTAGTTAATGTAGGTTTTTCAGCAGCAGGCTCTTCAGCAGGTTCTTCACCACTTGGTTCATCTTTTGGTTCATCCGCAAACCTATCAAAAGCATCTGGCTCTGCCGTTATATCACCATCTTTAGGTTTTTCTTTTCCATCTTCATCACCAATCATTTGTTTTGCTTTTTGATATGCTGGATGATCTTCACCTTGTTTTATAGCACCGCCTACAGTTATTTCCGCGTCATCTCCTTTCTCATCTTTATATTTAATAACCTTCTTCATCAGCTTTTCTTTTTCAGGATCGGGCTTCGTTTCAGGAGCCTCTTGTAAATTTTTTAAAAGTTCACCTCTCTGTTCTATATTCCAACCGAACTCTCGTAATATGCCTTCAAGTATTATCTGATGAGACATACTTTTAGGATCAGGTAAACCATCCCTAGTACGATATGCCCATTCAATTAATATTTTATTTTTGTCTATAATTTTAATCACTATACATTTCCATATTTTCTACAAAATCTTCTACATATCTACCCCAACCTTTATAGCCGAAATAGAAGTATTTTGCTTTTGGTGAATGAAATGGTAAACCAAGATGAGTTGTATTATCTGGATTCACTCCTTTTATATGTTTTCTAAAAACATCAAATGCTTTTGTAAATGCTATCTTACCATGTAATGTTATTTCATTTTTACCTGCATGCGGATACAATTTAGACTTCATTACTATCTTAACTAAATCATTGTAAAAATAATTGTCCTTTTTATATCTAGCCGCATTTTGAAAGGCTGGCCATAATTTATGTACAAAATATGGTTTTGGATTTACACTTTCTACTAATAAATTTTTTAGTTTAATCATTTAAATTTCCTCGTTATATCCTTCATTTCGTGATAGTTTGATCCCTTAGCAACTTTCACAGGATATTTACCTTTACATTCAACTATACCCTTAACCCTTCTAATAAAATCTAATCCATCGTCCAAATGAAAATCAAACAAAAATGAATCATAGCTATACAGAATCAATTTACTTTTATACCCACTTATCTTTGGTATTAGCTTTGTAAGCATCCTCATATTGTTTTCAGTTTCCATCAATTGAATAAGATAGTTAAATACTTTGTTCTTATTCATATCTGATAGATTTTTTTTATATATCTTCTTATTATAAATATCTGATTGTATGAAATTATTCGATTTATAGCCATTCCAAAGAGTGTCTATATATACTTGAACTTTTTTAAAAAATGGATTAGATTTGAGCACATCATCGGGTATATGACCATACAAATATTTAAATGATAATGACTTAGCCTCATTATAATCAACACCATAGAACTTAGCCATATATTTATGAACAGACCCCTTTGGAAATTTATAATCTATAGCCTCCCCAATCAACCTCAAATGATAAGCATCATAGTCCATCTCTACCAACATACCATCTTTGCCAAATCTACTAATGAATTGTTTACGACTACCATCTGATTTATTGAGAGCCGCAAAATTAATACCACCGAATCTATTGGATGGACGGCCTGTAGCAGTATAAGGATTGTATTCACTAAAAACCATACCGTTTAGTGATTGTAATCCACTCTTTTCTATATATTGTAGTGATTCCAAAACATCCGTATTGTAAATTTCACAAGTACTGTGATTCCCAGGTCTTACCATAGCCATCACTTTCAAACGTTCTACCATTTCTCTACACCACTCTATATGTTTCATTATTGGAATAGCACAATTTATATTCTTCGTTTTATAGTGTGTTCTGTAAAAGTATTCGTGCGCATTAGTGGTTACATCATCAATCAACATTGGTTCATTCTTAGTCATATAATAATTCATCTGAACATCATACACATTTTCCCACTCAACAAAATGTAATAATTTCTTCTTATCATAAGTGAACACATCTCTCGGCGTCCTAAGCGTTGTAATATATTTTAGTGGTAAATTGAGAGCATCAGAGTGACGAAAGGGTAGAATGTATTCTTCGAGCGGATACTCTAATGACTTGACATATAATAGACACAATTCTGTAGCCATTGGATGTAAGTTTGGATCACATTGAACGGGAATAACAATAGAATTATTCCTTTCAAACTCTGCTATGAAGCTTAACCACTCCTTTTTAGATTCTACTATAACCAATGTAAGTCACTACTATTTAACATATTATAACCTTATTTTATAATATATATATTGTTAAATTCTCAAAATGTAAATTAATATTACGGCTTGGTTTTAGTTTTACTTGACTTTTTTTTCTTCTTTTTCCCGCTTTTTGGTTTATTCAACATAGCTACAAGACCCGCGCCCATAGTTCCAGACGCTCCAGCAATTGTAAGTTCTGTCCTTTCCATTTCTGAATAATCTATAACTCCCAATCTATCTAAGACTGCTCTCGGACTATCTAATGCTTTACTCTTTCTATAAAGTTGGAACGGATTTAAATATTTTCCAATATTAGGCATGACTTTCTCAGCTACTCTAATACTTCTTGTATTTAAAACTCTAACTAACTCACTTTCACCCTTAATAACCCACGGAAAAGAAGTATAAATATAAAGAGGAGATTTATTTATTTGTTTAGCATTAATTTCAAATGGTTTTGACATTACTTCATTAGCTTTTTTTGCAAAATACCTTGTAATAGAACCCGCAGCATAATTCTTATCAGTCGGTGGTCTAACATCAGATTTTAAAATCATAGGAGATTGTTTATTTAAACCATTATAAATAGAAAAAGTTGAAGTGTTCTTTACTGGGAAAATTAATTTACTTGTAACATTATTATGTGCTTGTTGTGTCATGTAATATTCTTCTAAATTTTTAGTATAGTGAATATGATAACTGATACCTTTCTTTACAGTTTTACCATCTGTAAATGTAAATTGCCCGTCTTTTGTTTTTAAATTATCACTAACCATTCTAACTGTCTTTTGGTTTATCGTTTTTAAAGTCTTATCAACATAAGCATTTTTTCCTGCCCGTAGAGCAATCAACTTTTGCAGTTTAATATAATTTTCACTTACAGATAGTATTCCAGCCATTAACTTCTTTGTAAATGAACTTGTCCCTTTCTTTTTACCTTTTTGGCTTTTACTTTTTTTCTTTTTGGGCATCAGATTGTTCCCTTTTTAAATAAATGGTTAAGTAGTTTCTCCATATAAGGTGACATAGCCTTCTTCGCTTCCACTGCATACCACTCAGCCTGTCTGGATCCCTGTTGCGAACCAGGTGGGGCTTCTGGAAGTTCGTCCCACCAGAAGATTTGAGAGCTAAGTTTTTCAACTGATTTATCAATTACACCATCTAAAGTTACATCACCTTTAGCTCGAGCTTGAACTCGGGAACCTATTCGGGGTTTATTATTGTGCAGATGGCTTCCGGGTTTATTGACCGACTGTGCATGTGAGCTACGCAGTTTTACTCGCCCCACCAATTCGACTGTAATATTTATTAGCTTCATTACTGGTTGTGTTTCTGCTGTCTTTATTAGTTCTATCTCTGTCGTTCCCTCTTCTATAACTTCTTCTGTAGTCCCTTCAATTACAGCTTGAATCCCCCCAGTTCCGCCTGTTGCTCCAGTTCCCCCTGTTTCTACTGTACCTTCATCTAGATCTATTTTCAGGCATCCAGTTCCTAACTGTATTATTTTAACAGCGGGATCATCACCCGAATCTGCTGAATCAAGAATTTCTGATACTCTGTATTCTTTTCTCTTATCTTCAAATCCCAATGCGATGGATTCTTCATCTGAAAAGTTTGTTAACTCAAAATCAAAATCCATTTGTGTAAAATCTACAAAACCTTCTACTCCAGCATAATTCTGATATGTTATTTCCGGTTCGGGTGTATAAGGAGTATATTCCAAATTCAAAGATGGTTGATTCATTTTTAAAATATCATAAGTATTCTGAGATTGTCCTCGTAAAGAAAGTCCTTTTCTTCCACCCAAACCATAAGTAGGTTCAAAATTTCCTGGGGCAAATGCATACGCCTGTCGACCTACAGTAAAATCAGTTGCGGTTCCGAGACCGGTATCATATCCTTCTGCCATACGTGTTTCTTCTGCTAGTCCTGGAATTTGAGAAATGCCTGGATCTGGTTTAGGTTTAGTTGCCTCCACAAAAAAAGTTGGTTTACCGAGAGCTTCTAATTCTAATACATCATTATTAATTCTCATTTTTGTAGTTAATTCAGTTTCCCATCCATCTGCGCTTACTTTTTGAGTCAAACCAAATATTTGGAAAAATGTAAATGGACCTTTTTCTTTCTTATCTGCCGTCATGACAGTTGTATTATATTTTGGTTGGATATAATCAGTTTGAATAATGTCACCAGGAATTATTCCACCTATACCATCTACAGTCAAACTCAATTCAGCAGGTATTATATCATTTGAAAAACTTTTAGTATTTCCCGTACTGTAAGAATATAAATTTGTTCTAACAATCGCTACGCCTCCAGAAAACAGACTCACATTAAAACCAGCATCATCTACATCATCTTTACCAAAAATATAATACTGTCCATTGAGAGTTTTATCTATCTGTGTATCTTGTTGGCTCATAATGGACTGTCCTGTTTCAGGATCGACTTCGATCACAACAGCTGTTTCCTTATCATGTCCTTGTAACACGTAACTAACATCATAATTAAATTCATTTGTTAGAGTTTCGAGCTTTGCTAGTTCTCTCTGACC
>Ga0080013_1004487_pt1 | contig 13706 bp, 16 predicted proteins | sample ETNvirenome_6_85_FD_69236 | JGI IMG/M metagenome (GOLD analysis project Ga0080013, IMG submission 69236) | Marine viral communities from the Pacific Ocean - ETNP_6_85 (SPADES assembly) (version 2) | ecosystem: Environmental > Aquatic > Marine > Oceanic | place: Pacific Ocean | collected 2013-06-19 | reverse complement strand
AGGCTATATGCACTCAAACGACATTTGCTTTCATAGAAGTATTTCATTTTGAGAGGAGAAGAAATAAATGTTTAAGATAGGTGACAAAGTAAGATACAAGAAGAAACACAAAGAGTATCTGAATGAACGTTGGAAAGAAGGCGTTGCAAAAGTAATTGACTTTCAGGAAGATGGCAACAGACGACAGTTTTGCAGGATAAGTTTCGATAAGAAAGCCGACGCAAAACACATGCTTGTAGACTACGATGACGTTGGTTCTTGGTTGCTTGAACGTGTTGAATAGTTTGGCTATGTGTAGGCATAATAGTTGTGTAAAGCATGTTAGTTTTGTGCTGCAATTAAATTGTTTGTAAAGTACGGGGAATGTACGTGCCTATTTAGCACATATACGCGCACAAGTCAAGCGAATAATTGCTACACTGTGTAGCGTTACTACACAAGCGACAAGATATACGACGTGTGTAATGTGAATATAAACCACACGCGAGAGCACAAAGGTTTATTTTTTTTTATTTTTTACTTGACATTTTAGTCAGGGAGTGATATAGTTATAGTATGAAAGTTAAGCTACTAGGCATAGACTACACCAACGAAGTTCTACTTAACATCTTGCCATTTGAGACAGGCTACCTACTGAGAACAGACGACGACACACCATGCGAACAAAGCGTGCAGCTAGCCATGATGCTACGCAGCGTTGAGTACGCCTCCAACCCTCACGGATGTACACTGATGCAAGACCCTCACGTGAATTAATACCCTCAATAATATCAACAACTTAGTTTAACTTCCTCTTAGTGGAGATAGATTTAGGTCGGAGAGTAATAATAAATAAAAGAGTAACACACATTACCAGCGTGTAACACCAGGGAATCACACATGATACACAAAGAAGAAGAGCGTAAGGCTAGTAGTACACAGATAGCTATAGAGTTACTACCACTAGCTATAGTAACACTAACCCTATGTGTTTATTTTTTTTTCAAAACCTATATTTAGAAAGGGTACCCCCCCTCCCCCCTATACCGGAATGTATGTCCCAATAAGGGGTAGCAGAGGCCGACTAAGTACGCGTACGCTCACGTTATAAAAAAATGAAAATATAAAACAATACCAATCTTTAGTACTATTTATATAAGCTAGGAGATTTATTATGCGCATTACAATATCGTACTTAAAAAATATAATTGAAGAAGAACTCATGAAAATGTTGGATGAACAAAGAAGGGGCCCAGAAGGTGAACAAAAAGCTGTCACCACATCGAAGACAACGCGAATCGGCCCCTCCGGGAAGAAGAAAACTTGGGAGACCCAGCCAGTTGTTTGGGATCGTGATGAGAAGATCGTGCATGCACCGACAACAGGCCCGGCGAGCATCAAGCGACAGAAAGAATGGTACCCGGGTCGAATTGAAAAAGTGCATGGTACACGAAAACCACCAGAGAACATAGCTGACGTTATAACTAGCAGAGGTGGCACCAGGAAAGACATTGGCAGGGCCCTAGATGTATGGCGTGGTGAAACACCTACGCACCGGGGTGATTGGCCAGGCGAGAAGAAAACTTTAGATCTGCCCCCTCGTCTAAGGAGCAAAAAGACCGCGACCGAGCCCGAACCGGATTAATAAAAAACAAAAAATAAAACAATACCAATCTTTCTTACTATTTATAACGTGCAGATCACTAAACAAAATTTAAAAAAAATAATAAAAGAAGAGGCGCGCAATGTTCTAGAAGAAGAACTAAAGCCACCCCACCATTTAGGATCCGGAGAACCAGTTGGGCATGCGCAAAGAAGACATAAGATGGGAGATACCCCTCTTAAATACCCCGAACTCTTCGATCCTAGATACCCATCAGACGCTGCAGCGATGGACGCTCTAGAGGATCGAAAGGCAGCGCGGGACGCCCGTACGCAAACAGGATTAGGCTGGGAAGATTGGCGTACCGCTTATGAAGATCCGTATCATCCGGAACATGAAGAGGCGGCCGCTGCTATGCCGGCCATGGATCCTAGACAGCATATGTATCCTGAAAAATGGAAAGCGTTGACCACTGATTCCCAAATCATACAAGAAGAACTAGGAATATTATTATATGAACAACAATATGTTAATGTTCCGACAATGTCCGATACCATTACCGGAGAATATCCTGATGCCGGTGTAGGTACCCATAAAAAGGCCCGGGCCCACTTCCGCAACAAAGCCGGCAAAAAAGTACAATATCCAGTATGGAAACTAACAGTCGCCGGCGCCAACGGCAGACCGACAAGATGTAAGGAAGGTCAAAAATGGCCGGCATGCGGATCTAAAACATTCACAAATAAAACATTTGGAAAATGGTACAAGAAAAACGCGACGGATGGAAAATTACCTCTTGGAATTCTGGTTGGCCGGGGGTATATCTCTGGTGATCCTGAAAGCAAGCTTTACGTCGCCGGCCCAATAGCCGGGGCAAAAGGCGGCGCGCAAGCGCACCCAGAAGGTGGTATGATCCGCTCGCAGGGGTTCTTTTATGCGAACGTAACCGATCAATTTAATAGGGAGCTTACCGACGACGAAGAGGAAGCGCGCCGAGAGGATGCGTTGTTCAAAGCGCTGGAGGCAGAGCGCGCGAAGCTGAAAGCGGCAGAAAAGCGATCTGAGTTCGAAGATGATCCGGCAGAAGGTGAAGAAGGCGCGGGTGGCGATCCGGAAGAAGAAGGTGTATACGTTTTCGGCCCCGACCCAAAAACAACATATAACATAGGGCCCGGCCGCGCAGGCACAAAAGACCCGGGCGAGACCCCAAAGCCTACAGAAGCTGAAGAAGCTGCAGAGATGAGCATGCCATGGGAGCATCCGCTAGGTTCTGGTATGGATCCAACACAATCGTATATACCGGGCGAAGAAGAATATTTACAAGAAATAGTATTAGAGGAGTTTAAAAAAATATTAAACTAATTATACACATAACCATGGGAATATAGCATATGGACATAACAAAATCTCAATTATATAATATGATAGAAGCAGAAGTCAACGCAACTAGCGCGCAAATAGAAGAAAAAATGAGGAAAGGGTTACGGAAAAAAACTATTTTACACGGCATAGACCCTAACCTTTCTTTAAGATCGAACAAACCACAACCGGACGTTTTTAAAGACGACCCCGAAGGGCCCCCTGCCATAGAACCAATCGCTGGACCGTCTTTCGGGGGCCCGCCGCCGGCCCCGGGCACTATTGTACCGGGAGGCACTGAGGAGCTACCTAGATTAAAAACTGGGCCAACAGCGCCATCGCCAAAAAAAGGTGACGTACAAATAAAAGGCTTGGATCCAAAAATTGATAAGCGTCTACAGTCCCGGAATCTTCCGGAATCAAATGACGTAACGTTAACCGCTTCTCAATTACAACATATTATTTTAGAAGAAGTATATAACGTTTTAAATGAAAATGCTCCACCTTTCGAACGTCATTCTCAAGAAGAATTCGATGCTATGGATGCCCAGTATGGAAGGTTTCAAGACATACAAGATATTGGTCATCTCCCACCCCGGCCGGACTGGGATCCTGCAGAATGGGATAAATATGAACGCGCGGATTTTCGCGGCCGCGCCGACGATCAAGGCCGTCTGATGAACGCGATGCTACATAACATGACCAAAGGACGACGAGGTCAGAGTCTAGATCAACAGGGCCCACAAGGCCTAGCATTAAAAGATAGGCTTTTAAACGCGGTGCTTAATCAAGCTCGAAACGACCTAATGTATGACGAATTTGAGGACGATCCAAATCTTAAATTTGATTTTCCTGTGCCAAAGGCGCCCCAAACACGCGTCCCCGGAGACGACCGTTTAATTCCGCTTAGATCGCCTAGGCGGCGCCTAGAACGGTAAGAATAATATTTATAATCAAAGTTTAAAATTCTTGCAATCCTAAATTTAATGTGCTATAATATTTATAGCAAAGGTTGTTTAAGGAGATCTACATGATAACTACTATTTTAACTGCTCTAGTACTAGTGCAGGCTAGCCCACAAGACTTATATCAATTTGATTATATACAAGCTATTGATTCATATTCTGTGAATTTAGATGAAGGCGACATTTATTTTACAATTATACCACAAAAAGGATATAAGTGGGACAAAACTTATAATGCAAAACTTAAACTGAAAAGAACCCCCAACGTTAAACTTTCTCAAAGACATTTTTCTAACAAAAAGAAAGATTTTTCACAACATCTTGCTGAAAATGGGGACAAAACCATCACGGTCGTTATTCCTTATAAAAATAAAACTATGGATGACCATGTTATTAAAGGTATAATTAGTTTTCGTCTGTGTAACAAAACCACCTGTAAACTCCAAAAAAACGTTAAAGTAAAAATTTGGATATATGGGGAGGGTTGCTAAGAGAAAAAAATTTTCGTTTGGTAATTGCTATAATCTAAACTACTTATAGTATAAAAAGGAGCCTCCCACCATGCCTGATAGACCTACTAGTTTTGAAAAAGACAAAAATATTTTCGATAGCTGGCGAGCATTCTTGAAAAAGGATAACCAAGCCACAAAAAACATTTTAAATGAACAAGAAATTGTTGGCTCAATGGCCGCCGACAAACCAATTGCCAAAGTGGGAGATTTCGCCGATGAGGCTGAAGCCGAAGCCGCCGCACTCACGCAACCCGAAGGCGCGCCACCTAGAAAAATGGTGAACCCGCGCGATTTGTCTAAGCCGCGACCAGCGACGCATACGCTGGGCCGGCATAAAGACCCAGTCACCATACAGAATATGCAGAAGCTCACGCAACAGTACCGATCCGGGGAGATAGACAAAGCTGGGTGGGAAAAAGGAAGAAGCCGAGTCATGAGTGACGAAGAACACCGGCACAGAGAAACACCCGAGTTTGACGATCTTGGATATGTAGCACCTGAATTTTCAGAGACTGGGCAAGCTGAATATTGGACCCAAGACGAAGATGGTATTCCTATAACGCTCACTATGGGCGGCGAGGGCGGTACACTCCCAGGCGGGGGCTCATCGGAAAAGGTTGGGGTTGGACTAGAAGCCGACTTTATGACTGGGAAAACCGATCTGCCTTCTGCGAAAGCATTAAAAGATCTTGGTTATATGGATAATGCCGGCCGACTTACAGCGCAAGGTCGTTCATATGCACTGAGCAGATGGAAGGAAAAGCAACGACAAGCCAAGATAGCAAAACTTAAAAAGGATACAATTCTTGGCGGAATCCCGGGAGATAGACCAAATGAACTAACGGGGAAACCCGGCTGGGAAGAAACTATTCAAGAGGCGGTCATTCAAGAAGTTTATAATCGATTAATTAAAATGATGCGTAAAGAGGGATAAAAAATAAATTTTGACATAGGGGATCTTGTACAGTTTGATATATCGCATATTGTAGGTATTGTTACTGATAAAAAACTTGCTATAGCGTTCGATCCTTCCGAAAATATCCATGATGTCAAAGTAAGATGGAGCGACAATGAAGAGTTTTGGTGTTTAGATTGCACCTTAAAACTTATATCAAAAAAAAAGAAAGAACTTGTTGACAATTAATACTACTTATGTTATTATTAATATATAGTTAGAAAGGAACACCACTATGAAAAAACTAACAAAACTAACATCAATAATTTTTATTTTACTTTGTTTAACTACAGCAGCCCATGCTAAAGTTACTTTAAATAATTCTACTATGACAGATGGGCATTTAAGTGTGGTTAAAGGCCTGTTATATGATCTTATGCACACGCCAGAAGCTAAAAAAGATAAAGAAACACCAAATATGCTTCCTAATTTTGCCCGTGCCGTTGTTTGGATCACAGATTGCCATTTCAGCAAAAAAGTTTATAAGCTTGAAAAAATCCACACAGAGGATGCCAAACTTATTAAACGCGCTGTAAAACTTATTACAGAATTTGAAAAGGGCAAATATCCAGGACTTCCATACGACTATGTAATGCAAAGATGGTACGGCCTAGGCCAACGCGTTATTGCGCAATACGTAAAAGTGAAAGAAAAGATTGTTTGGAAATTTGAACTCCTACCAGAAAAAAGTCAAACCAAAAATCTTGTTTTCAAACACCATGCAGAAGTTGTACAAATTAATAAAAAATAATTACTTTTTACACAAAATATGATATAATCACGATATGAGTGTGTATACAACAACAGCTTAAGGAGCACCAATGCAACAAAATCAACAAATAAATATTGACTTTAAAGACGCAGAAGATATTAAATGCGAAGAATGTGCAAATGTATATTTTACGCCAGTAATAATGATCAAAAAAATCTCCGCCTTAATCTCCCCAACAGGACAAGAAATTATGGCGCCAGTACAACTTTTCCAATGTTCTTCTTGTTCTCATGTAAATAAACAATTTTTAGAGTAAATTTCAGAACCTAAATAACTACTTATTTATTGAGGGCTTAGTATGAATTTGACAGAGCAATGGAAAAAGTATCTAGAAGAACTCGCAGATCCAGAAAATATAGATGTATCTAGTTTTGAAATTAAAGAAACTTTAAACTCAAACCTATGGAATTCTGAAAAAGAACTAAATGAAGAAATTGGAAATAGACTATATGAAATAGCAAAAGAATTCTTTAAAAGTTTAAAATTAGATTGGGTAGATATCGTAGATGTTACTTTAACTGGGTCTCTTGCAAATTATACATGGTCAAATTATTCTGATATAGATCTTCATGTTATTATCGATTATAAACAAGTCGACGAAAACCAAGAACTAGTAGAAGGATTTTTACGCCGAGCCTCTGGTTTATGGAATCGAAGTCATAAAATATTAATTAAAGATTTCGAAGTCGAAGTTTATATCCAAGATGCAAATGAGCCACATTATTCTGGTGGTGTATATTCCGTTAAATATGATCGGTGGGTAGAAATACCTGTTAGAGAAGATCCTAAAATTGATTTCAATAATGTAAAAAGAAAAGCAGCTGATTTAATGGATCATATCGATGAGGTGTCGGAACTATTCTTAGATAAAGAATATGAGAAAACATTAGAAGAAGCTGGAAAAATACGCGACAAAATAAGAAAATTTAGGCAATCTGGCTTAGAAACAGGCGGCGTTTTTTCTGTAGAAAATCTAGCTTTTAAAGTTTTACGAAGAAATGGGTATCTACAAAAATTATCTAATATCAGAATTCTGGCTTATGATAAAACAATGTCGATCAATGGAACTATTTAATATATGAAGATTAAAAAATCTCAGCTACAAAAAATTATAAAAGAAGAAGTTAAATATACACTTTTAGAACAACAAGAAGAGCCCATCGTCAACGAGGAAGACTGGAGCTATAAATGGGATCCTGTTGACCCACAAGTGGAAATGAAAGATTTGGAAAGCAGAGTCTCTGCACTGGGTACAGAATTAGCCGCCCGCCTGGCCAAGAATTATCCTGATGGCCGGCCTGCAGATGTGCGTTTAAGAAATTGGACCGACAGCGACGGAGAACGATTGGCAAACTTTTATCGTAAATATCCAGTGCTTAATCCATTCCGGCCTGCCACCGACTCTGAAATTACAGACTATCGTACACAAGTTGCATCCACTCAAATGAATTGGTCGTCGTACGGCGCGCCCCTCGACACAGAGCCAACTGAAGAAGAAACAGACTATTTTGTACGACTTGGCCAACTAGAAGATATACCCGGTATCGACCCGCGCGCGGCCAGCACAGTTCGCGCGGCCCAATTCGGCACCGACCCAGTTTATGATCCAGATTATATTCCGTATAAGCTAAGGCCATACGAACTTGAACAAGAAGAAGAATACGTACCCGCCATATCAATAGATATGCCATGGGACGAACTTCAGAGGCGAGTCAATCTCAAGCAGGGGGTCCACCAGCGCGAACGCGCGGATCTCCAAAGCCAACTGAGCCGCGCCGTGAAACGGATTGGGTTTTGGGAAAGAATTTGGCCCGCGGGCCAGGAATACGAGCAGGAGAAAGCTGCAATTAAAAACCTTAGAAAGAAATTAGAAGCTCAAGGAGAGTTTGATACAGAAAAAATTAAAAAACAAATAATGACTGAATGGGAAAAAGAGCAGGGCCGAGTCATTGAAGAGGGAGACCTCGTTGGCGCCTCCGCCCTTCGATTTAATGTTATGGGACGAAAGAGATACTCCGGAGTACCACACTTAAGACAACTTTTTACTGTGCTATCACAATTTGGCAACGGTCGACACTTTATCGGCGACATATCACAACCTGGCGGCGGAAAGATAAGCGCCCATGGGTCACACCGAGGGGGCATTGATGGTGATATAGCCTTCTTTGTTAAAGCCGGTGCGCCAGGTGCAATAGACAACATGTCTGTTAGGGCCGGCGAGGAGCGGGACCCGGGCCATAATATTGGCGTCGACGGCATTTACTGCGGAGGTACGCGGAGGAACCCAAATCGCCGATGTAATTTTAAAGGTAAAACGGTTTTTCGCCATAGTAAAACAGATGAGTTTGAGTATAATAGAAACGTAGAACTTATGAGAGTAATGGCGCCCATGGTTCAATTCTTTACTTTAAATATTAAATTCAAACAGGGTATAGAGGCGAGGATGAGGGAGCTTGTGCAAGAAGGTCAAATGTCCCAAGCCGAGCGCGCGCGCATTAAGAGGGCGATGGATTGGGATAAATCGGCCCATGGCCACGATGATCATATACATTTTAGATCAAGAGGAGTATATCAGAAGACGCACCGGAGGTGGGATCCGGCGTCACAAATATGGAGGACTGTAAAGGATTACCGAGTTCACGGCCAGGGCCGCGAGGGGGGCGGTGAACGCAAAGAAACCCCGGGGCAGAAAGCGATCCGGCAACGCGTCGAGGCGCCCCCGACGGCAGAGGCGCCGTTTGATCGATACCCGGATTAAATTGGGAAGAAGATAAGAAGGAAAATTATTATGTGTATAATCTGTATTGAATATCAAAAAGGAAAATTAAAATTAGGAGAAGCCGTTCGCAATTATGGCGAGTTAAAAGAGTCTCTTCCAAAAGAACACCAAAAAGAAGTAGAAGAAGAACTTTTTAATAATTTCTCATTTTATCCTAACCCATATGATGACTATGATTTTGGTCGTGATATTGATAATATTGGATTTGATGATGAGTATTGGGAAGAGATGGGCTTTGGTGACTAATGAAACTCTTATTTGAAAATTGGCGAAAATATCTAAAAGAACAAGAAGAACAGAGAGTTATAACTTTTGATTTTGATGACACTCTTTCACTTTCTCACTGGGGTGAAGAAGAAGATGACTGGGTTAATGATGGTCCAAATTGGCCAATGGTAGAAAAACTTAAAGAGTATATAAACAACCCAAGTATTAAAGTCTATGTTGTAACCTCAAGATATGAAAAAGACGAACCAAAATCTTTTGAAAACCCAGATCAATATTCAGTAAAACAATTTTTAGATGAACATGGATTAAAAGTAGACGGCCTTTATTTTACGAATGGGCAACCTAAGATAGAAACTTTACTACAATTAGGTTCCATGATACACCACGATGATGATCCCGGCGATATTATAGATGCACGTGCGAATAATATCGAAGCAATAATTTCAGACCCACACGGAGATTATGAACAGCTAGAAGCTGCAGAATTACAAAGAAGAGAACCAGAAGAACCAGAAGAACTAGAAGAAGTGGGCATGCCGCCAATGATTAGTATGAACATGCAACCAAATGGTAAAAAAGAAGCGGAGGAAGAAGAAGATGAAACTTCTACTTGAAAATTGGAGACAATATCTGAAAGAGGAAGTTATTGATGCAGAACTTCGATTCTTACAGAAAACAGCAAAAGACAATGGTGAGATACTTGAATATAAAGAAGAGGGTGGTAAATATATTATAACTTTTTGGGAGCCAACATTCATAGTTGATCCATATAGAGAATACAAAGGAGAAAAACTTGAAAAACTCTGGGATGATGTGTTAGAAGCGTCTGGAGGGGAAACAGTAAAACCATTTTTTAGTCCGGCATTTCAAGCCGAAATGCGCACAAAAGAAGCCGCTATGGAATATGCTAACAATATAGTTGAAGTTTTACGGGATGCTAAAAGAAAAGAAAAAGACGATTATGAAGAATCTCTCAGGCAAGTTTATGACAAAGAAGAAGCTGCAGCGCGAAGAGAAGGCCCTTCGACTCCCCGCTCATCAGAAGAAATCGCTGCTCTTTATAGCGACGAGGACGAATTTTAATGAAACTTCTTTTTGAAAATTGGCGCAAGTTTATTAAAGAAGATGTGGTTGACTTAGCTTCGCGCCGCAAAAATGATGAAAAAGAATTTGTTTTTAATGAGTCCGAACTCGATCAGCTAAATAAGTCAATTACCAAAATTATAAATACTGCCAAACAAGTACTTGGCGCCACTGGCGAAACCCCTTCTTTTTCTCCGGAAGCTTTAGAGCAAATTGAATTGGCAGAACCAATGAGAATGGTTGCAGAACAAACTGATGAAGAGCTTGGGATAACACCACAGCAGCGCAGACAAGCCAGCCCAGAACAAATGGCCCTCAGAAAACAATATTATGGTCCTGAAGGCGAGTTTACAAAAGGCGGCCCAAAAGCTGTTAGAGGTTTGGAAAAAGGCCTAGGTCAAATGTCTGCTGAAGAATTTGAAGAAACTGGGTATGTTATCAAAATCCCTCAAAGTGTCTTATCAGATTTTAGGCAACTAGTAGAAAGTACAAAAGAAACTGATAATCTTTATGAAGAAGCTAGAGACTGGTATCATAACATACGAGGGTTGCTTGACAGAGAAACAGAAAACGACCGTGATAGTGCCCTGTTAGGCCTTTTGATTGCCACGTATTCTCCGCGTGCCAAATTCGCTTTAAACCTTGCGGAAGCTGTTTTTATGTATAAAGCAGTCAAAATCGACGCTAAGAAAAACCTAAAGCTCCTTAAAGAGTATATTGAAACTTTCCCGGGCGCTGAAAAAAGAGCCCCTGGAGAATCTAGAGGATTTACTGGTGCGCACAAAGTTCCTAATTTTTCTTTAAATCTTATAGCTCCTAATTTGGCCGGGGAGAGGGGCGATCTTGGAGACGTTGTTTATAATGATCTTTATGAATGGAATTCAACAATTGATACCTGGATGATTGATGCCTTTTATCCTTCTCTTCGAAAAGCTTCTACCGCAAAAGAATGGGATACAATAAAAGGCAAGTTAATGTCTAACGTTGTTTCTTATCGTTATATGGCTAAATTAGTTGCACAAGAAGCTAAAAATTTAAATCTATTGCCACACGAACTTCAAGCTTTAATTTGGGTTGCATCTCAAATTCGTCAAACTGGAGAAACAGGTCTGGGCGTGACAACTCAATTTGCCTACAATCAGATTCGCGAATCGATTACAAACATAGCAAAACTTAATAATGATTTAGCGACTCTTAAAGATTTAGAAGAAAAAGATTGGCTTGGAACAATTATAGGAACAATTGATGAGAAGGGGTTTGAAGAAGCTTCGAAATATCTTTTAGGAATAAAAAGTGAAAAAGGTAAGATAACCACACCAGGGATTAGAAGCCTTACAGCTAGCGGCAAAAAAGGAACAGCATTTAGTTACTTTCCTGCTCCAGAAAAATCTTTAAAAGAAGAAATGAAAGCTTTTCAAGATCCAAAGTACAGCGCGCTCAAAACATATTACGTTATGAACAATGTTATACAAATGCCAACTGGTAAGTTTAATAATTTATATGATTCAATTATGCTCTATTTAGATCCAAAATTCTCAACTGATAAAGCAGTTAAACATGTTTTAGGAAGATTTGATCCGAAGGCCATGGCCAGCAAAGATTATTTTAGAAAAAATATAAAAGAGAATAAAGTGCGAATAAGGATTAATAAACAATTAATCTCTAAAGGATTAGCTAAGGAATATAATAAATGAAGCTCCTGTTTGAACACTGGCGAAAATATTTAGAAGAGAACAAAGAAAGAGAGCTTCTTCTCGAAAGAATTAATTCTCTTTCTAGTAATAAAAGGTTTGTTAATGAAATACTAACTGAGATTGAAATTGCGGATCCACGTAGAAATTTCCCCCTCTCAGAAAATGAATTAAATAAAATTAAAAACCTTGCAGGGCTCCAAGGACAACCAGATTTTTTAGGATCCGGTTCTCAAGGATCTGCATGGCAATTTAATGATAAAGTTTTAAAAATTACAGCAGACGCTTCCGAAACACAAGCAGCTTATTCAATAATTGAGAAAGATCATCCCAACGTTTACAAAATATTTTTAGTTGCAAGAAGAGATAAAGAAGATATAGAAGTTTCCTTAAAACATATGCCCTATATAATTGTTTATGAGTTGCTTGATTTCCCAAACAATGCAATGATTGACGTTGCAGAAAATTTATTTCATAAAGTTAAAAAAAATAATATTTATTATTTTTGGGAAGAGTCTAGTCTCGAAGAAGCAAAACAATTAATGCAAGGGCTATTAAATTTTGTTAATAAAAACCCAGAGTCATTGGGCGCCCCCGAAAAAGGTCGTTCGATTATCCCGAAGCTTGCAAGTTTGGGTGAACAAATGGGGCTTGATGAAAAAGAAAAGGAACTATTAAAAATATTTTGGACATTTACTCAAGGCGCATATAATAATACTTTAGATAATCCACTTAATGTTTTGGAGCATGTTAGGAAAACACTTAGTAGTATTAAAATAGAGTATCTTCATCAACTTGCTTTAGGGCTAACGTGGCTAAACAGAAATGGGGTTCGATTTACAGATATAAAAACATCAAACATAATGGAAAAAGATGATCAAATCGCCATTATTGATATTGGCTATTCTTCCGTAAGAGATCGAAAAACGATACCAAGCTTAGGAGAACTTATTAATGAAACTCCTATTTGAAAATTGGCGAGAGTATTTAAGAGAAAACAATAACTCCGAGGTGGTTTATGAAGATGACAAAGTGACTATTGTTTACCCCCGCACACCAGAGTCATCAGAACAATATGCCAAAGGAGCATGGTGGACTTTTGCGAAGGCTCACAACTGGCGCCCGCCGGAAAAGTTTAGTTATGGCTCTATGCCCTATTTTATTTTAGATAAAAATCCAAAAGTAGATTTTAAATCACCAGATTTATCTTTTAAGAAAATTGCGGTTATAGGCACTCCTAGTGAAATTGGACAGCGAAGTGTAAATCGGGGAAAACCTCGTTATGAGGTTGAGGAAGTTATAGATTACAATAAAAATGTATTAATGAGAGGTTATCGCGGCACTCAACCAGGTGGTTTTTTGGGACATTTTAATGATTATACTGAACGCACAGGAGAAGGCCTAAAAGATGCTGCCAATAAAAATTTTGAAGATAGATTAGAAAAAGATGAGTCTGCAGAAATTTATTTAGTAAGTTTAATTGAGGATTATATTATACCCCACGCACAAAAAGAAATAGAAAATTTGGATCGTAAAGATTCCGAGGAACCTACGTATGAAACTCCTATTTGAAAATTGGCGAGAGTATTTGAAAGATGAGATTTTGGGGTCTTTAGACTCTGCGAAGAATAACTTACGACGAGTTCTTAGCATCGCCAATACTTTTCTAGACGAGCTTGGAGAAGGAGAAATTGATGCTGTCTATCTCATAGGATCGCGCGCTAGTGGTGCCGCGGGTGAAGAATCGGATTGGGACTATTTGGTAGTCGGCGATGGGTTC
>Ga0080013_1004486_pt1 | contig 13707 bp, 12 predicted proteins | sample ETNvirenome_6_85_FD_69236 | JGI IMG/M metagenome (GOLD analysis project Ga0080013, IMG submission 69236) | Marine viral communities from the Pacific Ocean - ETNP_6_85 (SPADES assembly) (version 2) | ecosystem: Environmental > Aquatic > Marine > Oceanic | place: Pacific Ocean | collected 2013-06-19 | reverse complement strand
TAGACATCTTAATAAACCGCTCTTAAAATGTTCTCCAAAGGAAACGGCACAAAGATTACATCACCAACCTTACAATGTGAATCGGTTGGCCTTTTATTGAAGAATGCGATAACCCACCATTTTGTGGCATCACCATAAAATTCATCTGCTAGCTTTGCCAAGCGGTCTCCACCTTGCCAAACATGTCGTTGAGTGGAGAGATTTAAGTTATCCAAAGAAATGAATTTTGGTGATTTATATTGGGTAACATTTTCAACACCTCTATCTTTTAATATTTCTTTATAGAGTGTTGAGTTATTGTTAATTTTTTTTCTTGCTATATATCTTCCCATCTATCTTCTCCCACCGCCACCGGTTATTTGTTCTAAACCTGCGGCATATGACCCTCCTGTATTTTTCCTGTAATCGTCTATGCCCCTTTTCAGGAGTTCCCGGTCACCAAGCTCTCTCGCTTCGCGGCGGGAAAGATCTTGCGGACCTCTTCGCTCTCGGCGGCGTAGTCTCCTTCTTTGGCGACGAGTCAAATTAATTTCATCTGCTGCATCAGGAGGTGGGCCTGTGAGATTACCCATCTTGGCTTCAAGTTGTTTTTCCAATGTTCTCAAATCATCTGAATTATCGGTTCCATAGCCAAATGTATCTGACTCAAAGAATTGTTTATTATCAGTCTCCTCATCAAAACCAAGGGTGTGTTCATGAAGAACGGTTAGAGTTAAAGAAAGATCAAAATATGTTGGTGCGATTGAATTCTCATAGTCTATCCAAGCATTTGTCTCATCAAAAGTTGGAGTGTAATCCAAGCCACCTATAGCACAAACCAAGTTTGGAATATAGTTTGCAAATTGAACTCTTACAAGTGGAGCAATTGCTAAATATTTATTATTGTCCTCTCCTTTATAACCAGGATATAATAATTTAATTAATTGACTTAACTTTGTTTGATTTTTTATCATCGTCAAACGATCTTCACCGACAATTCGAAAACCCACAGTTATGGTTCTTTGTGTATTCTGGAATGTCATTATCGGATCCATGCGACCATAAACAGATTCTGGATTCCAGCTGCTTTGAAATGAATCACTAAAACTATTAATAAGAGCTGGGAATACAACATAATTGCTTTCATCAGCTAATCTTGTGATTTTTAAATCATGTCCTTTTTCACGAGATAATCTTTGCGCAAATTTTCCAGCATTGTTTAGTGAGTCTAACTCTGCCTGTTCAGCTGCAGCTTCGGCTGCAGCCTGCGCTTCTTTTTTTCGAGCGGCGGCGTGGTGTGCAGCTTCGGCGTCGATGATGGACTGCATGCCTTGTCGAATATCTTTGGTGAGGCTCTCGCCGGGGGACGGGGGTGAGATCGTGTGGGCTGGCGGTGTCGCTGGTGAGTGGGCGCCAATTGGAATATTAGCTGGGTCTGGAACACTATTGAGCATCTCGTCGAAGTGGCCAGCGCTACCACGATTGCCACGAATTCGGTCTCGGAGCCGCGGCCGGTTGCGGTGGGGGCTGGCTTCCGCGGACGGGGGGGCCTGTGGTGATAAATTCGTCGGTGGAGCGATGTCAACTGGAGAGTCTGGAAGATTAGCAAAGCCCTCGTCGAATCGACCAGAGCTACGATTGCCTCTGGCGCCGCGGCTAGCATCACCACGATTGCGTCGTTGGCCGCGTTGGCGGGACTCCTCGGGGTTAGGGGCGCTCCGCGCCGCGGGTTCGGTGGGAACTGGTGGTTGAGAAGTCGATGGTCTCGCGCCCTCGATCGCCAGATTGCCGTGGCGATAAACAGTAGCGCCACGGGCATTAGTGGTCGTGGTGAATTCACCTTCCAGTATGGACCGCGCGTCTTCGATATTCCTGGAAGCGCTGGCGCGGCGAAGGTCGTAGGTCTGCCTGCTGAGACTGTGTCTCGATGGGCCATGGCCGCCAGCAACATAGTCTTGATAATTCATCGTATACGCTGGGTCCTCTTCGTGACGCCGCTGGTGGTCTCTTATGATCTGTCGATCCTCGCGAGATATATTATTTCCTTCACTCATTCTTCATTTCTCTTGCATTACGCTAATTCCCACCGTCAATTAGCGCGCGGCTATTGTTCATCGATCGCACTTCGGCGGCAATTTCTCTACCGTTCATGTACACTTTCACATTTACATTGGCAGCTCCTCCGCCGGCAGCACTTGCGCTTCCGCCGCCTATGCTTCTTATGGCATTTGCCAACATCATAAATCCAGCAAACGGCTGTTCTGCTGCTGTTTCGTTATAAGCCGTAGCTGAACCAATCAACCGGGCTGCGGCGTTGGCATTTTCTGTTTCAATCATGGCAACACCTTCTCCCATTTGTTTGAAGCTTCTTCCCATGGGAGCAAATCTCAAATCTGTTGGTATATCACTTACAACACCAAAAAAAGCCCGTAAATGTTCTGGTGACTCAAGGCCGTCTATAATCTGCAAGCCTTCTGCCATCTGTCTTATACCTGATCCCGCAAGAGCAACTGCGGCGCCGAATGCAGCAAAACCAATGGCTGCGCCTGCAAGAATGCCTGCTGCGGAACCAACAATACCAAATACAGCACCCAAGCCTCCGACGAGGCCGCCACCAACTGCTCCTATTCCTAGCGCACCCGCAATACCACTCAAGGCGCTACCAATTGCAGAAATGGCAATCATGATACCGCCGCTAGCTAGCAATTGTTGTCCTTCTTCTAGTGTATCAAAAAACTCTCCAAACTTAGCGGCGGTTTCTGATACTTTATCAATTGTGCGCGACAGAAATCTAGTCAATGGAGCAATTGCACCCATAAAGTTGTTAAACGATTCCTTTAAAACAGTCATTGAATCTGACGCGTCTTGAACTCGTGCGTCAAATTGAGCAGTTGTCATTCCGTGATTTGTTAACATGGCTGCGTTTCTTGAAGCTGCATCGTTAACACCTTCGAACATTCTCTGAGTCTCTCCTAGAGACTGATTTAAAGTCTGGGCGATCGTAAATTTAATATGATCATCAAGCTGCGAAAACTCCATCCCAGTGCTTCTTAATTGTTGATCGATCATCTGGAATTTCTGCAGAGGGTCAGCTGTCATCATTTGAGTGACGTCAATGAAGTCACCGCCCATTGAACCAAATATAGCATTTAATTCTTGAACTTTTTGTGAGGTTGAATCAAAAGTGGTGAATAGACCACCAACGCCAAATGTCCTGCTAAGAGCATCCACCGCGACCCCAGTTCTTTCAGCCATTTGCATAAGACCCATGAATGCCTCTTCTCCCCTCTCGCCAAAGAACACAACATCATCGGCTGCAGCCTGGAAGTCTTGCATAACTTGACTCATGGGGCGTCCTAGAGAATCTGCTGCCCCTGCGAGGCGCATTGTTAAACTAGAGGCTTCTGTAAGAGACATTCCAAGTCCCTGCATTGCGAAAGAAACAACCGGTATCACATCTACACCCAGCTGGTTAAACTTCGCGGTTAACTCAGTCAATTCAGCCTGTTGAGCGCCTGACAGTCTGTTGAAATCAGTAAAGCCCTCAAGAAGATTTTGTTCGGATGTTACCAACTGAGATACACCAATCCCAAGACCCAACACAGCTGTTCTTAATTGGTGTGCTTCATAAGCAAATTCTCTAGATAGACCAGTTGCCGCAGTAAGTCCTGCAGACATCTTATCTAACCCTAAAGCTCCTTCTAGTGATCTCGATATTAAGTTTAAAGGATTGAGGAAGTTCATCGCAGCGGTCGCTAGTCCCTTCATTCTCCCAGCTGCCAGATTAGCAGCAATAGAGAAAGTACCCATTTCGGGATTCCCTTCTTTGAAAGTTTGAATTTGTTTAGCTAATCCAACAGTTGTAAGCCCAATACTTTCAGCAAAGGCGCGGCCGGCAGCTTCGCCGCTCTTTTTAACCTCCTGGAGTGAAATAAGAGCGGCTTTATTCTCTTCGAGCGCATGCCGCTCGTCTTTTAGTGCTTCAATCTCTTGACGTTTTACTGCAATTGCAGCTTCGGCGGCGCGAATCGCGGCTGGGTCGGCGGCCGCCTTTTTATTTTCCTCCTGGATTATCGCTTGCTTTTCAAGAATATCGAGGCGAGACTGTTCTATCGCGATATTCTTTTGAGAAATTTCATATTCGGTGCGGGCTTCTGCGCCTTTTCTTTTGCTGAGCTCAAGACTTTCTCTTTTCTTTTCTTCAATTGTTTCTTCTAAAGCAACAATTGACGATAAGATAGATATTAATTCTTTTGCGGCAGCTACTTGTTCGGGGGTTGTTGGCATATATTACCTCACAGGCCAGGGAATCCCTGTTTCTCTTTCAAAATTTTTTATAGCTCTATCTAATCTAGCCTTATCTCGGTAAACATAAGCTCTATCTAATCCATATTTCCTTGCTGCTGTCTGTGTATTTAAATATTTCTTCTCGTTAGATAAAGCAGTGATCAGAGTTTGGATTTGCCCATTAGTACCATGGACTGACATCCCCCCATCTAGAGAGTAATTTCCTGTAACGGAGCCAACTAACATTTTTAGTCTTCCCATCTGAGATGCTAACTCTGTGGCAGACACTTCATTTAGTTGTTTTCCAACATTAAGATTAAGCACATCTTTCATGTATTTTCTCCTTTACATATATAAATAGTATAAAACAAAAAAGCGGGCTATTGACCGCTCTTTTTGTAACTATCTGATTCATCTTTCAATTGCTTTTCAAGTCGCTTAATAAACCACCTTCGAAGCCCTATAGGTAAATTGTAAGATTCTCTTATGTCAATTTGCATATGGTATTTAAGAAGAAATATCTCTTCCCATACGATCTTTTGATATTCAGGAGTTAAAGCGAAAAAAGGACAATCCGATCGGGATTTCCGCCTCCTCCGTGTGCCCACAGTGTATACAATCCTTAACACCAATTATTTTTACTGTTGGTGTAATTTCTAAAATAGCTTCTCTCAATTGATGAACCTCTGATATGGGTGCCTCATCGATATATTGAGGGACTAATTCCTCACTATCGTTGACAGCCACAATAGACGAGTTTAGAATGAATTCATTATAATTAATTGCTTTATTCTCTGCTAGAAATTCTTTTTGCAATTTCAACAGGTAACTTTCATCATACCCATTTAACAATCTAAACTCTACATCTGCTTTTGTTTTTTCTGTTTTAAAAATAAGAGTGCCATATTCCGTTTTTGCAAAGTCCGGACTAATATTACCCTCTGATATCTTTATACAGTCTTCCAAATTAAATATTTGATGGAAAGTTTTTTTACATTCTGCGCAAGTTGGTTTAACTTCATAATCATTACCATATGAAATTTTTCGAAGTGTATATAAAACCGCATTTCGATCACTTATCAACATTGATAAAGGATCGATCTCTTTATTTAAAATAACTGATGAAAAGATGCTTCCTAACGGATTAAACTCTTGTGAAAAAGAATTGTTAACAAGCATATCTTCTTCTTTTGCTGTCATGTGTTTTATTTCTACTTTTTCACAATTATGTAATGGGTGTCCTTCTGAATAGAACCTTCCCTTTGTTGGCAAATCAACAAATTCTGTAGATAAAACAAAAGAGAAATCTGCTGAACTTTTGACAGCAGATTCCCCTTGTTCTTTTTGACCTGATATACCTAATCTCTTAGTATTATTCCTCATTTATCTCCTTAAATTATGCGCCCTGGAATCCAGTGGGCGCGGCGCCGTCAACGGCGAAAGTGAAGAAGTCATAACGAAGAGTGATCGCGATCCCAGAAACACTTTCGTTCCCGTAATCTAATGATTGTTCAAAGTTAACATCTTTGATCCAAGCATTCTTAAGAGTATATACAGCTCTTTTGTTCAAACCGTTGTTGCCTCCACCAAGTTGTTTAAGCTCAACATTTCCGAGGCCCAAAGCAGACTTGGGAGTTAGGGAAGTCTGTGCTTCAGTTTGGCTACTGGGTACTCTGTACCCTGCATCGGATATCTTCTGCAGGAGTTTTGATGAGATTTCTTCATCGATGGCGTCGATGAGCCTGATGCCGATTGTGTTGAAAGCAACCCGGCCAGGATAATAGAAAGTGTGATTTAAATAGTTAACAGAAGCTTCACCAATTGTAACTGTAGGCAAATTCGTACTCATAACAGTGTATACCGGTATAAATTCTTCGCCGCCTCCTAGATCTACTGAGAATTTAAAGTTTCTCCTAGGTTCTGATATACTATCGCTCCAAAATGCCATATTCTGTCTCCTTTAAATTTTAATCGTCGAAGCTGGCGCCGGATTTAAAGATCTCAAAATCGAGAGCGATAAATTCAATTGCCTTAGCTGGTTTTAGAAGCACTCTGGCATATAGAATGTTTCTATCGACTAGATCAGGCGTTGTTGTGGACTCATCTAGAATAAATCTAAAGTCTTCTAATCCAAGCCCTGCCTTCACTGAGTCTAGGAATGGTACTGCTCGCGATTTAAAGCGATTCCATGTCGCTTCGACATTTTGTTCGAAAAGAATTGAATTAGCAATTCTGCTGATTTCTTTCTTGACGTAGATAAGAAGTCTACGAACATTAATTCGATCAAGCGCTGAAGGTGTAGCTTGGAGAGTCTTCTGTCCGAACACGACTACGCCCTCTGCGGGGAATTGTGCGATCGGGTTGATATTCTGCTCATATAGCTTATCTCGGTCCCGCTGGCGCAGTACGCGCGAGACGCCGATAACCGTCAATCCAGTTACACCGGTTGATAACCCGCCTCTGACAAAGCCAGCTGGCGCGAACCATGGTGCAGCGACGCGATCGGTGTATCCCATTGATGCTATAGCAGCAACAGAGGGAGGAACAAATAGCGCCAAGTTAGTTCTGCGATCTACGATTTGTACGTATGGGTAGAAGCATGCAGCGTAGCTTGAATTAAGCTGCCGGCTCTTAAGGGAGCTTACGGCTGTATCAACGTTAGGCTCTGTTTCTCTATCGGTAACATTTGTCCCCAATTCAAAACGAGGCTGATAATCACTCTCTATGTCGATAACAGCCAAAGTGTCTCGGCGGTCGTCCGCCATATCGATTAGAAGGTTTGTGATACCAGTATCAACAACTCCTGGAATTGAAACCAGATTGTGCTCAACCACTTCAGGATCCCTGATCGTATCAATGGCCTTCCTTAGCGAGAAGTAGGCATAGTCATCAGTCTCCGAACTTCCGATAAGTTTGTTGGCGAAAGGCTCAGGGTTAACAATGTTAAACCCGTCGAACCCGCCGACCATGGGCATTGTGAACTGATCGTAGCCAGCATCTAGAATTGCTCTATATGCGCCTGCGTCAGAAAGAGTGCCTGCAGTTGCTGCGTAACCAAGTTTTGTTACTGATTTTTCTGCAACTCTAGAGCCTGAAACATAAGCAACGTTCAGGTTAAAGTGACCTGATGCTGTCATCGGAACAACAGTATCCGCAGTAACACTGGTGGATCCAGTTGTTTGGACTAGATCATCTAAAGTAAAGATATAGGAATAAGCGGTACCATCCGAAGGTGATGCCGTAGGATCTGAACCGACGTTATTCGCTAACAACCTGTGGTAGTCAACGTACCCCTTGTCCTTATTCGTGTAAATACCAAGAGAGTTAACTCCGAAATAGGCATTCTCACGGAAAGCAACATATGTTGAGTTGCTACGAAGGGGAGCTGCAGGATATAACACTTTCAACTGGCCAGCCCAGTTTACAAGGTCCACACCGTTGTAAGTGCTGCCGGCGGATGCTGTGTAACCAAAGAACGCTGCTCCCGAACCTGTGAAAGCGTAAGTCATGTTTGCGCCGGCTCGCTCTGCGACGGCGGCGGTCGTGTAGCTAGAGGTAAGATAATTAACCGCGGTACTAAATGTACTGGTACCAGAGCCACTAACACCTTGTGCTATGAAGTCATGATACTTAACCGGCCCATAATAACCAAAAGGTAAGTACTCTGGGTTCGTGCCTTCTGCAACTTCATTAGATACGTCAACACGGACATAGGCTGATACGTTGGGATATATGCCCTTCTCGGTGTATCTCCGATCGGCCTCTACCCATGTTCTGTACTTGTCGCCAATTTTCCTAGCGATGTAGTTTTCTGATTTTGGATTTAAGTTCAATCCATTATACTGTTCATAAATAACAGGATTTTTATCAGTATCAGCGGCACTTCTGATTAATACAGAGAATGTACCATACGGATCTGATTGTGGATTAGCAGATGGTTTAATATCAACTATGGAAATTTTAATGTTTTGTGTATCCCATACACCCCTATTGTGAAGAGATTCAAATCTAAACAGTTTTGTCAGGGAGAGGGGATCATATGAGGCGGCATTTTCAAGATCCTGATGTACTATATAACCAGTTCTTGCCTTATTTGCTTCATATTGCCTATTGGAGTGTTTATTTGTACCTTGTGCTAAAATTGCAGTAGCGGCAAAAGTAGTATTGTCTGTTGTGGAAAGACCACCAAAAGTATCGGAAACAGATGATTCATAAGTTTCTCCAACCCAGTAGTTTAATCTTCTGGAATCTGCATAGTATTCACTATTTGTAAATTCAGGATTTGTATTTAGAACTTTTCGAATATATTTATCTGAATTGCGATCAAAATTGATAGTCGCAGTAAGAGCGCTTGTAGTGTCACCCTTGTAATTGCTTATTGCAACTTTAAATTCTAAACTGTTTGAACCAGCTTCGGCGCCAATAAGCGCATTTGATGCATTGTAGGAACTGGATAAAACAGTAACGGACGGTGCTCCCGCTGACTGTGAGACCGTATAAAATACAGCAGATAAAGAGCCAGTCGCGGCGTTCGTGGACGCGGAGCTGGAAACAGCGTCAAAAAGGAATAAGCCATATGCATTCTCGACATTCCAGCCTGCGCTAGCGCCGGCGGCTGAAGAAGCGTTATCGGAATTTTCACCAAGTAACCTAACATAAGTAAGGGGTCCGGAGTTTCTCATGAAAGCGTCGGCAGCGTACATGCCATAAGTGGGCGCTGTCGTACTTCCTTCTCTCCAAACATCTCCTCCACCGGCTCCCGGGACTGGATCTCCAAAGATCTTTATAAGATCTTCACGAGTCTGTACGCGGACTGGTACCATTCCTGGCCCAGAACGAGCGCGGCCGATAATTACCGGTCCAATACGTGGTGCAGGTTCAGCTCTTGCTGTTCTGTCTATTTCTGCGGTCTGTATCCCTGGTGATACAAATCTAAACTTTTCTACTGGCATTTAAAATCTCCTTAGAGAAAATGATTCAATAATAAATAGTGTTTTTAAAACCAAAAAGACAACAAATTAGAAATCAACTTTTTTATTGATTTTCTGGGGAGTTGTTAGTCCATCTGAAGGAAAAATTACTGTCTCTCTTGGAAAACGATATTCTACAATCGATTCTCTCACTTTAATAGTTGGTTGTTTGTCGTTCTTTTCTTCTCCAAATAAATACCCTAAAACATCAAAAGTCACATCTGTAGAAAATACTCTTTCTTGATCGCCCAAGTTGGCCACTGAGTCGGCCTGAGTAAAATTAGGACCCACAAAGAGTTCATATCGATGATGATTGTTCTTTATTACCCTATAATTTATAGCTCCTGGCCGGGTTATGAACGGGGTTGTCATTGTATTTATCTGGGTTTGATAGTTGCTCTTAAGGTTGACCGTATAGCCTAAGTTTATATAAACCACTTGTGGAATTGAGAGAAATTCATAAACTATTTTTTGATTTTTGAATTTAAAATTCTCTTGTTTATAAGTTCTTTTTGAATAAGCATTTGCAAATTCTTTTGTCTTCTGCTGGACCAAGCGCTTCGCGATTGTTATAGAGCCACCCTGAGCATCGTCAACTGGCGGCACATTAGCATAAACGCTTCCTCTTTTTGCTGGGTTTTTATTAATTCCAGTCCTTTGTATGGTTATAACTGGAAATTCAAATATTCCCTCTTTTCTTGGTTCCTCTTTCGAAAGAAAAGATCTCTCTGGAGATACCCATCGTACGGGTACCTTTTTAAATGTATCGTTAGTCTTAACAGAGATATTTAATGTATCATTAATAAAATTATAAACAGCAAAATCAATATTCTCAATTGTAGAAGGAGAAAAAGGAATATCTATAATATTTTCAGAAAAATCATTGTCCATTAAAAAGCCCCTTTCTAGATTTAATACAATTTGCTGTTATTTCAAATCTACTATCAGCTTGTCCAAATAACAAGCTTGGTTCAACCAAAGTTGTTATTTCAAAAAGATCATCATTATATTGTACAAAATCACCCTCTCTCACAAAAAGATCTTGATCTTCTGTTAATCTTCTTTTGTGAAAATTAACTGTAATATTAAAACTTTTATCCAATCCATAATTTGAAGTCTCGGTTCTGAGGCCGCCGAAAGCCACCAAAGCATAAACCCTTACAGGTGGTAAGAATGTTTTTTCAATTGCCTCTCCATATAGCGAGTGATAATCTGTATGTTCAAGAGACAAAGGGTAATAAACAATAGTTTGACCTACAACACGTTCAATAACCTCATCGTTAATTTGTTTAACAAGATCTTTTTCTTTATCGTTAAAGAATAAAGGAGGAGGCGGTGAAGTCGGTCTAGACCATTTGTTGTCAGCCATCAGGAACTACCTTGCGGGCCAGTATAGATAGGCATAGGAATAGATTTAAATGTTTCCATGGCAGAGCTAATCTTTGCCTGATCATCTTGGGCCAATCTTATATATGTAAGTTCATCCAAAATAGTTTTCAATTCAGTTCGGAGAAGATCTTTCTCTGTCCTACTCTCGTCCTTAAGAGCCGTTCCGTTGAGGGTGACAGATTGGCCCGGGATGGGCACAGTAGCAAACTTGGAGCGCACTTCCCCTAACTGGCCTTTTACAACAGCCAAGGCGTAACGGCGAATCCAGTGCTTCCCTATCGCATTTATACTAGTATAAGGCAAGTTTTCATAAGGTAGTGTATTTAGGTTATTAACACCATCTATCTGTTTTTGCACATAGGCAACCGACGAAGAGAGTGGAGACTCATCAACAGAAAACTCAAACCAAACTTTCTTCGGCTGGACAATAGTTGGCGCTGGGAATAGTCGAAGTTGATTGTTCCTTAGTTGATAAGAAAACCCACTCGTTCTTGTGGCAATGTTATCCTCAAAGGCCATGGCCTGAGCTTTATTTTGCCATGTAGGTATAACTTCAAATGTAGAATCATCTGCATACTGACCATAATGAGCCAAGTTCCCTACGGTGTTTAATCCACCATAATAACCATAGAATCTCCACATCGCTTGTGGACTCTTGAAATATATTTTTCTAATAAATATTCTTTTATCTGTTCCCACAGTTTCAGAGAATTCAGTACTTGTTCTAAGGATGGTCTCTAGATCGTAATCCTGTTTTTCTACGGTGGTGTTGAAAGAAGCAGAGTGTATCGTGGTAAGACCCCCTACTCTGACTTCTGTTCCGACTGCATCTCCAATACGACGTGAATATTCAAATGAGAATCTGGTATACTTCGTTGCGGCCTCTGACCCAGACATCTCTCCGGAAGTTATTGTTCCATCGGAATCAAAAGAGCCAGTTGCTGACCCCAGAAGGTCGGATAAGGAATTTTTGCTTTGATGCAAATTAACCAAATAAGAATATTCTACAACTGCGTCTTCATACGCAGCATATACGTTGCCAGCTGTAAGCTCGATATCTAGAACATCACCTCCCAACATTTTGTAAGTATAGGCAACTTGATCTGATGCGCCACTTAAAAACGCTGTTGAAGATGCATACATCCCATACGGTAAAGTAGCGGACACACTAGTAATAGTGCCAGTCGACGGCAAAACAACTGCCGATGTGTTTGAGGTTGGCGCCAAAACAGGTAAAGCCATATGGGAAATCTCCTTCTTAGTAAATAGTTAGGGCAAAAAGAAAACCCCCGGCAAAAACCGGGGGTCTCTATGATTAACTAAAAGTCAATCTTACCCAAGGAAGTCCTTGACTATGACGAGTCCGTACATATCGGGACGCACCATCTTCTTGGCGTATCGGGTCATAACACCCTTACGAGGCACGAAGTCCTCTACACCGAAGATTGTCGGAGTTACCTGGAGCGGTACGTATGGAGCGTAGACATAGCCACTCTCTAGGAAGCTAGCGCCACGACGGCCTACCAAACACACATTGCGTAGGAAGTAGGGATCGACGTATACGTCAAACTTCTTGCTGAGTGAGCCAACCTTGACAGCACCAATGGTTCCACGATCATCATCGTGAGTTACAGAGGCTCGGAAGCCAGCGGTAAACTCAAGAAGGTTAGCCATCTCGGGGGACACAACAACAAAGTTGGCTCCTCCGCGAAGGGTCTTCCGGTGAATCTGAGCGGAAACATCGTTGATTGTCTCAAGGAGTGTCTCATACCATTCGGAAACATTACCAGTGAAGTCAGCACCGAGAAGGCTCTCGTTGGCTGAAGTGGAAATGTCTGCACCAGTAGTCCGTACGAGGAATTTACCAGGCCGACGCGACCAGTAAAGAGTCTCAGCGGACGCACCCCTAACAAGATCCTCAAGAATCTCACGATCAATCTCTAGAGCAACTTGCTCTGAAAGGATTGATGTAAGCTCAACTTCGGCATCTAGGTTGTGGTAGGCGTTCAAGTCCTGACCAAGCTCTGGGGTCCATTTGGCCTTAAGCTTCTTGGTCATCGCTGTGACGCTTACTGAGTCAACCTTGATGTCGATCTCGGGGATTTCAGTGTTGTTCTCAAGTCCCCAAGTTGCGGCGCCTACGACAGAGCCTTCAGCAGTTCCTGCGTTGAAGTTATCAGCGATGGGGAAAGTGATTGCCTTAGAACCAGTTAAGGTAAATCTAAGAGCATTCTCTGAGGTCGTCGAGGCTGCAACGTTGAATACCAATATCTTAGTACTGTCAGTAGGATCTTCAATTGAGAGCCGGCGAGCCTGGGCTCCGTCATCTAGCGTGGTTATAGTCAAACCAACCAAGTTGTCAAAATTGAATTGCGCGGTGACGAGATCTGCTTTATTTATTGAGCCTGCAGCCCAGGTTGAGCCACTGGCAAGATCTGGATCGTAAGAAAGAAGGCGCTCAAGCTGATAGGCCGCGGCCGTATCTGACGCAGCATGAAATTCAGCCCCGCCGCCGTCGCCAACAGTACCTGAACCAGCAGTAGTAATGGTAACAGTAGTACTACCAGTTGGTGACGAATATCCGTTGTTTAACGAATAAGGACCATCCTCAAGAGAGTCCCCCGTCAGCACAACACCACCGGTGACCTGTGAGGCAACTACGCCGCCACCGTAGAGGGAGTCTCCAGCCTCATATCCCAAACGACTAGTCATCGTTCCAGAGCCTAATTCGGCCGAAACGGTGAAGTCAAGGAAGAAGATTAGACCTGACGGAAGTGACATCGGCTGAACCGAGACCAAATCCTGTGCAACAAGTGAGCCGAAAACTCGGCGTACAAGGGGGAACGCAACAGCTGCGAAACCTTCTACATCAGCGCCTGCACCCATACTGGATGACTCACGAAGAAGTTCTTTGGCTTGGTTCTCAAGAAGACGTGACATTTGGTTTTTGAGTTCACCGCTGTCAAGACCTTCAAGAAGACCAGTGCGCTCCCACTTCTCTACGAGAGCGTGTGATTCAGCGTGTAGATCACGCGGAACCATGCCTTCTGTTAATTTTTCTAGAATAGACATTTATTTTTTC
>Ga0080013_1004485_pt1 | contig 13707 bp, 14 predicted proteins | sample ETNvirenome_6_85_FD_69236 | JGI IMG/M metagenome (GOLD analysis project Ga0080013, IMG submission 69236) | Marine viral communities from the Pacific Ocean - ETNP_6_85 (SPADES assembly) (version 2) | ecosystem: Environmental > Aquatic > Marine > Oceanic | place: Pacific Ocean | collected 2013-06-19 | reverse complement strand
GGGTCTTTGTTCATGAAAGTTGAACCTCTTTGCCAATCTTTGCTCATAGTTTTCTCCTTATTGTTAATTATACCTAATTTTTTTTAAAATTTCTACCGAAATCGTGTCTCTTACTTTGATCTGACATTTCTTGCTTAGCAATTGAGACTCCTGCACGTAAAGCTGCCAATTCTTCGTTTTGTTCTAGCTTTTCATCGTGTTGTTGGTCGTTCATCATAGCTCTCATAGTGTCTAAATCAAGTCTTGCCTCATTACTAGTGTTTTTGTCTTGATCAGCCTTCGCTTTAAGATCTAATTCTCTTGATTTTAATTTTAATAACGGATCACCACCAACTTCACTACTGATTTTGTCTTCTTCTTTCGCATAGTCTGCAGTCATTTCCGCAATTAAGATAGCTTTTCTAGCTTCCATCATAGAAGTTAGTTGTTTTGCTCTTTGAGCCATCTGCATCATTTGTGGGTTTTGTTGCATAGCTTGAGGATTTTGCGCCATTGGACCCATTTGTTGTTGCATCATTTGTAATTCTTTTAATTCTTCAACATATTCTAATTGAATTTGTTCTTGAGCCATTAAAGAAATGTGTTCTAAAATGTTTTTTTGTAAAGACATCATTGCCATTGGATTATTTTGTACCATTGAGATAGACATAAAACTTAAATGGGCATCAATGTGTGCTTTATGATCTTGTCCTGGATACGCTTGAAAAGGTTTTCCACTAATTGACATAATATGTTCTAAACTTGGATCCATTGGTGTTGGTGGAGCAGGAGGTGGTAAAATAGCATTTATATTTTTTACTCCAACTGCTTCATACATAGATCTATAAGCTTGATACATGTTGTGCATTTTAGGATTTGATTGCGCTAATTGTAATTGTGCTTGCGCCATAGAAATTCTTTGTGTCTGAGAATAAATATTTGGATCTGCAACAGGTAAAATATCTATTCTGTCATCAAAATCTTGAACTTTAATTTCTCTTCTTGCTCCAGGTACATCATATGGATAAACCGGAGGTAAGTAAGTTTTAAAAACTTCAGCTAATAATTTGAATTCTTGTTTTAGACCTACGTAAAGTCTTTTGTGGATCGCTGACATTACTCTTGATCCTCTCTCTAACAATGCAACAGTTGTTCCAACTGCGGCTTGCTGATTCATGTCTCCCACTTGTGCATCTGCAATAGATGCAAATCTTTGAGCGCCTTGAACAACAATACCCATTAACTGTAGTAATGTTTGATCTGGTCCTTTAAATGGAAGTTGCATAAACTGATCTCTAATGTTTCCACCAGGTACATCTACATCTCTAAATTCTCCAGGCTGTAATGGCTGTGCATCATCACGCATTCTTACGCCTCTAGTTTTAAAACCAGCTGGTAAGTTTGCTAAAGTTCCTGCATCTAATAATTGTCTTAAAGCAACTGTAGCTGTTCTAGATAATCCACCAATCATATGAATTAAACCTAAACCATAAAAACCAAGACCTGGTAAAAATTTAAAGTGAACAAAATAATCTTTTTTCTTTTTAAGAGGATCTTGTTCTCCATAATTTCTTCTAATAGATAAAATTTTATTATTCGCTTCATCTATTGTAATAATGTAAGGTAATTTAACTCCAGTTGGTTCTCCATCTTCTGGATCAACTTCTTCATGACCTTCTAAATCTACATTGACATGCATTTCTAAAATTGTGTACATGTCTTCTGCACCAGTTTGTCTGATACCTTCTAATTCTAATTCTTTTTCTTTTAATTGATCTTGTTGTACTGGCGGTTCTCCCAAATCAATGTCTCTATAAAAGCCATTGATTTGTTGTTTACGTAAATCGTTTTGAGAAATACGTATAACGTGGATTACAGCTTCCGCATCTTCTAATGAGGTAGCAGAGTACGGAACGACTAAATCTTCAGCCGGTATAAATTTGGAAACGGCTCTTCCCAAAAGATCATCATAATAAACTTTCTTAAAAGTTGAGCCGCTAAGGGGTAGATAGAAAAGCATTTGATCAAATTCTGGTTCATATTCTTTCATCTGATCCATAATTTGATAATTCATAAAATTTTTAACACGTTTAGATTGTTCTTCTTTAGGAACATTAACATCTCCTAAAATTTGAGTTCTAACCGGACCTTCTGCAGGTAATAATTCTTTGTAAGCTTGAGCTTGAAACTGAGTTACCGCTTCAGCTAAAACGGGGTGAGTCACACTTGCTGCACCTCTGAATGGTTCTGTTCTAGTTACATATTTAAATCCTAAAAGATTTAAACCTTCTCTATAACTTTCAACCCATTCTTGTCTTGATTGTTTGTAATCTTTGTACTTGTCCATTAACTCAGAAGCTAATGGGTCTAAAACGTTGTCTTCTAGATATTCTGCTAAATTTTCAAAGTGGTCTTGTCCACCTTCTGGATTTACTTGACCTGGATCAAAGTTGACAGTTGCACTCCCATCTTCTTCCATTGAAATTTCGGGTTCACCACCTTGTTGTCTTTCAACAATCTCTTGTTGCGTTTCAACTATTTCTTCTTGTCCTGGAATTTCTATTTCCGTTTTTGTATTGGGTAATGCTTTATCTATTTTGGCCATTTGACTATTCTATCCTCTATTTATGATTGATTCAACACCTTAAAGGTGGTGTATCAGTTGTTTCCCATATTGTCAATTATAGGAGAACTTCCTTTTGATCATTGAACAAATTGTAAATAAATCCTTCTTCATTTTGATATTTGTTATATTGATCATATGCGGTTAAAGCCGTACTGATCGCTAAACCTGGTAATCCTAAAAATCTTGATGCTCCTCTAATTAAACCTGGACTCATTCCTAATCTTAAAGCTGTATTTAGTTTCCCTGCTTTCGATACTCCTGAGATATCTGATAATGTTGACATAGTTGCTAAGCCTAACCAGTTCAACGGATCTTTAGCAATATTTTCTGCTGGTCTATCATCTGCAATTTGTTTACCAATAAAGTAACTGTCTATGACAGCCGTTGGTAGTGGAGCGCCGACATAGGCTAGAGATTTACCAATTGTTTTTAACATACTTTTTTTAATTGGTTTGAACGCATCTTCTGTTCCAGCTTTAACATTAATTGGGTTATCCTGGGCCCAAGTTTTCAATTGATTTTGTCCAACTACTTCACTTGGATTTGCAGAATCTACAAAGCCTCCTAAATCAACATTATATTCTAATATTCCTTTAGCAGGTGTAATCAGAGGTGCGTCACCTATATACCTTCCTTTTTTTAAAAAATTAAGATCCAATTTACTTTTTAGTCTTCCGGCTTCTTCCATTTGTTTTAATTTATATCTAGGAATAATTTGATGGTGTGGAGAGTCGGTAACCATTTGGGGAGCTTGTTCTGGTTTTCCCATTCTGGCAGAGGTACTGTGTTTAAGATTTGTTTTATTAACTCTAGCTTTGTATCTGTTGAAAGATTCTAATTCAGCAGGAGTTACATCTACATATTTCATTTGACCCGGACGGGATAAATAACTAGTTGCGTGAGATTGATTAGGAGTAAACCATTGTCCAGCTAATGATTGTTTTTTGATAGCGTCTAAAGAAGTATCAAAATGTTTAGCCATTGATTTCATTCCTTTAATATTTCTTTGTGGGAAAGACTCGCCTCGAAATAAACGAATCATTTTTTGTGGGTTTTCATTTAATTTTTTTACAAAACAACCAGTCTTACATCCAATTCTTTTATCAAAACTTTTTCTTAATGCAGGACTTCCACTCTGATAAAGTTTAGTTAAATTTTTAGCAATCTGTGTTTCATTTTCTATTTGATTACCTACATTTAATTTTATTAAATCCATATCGGCTTGAGTTAAGTCTTTAACTGGTTTATTTTCTATTAATCCCATACCTGGAATTTTAGAATAATCAATTCCCACTTTTCCTACTTTTAAAGTTTTTTCATCCACTACAATTCCAGTAAGTCTACCATTAGTACTATAAGCGACGTCAGTAATTTGTTTATTAATATCTTCTAATGCTTTTTGTAATGTTAAGGGTATTTTTTTTCCTTTATCTAAATGAAATTTTTTAGCTTTGTTGTATAAAAACTTTTGTTTTTTATAAAGAGATTCTAATTTTTGTTCTGTGGGAATTAAAATTTCTTGGTTAATTTTACTCGGATCAAATCCTAAATCTGAAACTAAATATTTAAGTCCTAAATTTTTATTTTGAGTTAAACTCGATCTATGGGCCAGATCAAGAGAAGAACCTTTTTTAAAATCTCTTATTGTAGCTTCCTTACTAGGGCTAGATACAGCTTTAATGGCTTTGGATCTTCGTCCTCTTTGTTGTTGTTTAAGTAAGGCCTCGCCCTCATAAGTTTGTTTAGGATATTCTAAATTTAATTCTTTTTTTAGAGCCGAATTAATTATTTTGACTTTCTCAATCTGATTTTTTGTAGGATTTTGTGTATTAAAAAATTTTTTAGTAATAGATTCATTACTAATTGGACTGCTTCCTTTAGGAACACTATATTTTTCTTTTAAAAGTTTTTTATATGCATTTTCTTGAGCTTTATCTACAAATCGAGGAAGAAAAGTTTTTTCACCTTTTTTTGTTCCTAAAGCCACAAAAGATAATTCTTTTACAGGTTTGCTCAGTCTTGTTTTTAGTCTAGATTCTTTAAGAGCGGGATCAGTTAAAGCCAGTGATATACTTTCCGTATGAGTTAAAAAATCTTTTCCTTTAACTAAATGTTTATTAATTATTTTATGACCCGATCGGGTGATGTTTTCTATTTCTGCAATAGCAGGAGCTCTATTATATGTTTTTTTAAAAAGAGCTACAAATTTTTTTAAAAATTGTTTTTTAGCTAAACTTCTTTCCTCCCCACTTCCTTTAGATAAAAAAGTTCTTGGATTGTCAACAATAAAATCTTTAAAGATTTTTTTATCAATAGTATCTTTAGAAATAAAAGAACCAGATTTAACCGCTCTAACCACTATCTCCTCCTAAACGTAGCCTTTTGATACTAAATAATCTTTATACTCTTGTTGAGTCATTGGATCAGCTTCTGTTTCACCTACACTCGTTCCAAACCAACCACTTTCAGCTTTTGTATCTAAATTTTTAGCTTCATTAAAAATATCTCTTTGTGTTGTTTGATCTAATTTTCCAGGTGTTCCATCAGAAGCAGCATTTACTTTACTGTATGTCGTAGCAGTTTTATCTATTAAATCTTTTTGTTTTTGATTTAATCCAACGTTTATGGCGTTTATATTATTTTGATTACGCCAGTTAGCTACATTATCTTCATAAGTATTTGTATTAACAGGTGTAGTATTAAAATTTCTATTTATTCCTAACATATTTCTTACTTCAGGATTCTCATTTAAAAATTGATCACCTATATTCCAACTTGGAGTATTTTTCATAATACCTGTATTATTATAATTACTCACATCTACCATTTCCTCTTGTATACCCCAAGGATTTTGGTTATAATTACTCACATCTACCATTTCATCTTGAATAGTCCAACCTTTAGGTTGTACTACGTTTTTTGCATTTTTATTAATAAAACTTGTATTCTGTATTTTTGCATTAGGATCAAAATCTAAAGTACCAGGAGCAGTCCCCCCTAATCCATAATCACTAAACTCAGACATATCATAAGTTGGTTGATCATATGTTTTACCCCAACCAAATTTTTGTCCAAGACCTCTAAGTAAATTTCCAAAAAGTCCACCACTTCTAAGAAAGCCCATAATTCCCCCTGTACCACGAATTTTATTAAATGCTTTTGGATTAGATGCCTTAGCCATTGCTAATTCATATGGAGATATTGTATTTCTACTATCAAAAAAACCTGGGTTAACTCTTTGACCCGCGCCCGCTACAATCGCTGCATTTCTTAAAGCTATTTCTTCTTGTGATTTAACACCAGGTGCTAAACCTTTCGGTCCTCCTATATTACTAGCTCTAATTTCTGCTCTGTCTCTTGCATTTTTGCTACCTGTTTCAGCAGCACTCATTGCAGTACCAGATGTATAATTACCACCTGCATCAAACGAATCATAGTTTGGAATACCCATTGGGCCCTCGTGAGGCGTACCAGGTTTTAAAGCTTTTAATATTCCAGCTTCGTCATCTGTAATGTAAGCTAAGTTAACTGGTGTTGAATGAGATCTTGCTTGAAAAGATGTAGGAACGTTTACACTTGTGCCTTTTTTAAAGTTTTTAAAATCATGTCTTATATTTCCATCAGTAGCGGTGTCTGTGTTTTTCTTTTTCTTCGGCACCATCATTGATCCCACGCCGCCCCCATTTGCATAACCAATCATAACTTCTAAATCTGGTGGTGCTGTATAATCATTTGCTTGATGATAAGTTTTTGTGTTGTCTAACATCATTCCCCCATTTGCTTTGTTTTGCATTGAATCTAAAAAATCTAATAAGTCGTCTAATTCTTTAACCCCCATGTTATCAATATCATGAGAATTATAACTCTCTGGATATTCGTTCTTTAACATGCTGATCAGTGTTTCTCTCGATAACATTAATAATAAGTCCTATTCTGTGGTATGTGAACTTCGTCTTTTTCATCTTCTGGGTGTTGAATAAAACCGCCCTGACGAAATCTCATTACCGCTTGTGTCATACTGTCCACCAAATCATCATGATCTCCATAAGGAAAAGATGCACACTCTTCAATAACCTCTTCTGCGAACTTTTCGTCCGGCGCCCAAATTTGGCCACTTTCAAAAAGCGGCGAAACGGCGTGTACTCTAGCATGTTTATCATTACCTTTGCTAGGTGTGTAATTTATAACAGGAATACCCAATTTTCGCAACTCATATGTTAAAGGAAGTCCTGAAGCTTTAGATTCAATTATAACCGTTTCAGGTTTCCAATAATCGTACTGCTCCTTAGCCACTTTTCTAAGTTCTGGAAATTCTAACCGTTCTTTCATTGCATCAAGGAGAATTAAGTTCGGAGCGGCGTCATCGGATTCATAAAATACGCCCCAAGTCGTAATAGCCGAGTAATCGGCGGATTCTTTTTTTAAATAAGCGGTATCATAGCTTTGAATGACATGTTTTAACGTTGGAATGTAATCGCGGTCCCATTTCCGCCACCATTCCCTCTTAATCAACGATCCTTCTTCCGCTGTTGGGTTTTGCATCCATTGCGCGTTCCACTTTCCGATGCTCAGTGATGCCTTTACGCCTTCGAGTTCTTCTAACTTCCAATACTCAGGCCAAACAGGTTTTCCTGAAGGGAGAATCGCGGGGAATTCAATTATTTCCCACTGATCAGATTTTATTTCCTTTTGAGATTTTAATAACATACCTGTTAGATCTTTCATGTTCCACCGAGTCATAACTAGAACAATTGAACCTCCCGGCTGAAGCCTTTGACGTGGTCCGGATGTATACCACTCATAAGCTCGTTCCATTGCCGTCATATTCAATGCGTCCTGCTCAGAATGTGGGTCATCAATTATAAGTAAGTCCGCTCCACGACCCGTAATGGCTGATCCAACACCCGCTGCATAATATTCACCACCTTGTTCCGTCTCCCATTTACCCGCGGCTTGCGAATCTTCTTTTAATCTTGTTTTAAAAACTTGTTGGTATTCTGCGGTATCAATTAAGTTCTTAGCTTTACGTCCGAAGCGGATCGCTAATTCAGTTGTGTGGGTCGTTTGGATTATCTTAAGATCAGGTTTACGTCCAACCATCCAAGAGGGTAGAAGGAAAGACGCAAATTCTGACTTAGTATGCCTTGGCGGCATATTAATAATTAATCGTTTGACTTCACCTTTTGCAAGCCTATTAAATTTTTCTGCAATTTTTTTGTGATGAGGTCCTTCTATAAATTCTGGCCATACATGTTTTACAAAGGAAAGAAAATCATGATGCACTTTATGCTGCTTGGTTTTTTCATCAAGCTTCATTCCTAGTTTAAGAAATTCTTTTCTCACATCAGGCGGCAGCCTGTTTATCTGTTCTTCATTCATAAAAAAAATTTATAATATTTTTTTGACACCTTCTTTATTCCCATTTTGTTTTTATAGCATGTCTATGTCTAAATCCAACCCTAAAGAGAAAAGTTTGGGACCCCTATTCTCAGGAGGGGTGAAGGGGGTTTGTTTTTAAGGCTTAATCTGAAATCCATAGGGACCCCTCTGGTTTAGGGAGGGTGGGCCCAACGGGTACGAGCTATGGGTGGGTGGGCCCATAGGGTACGAGCCTAGATGTAGTATGTGGGAAAATCCAGTACCCTATGCAATTACTGCATGGGTACTGGTGATTGAATTAATCTAATAAAGTATAATATTCATTAGTGAAATTCTTTTGAAACCAAGTAATGCCCTTTTGCATTAGAGTATAATCCTCGGTTTGTTCTGCGCCAATGATTGTGTCATAGATAGCAACTGCGAAAGCTGGTAGCTTTGCATATTGTTGGTGGTCCTCATCATTAAACCTATTGCCAATAGTCATAACCTTTGTCGGTTCGCTACCAAAAAAGCATTGGTCAAATGGTTTAGGTATTGAGTAGTCTTTGTTATTGTAGTTTATTTTCATTCTCACTCCTTTGTTTATATATGGGATAATCTAACAAACCCCATAAGACTTGTCAAGTGTTTAAAGTATAATTGTTGTCATTATATTGTTGCTCGGATAATGGTCGTTCTTCTCTTGTTAGCATATTAAGAAAATAATATCTTGGCTCGCCATTTTCTCGTTGCCAAGTGTAATAGTTCTCGCGCTTAATCCAAGAGTTTTCTTCTGTCATTATTAATGGTTGTCTTAATCTGCCAAAGTGGTCAACTGCTCGGTCCATATATTCTTTTGCCCAATCGTTCTGACAATTAAGAGTGCAAAAGTTTCCATTGCCATAATTATAAGTTCCAACTGTTCTGGTTTGATTTCTTTTGTTTCCTTTTGGTCCTCGTTTCCTATCGGTCGTATCGTATTGATGACAACTCGGACCTTGACAATATTTCATATATCACACTCCTTTTTAAACTTAATGGCTTGATCTTTTAAAGCAAAGTAAGTTTGGTTTTCGTGTCTTAATGTATGATTAACTCTATTCAAAAAAGTTTGGAGTCTAATTGTTTTGACTCGGTTGTGTTCCGAGTCAAAAATATAAATTGCACTATCAACTTTATCAGTCATTATTGCACTCCAGCAGTTATCCAGATTTGACCAGTCGCGCAACGATAACCTTGTTGAGATAAATCATAGTAAGTCATATATCTAATTTTATCAGATATCTTATCTCTTACTATTCTGCATTTATCGGTCCATTGAGCTTGGCGCGTAACCTGTCTAGTTCTCTTGCCATCTTTTAACTTTTTTCGTTCTTCGCCATTATGAGTAAAAGGTCTATAAGTAATTATAAACTTTGTACCAACATTTAACGTATCATCTATTTTCATTCTCACTCCTTTGTTTATATATGGGATAATCTAATATAGATTATCCCATAAGTCAATAGTTAATTTAAACTATTTTCTGCCTCGTATTTCTTACGAATTGCAATCTTTTGTTCTCTTGTCATTGTAGTATTTTTCATACCTTTAATCATACTAGCAAGATTTTGAGGATTATAGATTGTCAAGCCAGTAGAATTACATCTGACAAGTTCTGCCTCATCAATATTGATGTCTAGTTCTTTCATCAACTCAACACCCTCGCTTAAATATCTATAAGCTTTCAATCCTGTTTTCATAGCTTGTTTTTGTTTTTCAATACTATCAATCCATTTTTGGTGGCAAGTGATTACATTTGCTTTTGCCTGTTTCAACATTTTAAAAACTTGAAATTCCTCTTTACTACAAGCAATAGTTCTTGAACGACAATGGCTAGTTCCAATAATGTCTAAATAATATTGGCTATCAAACTCTCTAACTGCTTTTGTATTATTATCATCATCAGAATTATAAGAAGAATAACCATTATAACCTAAAAACTTATCATTCGCGTCAATGTGTTTAGTCTTATATGGGTTTTCATCTTTGCCATTTTGTTGTGCAAGAATATCTGGATTTAAGTCATTAGCTTTTAATCCCTCACGACAATAAGCATAAGCAAATTTCTTTGCCTCATTATCATTACCATAATTGCTATCAGATATATTTCCATAAAGACCAAAATCAAAATGTTCAGATATATTTCTGTCATCTTCATTTTCATCTTCTTCTAATTGGTCTTTTGCATAAGAGAAATAAAAGCATTTATCTTTTGCAACAACATCTAAAGGTTGTCCATACTTTGCTTTTAAAGTTTTGCAAGTTTGAACATCATCACTTGGATATGCTCTACCTACAACTTTTTTTGCAACTTCAAAAGCTAAAGGATAAACCTCGTCAACTTTTTCTCTCGCTTGAAGAAATCCTTGTTGCTCTTGCGTTGTTTCTGTTTCTGCGTGTTCAACATACCTATTTAAAATCTTATTTCTAAATTCGGTATTCATTCTTATTTTACTCATTTCACTCCTTTTGTTTGGTTTAACATATATGGGAATATATATTAAATAAAAATACTTGTCAAACTTTATTTTTTTTTATTTTTAGGGGAGGGTGGGCCCAGAGTTAACGAGCACAACTTACACGCGAATCGCGATTGGGGGGGGGCGGGCGAGGCTCGGAGTTCGCAAGCCCCCCTAGAATATATATCCCGACCTCCCACCCCTAGTGTATAAGATTTTATGGGATAAGTAAAGAACTATTTTGTCGCAGTATCAAAATAAATATTTAATTATTTAATTGACAGCTATGGGAATATCTGTTAGTGTGTAGTAAATAAACAAAGGAGTGAAAATGGTATATTTAATAATAAGAAAATATCAATACAAAGACACAACGCCAGACTATAGAGTGGCAAAGTGGTCTAATACAATTAAAGAGGCAAATCAATTTTTGTCTGCTTTAAGTTTGTTAGAAGATGCTGAAAACACAATGTTCTTTATTGTTCCGGCTCAAGAAAATCCAGCTTTGATTTTAACCGAGGAGGTTGCATAGAATTTTAAAATTTTAAGGAGGCTACTTGTTTAGATGCCTCCTTAAATGTGACCTCGTTTACTCTGGCCCGGTCGATAAATTTGGAAAGAGTGGGACAACTTCTGGTTGTAGCACGTCACACCGCATTGCGATGCCGTCTTCGTGTTATGAACCAGAACTGATCCCTGATCCATTGCTTACTGTCACGGGTGCACAGCGTGACTATCGGTGATGGGTCTGGGATCAGTGTCAGTAGCAGATCTCAATGTGATACTGATCCCTGATCCATTAGGTTATTACCGATAATGCGTGCCGGCGCCCTAATGGATCTGGGATCAGTTTAGAATTATTCTAAACTGAAAAAAAAATAAAAAAAGAGAGCGAGCGAGCGAGCGAGCAAGCCCGGGAGGGTGGGCCCTAGATTAACAAGCGCGAGTTGTCAAGCAAATAAAATTCTTGACATTTAAATGTATGGGATTATATAAGAGTATTAAAAGGAGCGAGAAATGAAAATAAAAGAAGCAAAAAAAATAACTGGAAGCTTAACAAGAACGTCAAAAATGCCTGGCCTATCTTACAGCCTGCCGGCCTGGGAATGCAAAACAGGATCGAAGCTGCGGAAGGTTCCCGGCTCAGTGTGCGCGAGCTGTTACGCTCTGAAGGGTAACTACACAAGATACAAAGCTATTAAAGCTGCGCAATATGTAAGACTCGAAGCGTTGAAGGACCAGCGATGGATCGCGGGCATGGTTGCGCAGATTATAAGGCAAAAATATTTTAGATGGCATGACGCCGGAGACATACAGGATCTAGATCATTTAAAGAAAATTTTTAAAGTTTGCGAATTAACGCCGGAGACGCAGCACTGGATGCCCACGCGGGAGGCGTCCATCCTCAAGCAGGTGAAGCCTGAAGAGGTTCCGGAAAATTTAATCATTAGAATGTCTTCTCACATGGTAGATCAAGCGCCGGTTAAGTTCTGGCCGTGGACGTCTACTGTGACAAGCGGGCAGGGCTTAGCGTCCTGTCCGGCTCCTAGCCAGGGCGGCCAGTGTGGCAGCTGTCGACAGTGTTGGGACCGATCAATTGAAAGTGTAAGTTATGGCAAACACTAGAAAAAAAAGAATTAAGCGCGGCGACTTGTTACCGTGGTTCTTAGAGGACCATGAGAACCTGCCGGCGTGGTATCTTGAAGACTGCAAGAAATTTTTTGAATGGTTGAAACAGGAACACAAAAAGAAGCATTAATGAATCATGAATGGAAGCACCCGAAGTACTATGCAGAGCTCAGGAAACAGCGGAGAGAATTCCAGGCGAGCGAGCGAGCAAGCGAGCGGGTGAGCGAGCGAGCTAGCGAGCGAGCGAGCAAGCCTCAGTCTAAACGATCCGCGAGCAGTAAACGTTGAATGTTGTCCCAGTCATTTGAAGCGAGGGCCGGCACTTCGCGATGGTCTTCGAGCAGACCGAGGATCGACGAGCTTCCATAAAGTTTTATGGAACGCGGAGAGCCCTTCGGGCTTTGTTGGACCAGAATAAAATTACGTTTTGTCATAGTAGAATGGAAGAGGATTTGGTGAGGACTAAACCTTACTTTTTTGTTGTCTGTAACCTTTAGCTCAACCATAAAAAAACCACAAGAATCAGCATAACCCAACAAATCTGGAGTACCAAATGAACTCCAAGACTCTAGTCTAGTCCACTTAATTTTGGGGGTGTTTTTCTTTAATAGTTGCCAAAGTTTTGTCTCTGGTTTCATCGTACTTTGCCTTGTGAATTTGGTTTAAAATTGTGGTCAAAGGGTTAAAATCATAGTCTTTTACACAGCCTGATAATAGGATTAATATTATCATTCCCATTTTACATTTCGGGAACTTTATTTTCTTGACACCCATAATTGACTTGTACGCTAATGTACGTTATAAGTCAATCATATGGGAGTACCAGCCAAATTAACAGAACGACAAATAAAGTTTGCAGAGTTATTAGTATATAACGAAGGCAGAATGTCAGCATCCGAAGCAGCATATCAAGCAGGGTATAAAACACGTCCCAGACAAGCTGCATCAGAGTTAAGAAGTCCAAAAATATCTCCATTAGTAGTTAAGTATATAGGAGAGTTAAGAGCTGAAGTCCAAGAGAAATATGGTATCTCATTTGAAAGACATATTACAGAACTTGCAAAGATTAGAGATGACGCCAGAGCTAAAGGAGCTTGGAGTGCAGCCACCAATGCAGAAGTTGCACGTGGAAAAGCTGGTGGGTTATATGTGGACCAAAAACTAATTTTATCTGCCAATGTAGATAACTTATCTGAACAAGAAATTAAAGATAAGATGAAAAAAATATTAGAAGATCACAAAGACCTTATAGAAGGTACAGCAATAGAAGTATCATCAATGAAAGATGAACAACCAAAAACTTTAGAAAAACTAAATTAAGTTTTCTTCCGGGAAACAGTAAGTATTTTTCCAAATCGTAAAGGTTTGGGTTGATCGACTGGCGCTTTGATTCCTTCTGAATCTGGGCCTTTAAGGGGTGGGATTTGTTTCCATTTGACATTGGGCATATTCCTCGTAAGTGTTGGATTTTTTTTATTCATCTACTAGAAGGTAAGAGATGTGTGTGTATTTGTTTTTCCTTGCAAAGAGACAACGCTGATCACCTCTGATAACAGTGCCATCACTCTTTTTAATTTGAATAGGTTCATTCATTCCGTTTTGTAATAAATCTTT
>Ga0080013_1004484_pt1 | contig 13707 bp, 16 predicted proteins | sample ETNvirenome_6_85_FD_69236 | JGI IMG/M metagenome (GOLD analysis project Ga0080013, IMG submission 69236) | Marine viral communities from the Pacific Ocean - ETNP_6_85 (SPADES assembly) (version 2) | ecosystem: Environmental > Aquatic > Marine > Oceanic | place: Pacific Ocean | collected 2013-06-19 | reverse complement strand
ATCTCAGTGGGGCGCTACGCAAAGAACTACTCTATTACAGACTTGGCCTCTGCGACAGCCTCAAACGGCTTGATTGACCCCGCGTCACTCGCCGCCGATGCTGTCGCCAGCTACAACACCACATTGAGCGATCTGATCGCGGCTTTGATGGGTGGCTTTACAAACACCGTAACAGCGACAACTACGCTAACCGTTGCAAATGTGCTCTCGGCTATTTCACAGCTTGAGCAAGAAAACGCGCAGGGGCCGTACATGATGGTGCTGCACCCTAAACAATACGGGGATCTGCGGTCTGACATCGCCACCGCTTCGGCCGGTGCTGTGCAATGGGCCGAAAGCTCGCAGCAGCAACTGATCCAGATGGGAGGAAACTACAAAGGTGAAGTATTTGGTGTAAGCGTTTTCGTTTCTAGTGCCGTCCCGGTATCGGGTGGAACTGATCACAATGGCGGCATGTTTGGCCGTGGCGCGATTGCCTGGGCTGATATGAGCGTGAACGAACCAGACGCGATCAACATCGGCGGCAAGGTGCTCTTTGAGCGCGACCGAACCGCAGCAAGTGGAACCACAAGCTATGTATCGTCTGCTTTTCTCGGTGTTTCCGAATGTATCGACGATGCCGGCGTGACAATCATCAGTGATATTTAAAGGGAATCCTGAGGGGGCCGGGGGTGGTTTGCGCCTCCTCGCGCCTCCCCGGTTCCCCTCTTTTTTCCTAGAATAGCGAGGAGGCTACAGAATGGCAAAATTAACCGACCAATACAACCCGCAATTTGCGACCCTGGAGACAGGGCCTAAGCCGCCGCAACTAGCGCCGGCGCCGCCTTTCATGTTGAAGCACCACCCGGAACGGTGGGGCGTACAACACGGGCGCGTGTTACCCGTATTTGCAAAACTGCATTTGCAAGCGGGGATCTCTCGCGTTGAGCAGATCGGCGGGAAATTTGTAATGGGCGAAGCAATCGCGCAGACCGAGCGCCGGGGCTGGAAAGTGATCCCGATGGATGTGCAGGGCGACGGGACTAGCTACCTGAGAAAGCCCGAGGGCACCAATACCCATTTGATGCAATGGGAAATAGCGTACTCGGGCAGCCGTCAACGCGGGCTAGATGTCGAGGGCTGGATCAAGTTCGTTGATCTACTGATCAAAAAAGGCGCGATTGATCGCCCCGCTCTTTATGTTTTGGAGCGCATGTTGGCAGACAAGCAAAAAGCATACGGCGCCGCAGCCGATCAAGCTGTAACCATGCCGAGCGCAAAGAGCCGGGCCGATTCAATCGCCGCAGACATCAAGGTGATCGAGGCTGAGATCAACAAAGCCAAAAAGAAAACCAAGCCCACGAAGTCAAAGCCGATCACATTGGGAGATCTTAAAAAATGAGTTCAACTACCCGCGATTATTCGGCCCGGTTTATGTTACCCGAACTGATCGAGCGCGGGCGTGATGAGCTTATACAGTGCCCTGTTTACTATGACGGGGCTTTGGCCGCGCCTTCGGCGGGTACGGTTTCACTCTATAAACCAGACAACACAAAAGCCGTTGACGGTGCCACCGTTACGATATCGGGGTCCGTTGCTCAGTACACGATCACGACCGCGACCCTATCAGGTGAAACGCTCGGTGAGGGCTGGCGTGTTGAGTGGTCTTTAACTATGCCCGATAGCGTGGATCATCTATTCAGAAACACCGCCGCGCTAGTTCGGGGCCGGTTGTACATGCCGATAACTGACGACGATCTGATCCGGGTGGTTAGCGGGTTGGACCCGTCAAGCTCAACCGCGTTGAGTTCGGTTTCAAACTGGCAAAGCTACATAAGTGAAGCGTGGCTGACTATTGAACTTCGGCTAATAAATCAAGGCAACCGGCCAAACCTCATACTTGACCCGAGCGCGTTGCGTGAGGCGTCTTTAGCTCTTACCCTTGCTTTGATATTCGATGACCTTTCAACGCGGCTGAATGAGGCGTACGAGACACGCGCGGCGAAGTATCGCGATCAGTTTGAGGGGGCTTGGGGCAGGTTGCGTTTTGACTATGACACCGACGACGACGGGACCGCCGACCAGACGAAGCGCCCGGCTATGGCTACGGTATGGCTTTAGCGTTATCAACCATACGAACCCGGATAGCTACGGCGCTAACCACTGCGGGCTTTCGCCAGTCGCGCTTTGGCTACGAGTTGTTCGGGAGCGACCCGCAGCACGTACAACATAAAACTTTTAGCGTGGGGTTAACTACTTCAGCCGCGCAACCCCGCCGCCGGGGCCAGTTGGCCGTTCATACTGTAGTGTCAATCAAATGGTCGGCCCGCGTTCGGGCAGATGCTCAGGTGAGCGATTACGGCGCGGCGCTTGATCTCGAAGAGACGATCGTTGCAGCCGTTCGCGGGGCGTCTAAGGTTGATCTATTTTCGCTTGATTATGTGAGCACACCACAACGGGAGATCGCGCCCTCGGGCGATTGGTTTCTTGGTCGTGTAGACTTTCAAGCTCAACACTTTTACGAGGTATAACATGAAAAAAGCAAAAGAGATCCTTGATCAAGCGGTGCCAGGTTGGGAGAAAATGACCCGGCTAGAGTTCAGGCAAGCGACCAAAGAGACAAAGCATCACCGCGCTTGGCATGTTATGCAACTTCAACCAGTGACCAAACCCAAAAAGAAAACCCCCAAACCCAAAAAGGAGGGCTAATCAATGGCCGCCTCTAGTGTAATAAAAAACCAATTCGGCGCCGGATCAATTACGATCAAAGACGGCACCGGCACCCCTCTTACCGTTGCTGTTGATTTCGATCAGGGTGATTTTTCTGTCAGTGGCCTGATGGCTAATCTCAAAGAATCGGCCGTTTATCAAACGCGCGGCGTCGTGCGTTCAGTGCGTCATACTGAGAGATCTTTCCCATCGATCAGCTTTACGGCTTTGATGTCTGAGTTTAGCGACGCAACAGGCGGTACGATGATGAACATGATCGCAGGCACGGCACCTTATGCCGCACGGGTGAGCACCCTCGGCGCTAGTGCTGATGTGATAACATTCGATCTCGTTTTTATCATAGAAGGAACCGACCTAGGCGACGGATCAGACCACGAATTGACCTTCGAGGATGTGGCCCTGTCGGTCGATTTTTCAAGCGGTGACCCTAATCAGTTCAGCGTATCCGGTACGGTTTACGGGGGGATCACTGGTGACCTCACGATCAGCTAATGTCGGGGAGCGTGAGATCCGGTTAGAGGCGCCCGGGTCTATGACGATCAGACATGAGATCGTCGCGTCTGCTGCGAGCAACTGGCGCCGCGCTTTCGGCGCTGCGTTGGGGGCTTGCTGGCGTGGTCCGGGGCGGCCAAAGGTTCGTTACGGGTCTTGTGATTACAACCCACTGCGATACGGCGGCGAAGTGCTCGACGAACTCGACGAACGCGGCGAAGATCTCGAAGAGGTACTAGCCGCAGCGGGTGCGGCTTTCGGCATGTTGGCCGAGGGTATGATCAGTGAGGAGGAGGTCGAAAAAAAAGCGGATACTTCAGAAACGCCGGGGGGCTAGATTGGGCAATACACGAGATCGAGGCCGCGCGCGGGTTGCCGGTGGGGGGGTTTTACCTGTTACCGCGCGAGGATCAGATCTCTTTGTTGGCTTGGTGGAGGGTGCGACATGAGCAACGATGAGATCCGCGTCATATCAAAAGACAATTTGAAAGAGTGGGCACAGACCACCACTAACCGCGCGGCGGCGCTTTTGCTTAATGACCTGGCGAAGATTGGCGAGGATATCTTATTACAGGTCAAAGGGGCCGAGCCTTCGGGGCCTAGTTGGGTAAAAAAAAACAGGTACAACAAAACAAAAAACAAATGGGAAGTTTGGGAGTACGCCAGCGGCTCGCGAACTTTGAAAGAGTGGCCCGTCGATACGGGCAAAAGCCGCGACGGTTGGCGGTGGTATATGCGGCATAAAGGCGACGAGATCGAGTTAGTAATAACAAACCCCGTTCGCTATGCTTTCATGTTGAAGGCTTCGCACACTTACAAGAGTCAGCGGGCTTACACTTATTTAATTCGTACACCGTTAAAGAGAAACGCTAACAAGTTCGCCGAGGCTTTCAGTGAAATTCTCGCGCGTGAGGTGTCATAATGGGCGCCATCACTGAATTAACCGTCAAAGCTAACATATCTGAACTCCGGAAAGAGCTAGGCAAGATCCCCGGCATAACTGCGGCCGAAGCTAAAGCGATGACGGGGCAGCTAGTACGGGAGTCAAAAAAGGCCGGGCGCGCTGCTGAAAAAGCAGGGAATAAGAGCAAAAAGGCGTGGGGTGGCAGTACAAAAGCAATAAGCAAAACCGCGAAGGGTATGAGCAAGTTCAAGGGCGTGGTTGCTTCGGCGTCGGGGCCCCTCGCTGGTGCTGCTGCTGCTGCTGCTACCTTCGCCGCCGCGATCGGCGTGGCCGTCGGGGCAACCGCCGCCGCCGCCGCTGGGGTCTATAACCTGGCAAAGGCAAACAGCGATCTGATTGATAAGCTACAAAACGGCGCCGCGCTCGCTGGCTTGTCTGTTACTGATTACACCGCTTTAGGCGCGGCGCTTGACGCCACGGGATCAAGTTCTGACAAGCTCGCGCCGGCGATGGGAAAAATGATCGACGCTATGCAGAAAGCCCGCGAGGGATCTGTCGAGGGCGTGCGGGCCTTTGGTAATTTAGGCGTTGAGGTGCTTGACAGCGCGGGCAATTTGCGCAACGCTGGAGATGTGGCGCGCGATGTCGCGGCGGGCCTTGCTGGTTTATCAAACGACACCGATCGATCGGCTGCGGCTCAAGCGGTCTTTGGGAAAAGAAACGCAGAGGTGGGGTTGAAGCTTGCGGGGTCGATTCCGTTGCTCGAAGAGTTCGGCGCCGTAGCTGAAAAGATGATCACCCCTGAGGCTCAGGCGGCCTCAGCGGCTTTTGATGAATCAATGGCCCGGTTGGCTTTACAAAGTGACGCAACGAAGATCGCGATCGGAACGGAACTGACCCCCGTTGTGATCTTTTTTCTGGAGAAATTAGCCGAGGGCGCGCCACTACTTAGAAAAACTTTCGCCGGTGCAAATGTTTATTTTGAGGGCTTCGCAAACGGGGCGCGGGTCGCGTGGGGCTCTTTGCGTGATGGTTGGGAAATTATAGCCGCGACCCGTCAGACCATAATTGACGGTCTGGAGCTACCCTTGCGCGGTGTTTATGAGGCTTTCCAAGCGGTCGCAGACCTCGCGGGGGTCGAAGTTCCGGAGATAGAATTTTTAGAAATAGACAAAAGTCTAGAGGGCGGGGCGCGTTTACTTGAAAAAATAGAAGAACTGCAAGGGGGCGCGGGCCATTTGTCTCAGGTGTTCAAATCTGGTTGGCTCTCTTTTGAGTTGCCTGATTTGGACGGTTTTAATTCTGATCTGATTTTGACAGGTAACCGATTAGGCGCCGTGGATAAAGCAGCGAAGGAGGCGGCCGACTCGATAAAAGACAACACCGACGCACTCGTTAAACAGTGGCTAGCTGCAAAAGCCTATGGTGATGAGATCCGGCAAATGGTGATCGATGATGCACAGGCCGATCTTGATGCACACGCCGCGTTTGTTGATAATGTGTTGAGTGATACCGCCGGGGCCGCTGGCGAGATCTCGTCTATTGCTGGCGAGTTTTCGCAGCGCCTCGCCGAAGAGGGCACCGAGACCGCAAAAGAGCAAGCCCGGGCGGCCTTTGCTATAGCGAAAGCGGCGGCGCTGAGTGAGATAATTATCTCAACCGCTGTAGCGGCTATGAACATTCAAGAGAAATACGCAGCGGCGCCACCCGTCGCGGCGGCTCTGACGGCCGTTTTGATGGGCACCAGCGCGGCAAATATGGCATTGGTAGCCAGTGAACAGCCTAGTTTTCACCGTGGCGGCATGATCTCGCCTGATGAGGTATCGATCACTGCTCAAAAAGGTGAGGCTGTATTGAGCCGTTCAGGTGTTCAGGCGGCGGGCGGGGCGCCCGGCGTCAATGCGTTAAACTCAGGCGCGGCCGGTGGCGGTGGTGTTATGATCATCAATCAGGTATACCGGCACCGGGTATTTGATCGGGTGGTTTCTGATTCCATCAAGCGTACAAACTCACCACTAAACAAAGCACTGAACGCCGGGCGCCGGGTAGGTATGAGCAAATGACTGTATTTCGAGGCTTAATAATACCCGACACCCGCGCGACATTACTAGCCGCAGACACGACCATAACCGAGCGCGGGGCCGCCGTAGACACCCCCGAAAAGGTCAGCGGTGAGAACTCGTTAACACTGATCGCAACCGGCACGCCGTCAGGGGAGGACACGATCCTAACAAAGGCGACGCAATCAGGCGCGCGAGGTTCTGCGGGTATGTCGTGGCAGCGTGACGGCGATCTACTTTATCGGGGATTTAACCCGCCTAATGTACCGCAGGGCTGGCGCTCTTTGCTTTGGACTGATGGCAGCGGCTCGCCATTCAAAGCAACCGACCCGCACGCCCTGACGCTATCAAGCGGTAAGGTGTTAGTAACTTTTGAGCGCGAGGTCACGGGCGCCCGTGAGGTCGTCGCGAGGCAATACAACCCCGATACCGACGCATGGTCAAGCGCGGTAACGGTGCAAAGTATCGCCGATACTGCGGCGGTGTTGCGGCCTTGCTTGCTTCAGTTGCCCAGCGGGCGGGTGTTGCTGTTTCACTTCTTGCCCTCGGGGAATATTCGTATGCACTTCAGCGCCAACGACGGCGCGGCGTGGGCTATCGGTTCACGGGGTATACTGGATGACCCGATCGACAACTCAGGCAGCCCCGGCCCGGGGGCGGCGGGCTACGCATTAACCCGGCTGCGGTGTGTATGGTCTGGCGACGGGATCGCCATCGTCGCAGGGTTGACCGCAAACGACACGGGGGCAAGTTTTCGGGAGGTGTTCGCGCAATTTTCATCTGTGGATCTTGGCGCCTCGGCTCAATTGGTCGGGGCTATTTGGGACGGCGCAAACAACGACGACGGCGGGTATCACGATTTGTTAGCCTTGCCGGGTGAATTGGCTTTGGTTTATATCAACCATTCAAGACTTAGAAAACCGCACATTAGGCGGGTTGGTAGTATTCACGAACCTTTGCAGGGTGCCGAGGATGTGGTGGTCTCACCTGATGTCTGGGGGTCTGCTGTTGATGGTGATTTGGCCGCGTGGGTCGAGCCTGACGGGCGGATCGTAGTGGCGGGCCGGGATATAGGCGGGGCCACTCAAAACATAATAGCCCGAACCGCAACCGGCCCCGATTACGACGGGTGGAGCTATTTGGGCAACTCAGCAACCGCAACCGACGCCGGGCGCATAGTCGCGACCGGCTCGACTAATGGCTACTTTAGAAAGTTAGCCGCGTGCGGGGCGCATGGTCGCGGGCTGTTGTTTCATTCATGGTCAGCGGCTGCGGGCAATGAAGACGACTCTTTAGCCGTGTTAACGCTCGGCGGGTGGTCGTCGGTGCCTTTGCCGTCGTTGAATTATTCAGATGATTACGATCAGTCGGTCGGCTATTCGCTGCACTATTACCCGATCGAGTTACCGGCGTCTTTGGGCTGGTCGACAACGGGATCAGGCCCTCAAGCCCTGGCGGCTGGCGCGTTAGCCTTGACGGCCGGCGGTGGTACAAATCGATTCTACTATAAGACTGACACCGAGGCCGTAGCAAATGGCGCGTTGTTGAATGTGGTATTCACTCAGACCGCCGGGGGTAGTGCGTCAAGCGCGCAAATAGGCGCCCGGCTACGCTTGGCCGATGGCTCAACTGAGCGCGAGGTCGAGTTGAGGGCAACGGCCGTCAAAATGGTGTTGTTTGATGTCGTGGCAGGGACTCAGGTCGGATCAGACATGACCTCACACCGGCCTGATGCCGGGGTTGATGTGCTGATCGCTTTACAGGGGACCAGCGTCAAGGTGTGGTTTAGGGCGGCGGGTTCGGGGCCTGATGCAAAGTACAAAGCCGGCCCCGCGTCGGCGTCGCTTTCGGTTGATTCGTCTTCAGCCGCCGCCAATAACCGCGTGCAGTTTGGCCGGATCGCCGCTTCGGCGTCGGCGGTTGACTGGATCTCTGTTGGTTATCTGTCGGGCACTCACGCCGGGATCGGTGGAGAAAGGCTCACCAACTCGATCAACCTGCGGGGGCGCTCTTTGCCCTCTTATTTGGCCGACGGTATCACGGCCGATCAACGCGGCGTAGCGTATACAAACGACCGTTGGAACATACCCTTGACGGCTGATTATGCGTTGTCGCGCGCGCTACCACTAGCCGAACCGGCCAGCCCTCGCGTTGAGTGGAGGTCAACGGCTGAGGCTGAAGCCAAGATCGCGATCCGGCTGAGCTTTGACAAAACGGAAACAACCGACGCCCTAGGCGATACGGTAGGGTTTGGGCTGTTTGGGGTTAACTTTTCGGGGGGTTCGATCGAGGGCTATAACGGCTCGGCGTGGGTTTCGTTGACCTCGTTCAACTCAGCAAAGGATCACGACGCGCTTGATTGGGTCAGAAAGGGCGACACAGTGCGCCCGAATGGCGCCGCGTCGCCCGTGTTCATGAGTCACGCGCATGAATGGGCCGGCGGCTATTTCAAGTTTTCAGCGGGCGAGGGCGCATGTAGAAAGATCCTAACGAACCCCGGCGGGGTTTGGGATAACTCAGCAAGCGCGCGACGGGTGGCGCTTTCGCTTGAGGGCACCGACGGCACCGAAGGATCGACGGGCGTTGCTGGCGCTATTTGGCCGGGTTCGTTTGCGGTGCTGGTGCCTTTGGCCGGTGTTGATTATTCCGCGTTTAGAATCGTGATCGATGCGTCGCAGGGCACCGCCGAAGGCTATTACAAGATCGGGCAAATAGTGATCGGGCGCGTGGCCTTGCTTGCTGACGAGTACGCATGGGGCCGGACTATCGACACCATACCGGGCGCGGAAATAGTCGAAGGCCGCGACGGTAAAGACCGGCCCGAGGTGTTCGCACCCGATCGCCGGGTGGTCGAGTTCGGGTGGTCTGATGGGGTTGACGAACGCGCTGTAGAGGGCGACAACCCCACACCCGTTTATTTGAGCGGCTCTACGGCCTCTGGCGCTTTACCCCTTGCTGCCGAGGGCGGCACCGTACGAGCCGCTGAGGGCATCTCCCGGGCAATTGAGGGACCACGGCGGGCGCTCGTTTACTTACCCCGTGTTGAGGTTGGCGCGACTGCGGTTGTGTTGTCCCGGCGTGATTCGCTGATGTTGGCGAGGGTAGCAAGCCCGATCCGGCGTGAGGTCGTCGTCGGTGATGAGTTAGAGAACGAGGTGGTAAGAACCGCAGCCGTTACGCTGCGTGAGGTTATCTAGTGGCGATCCTGCTCAAAATTGAATGGGCCTCGCGGGTGTTCGAGTTCGATAACCCCGGCGAGTTAGAAGACGAGGCCGGCGATCTGTTGTCGCCATCTTCGACGGGTCGATCGGTGTCGTTTTCTGATCTGTTTTTCCCGGTCGATGTTGCCGAATTGGTAGAGGCTGGCCACGACCTGGCGGCGGCGGTTGGCGAGGTGTCGATCGATGGCCGGGTGGTCGTGCGGGGCTTTGTTAGTGAACCCGTATACGGTGGCGCTGATGAGCCGGTAAGCCTAACCGTGGCCGATGACCCCTATAACGATCGCGGGTTGATACCCGGTGCAACTGAGGTTGTGCAGAGCTTCGCGAATAGTGCAATAAATGGCGATGTTGACGCGCCATACCCGATCATATTCGGCACCCCCGGCGGCGGTAGTGATGCAAAATACCCCGGCGCGCCGGCGCCGATCTGGGATCGAACCGCTGTAACGGGGGCGGCTTTTTCGGTCTTGCTTGCTGGCCACGGCATGAGCAGCGCGGGAACTTTTCGCGTATATGATACCGAGGGCGCGGGCGAAGATTTCGCGTCAACCGCAATACATGAAACGATCGACAATCACGGTCGCACTATTAGCACTCTTTCAATCTATGGCGCCAGCGTGATCGATCTTGATTCGTCTGAGTTTTATATTGCGTGGGGGTCTGGTTCGGTAGGTTTGCCGGGGGGCGCTGGCGATGTGATCGGGTATTTGTTGGAGCGTTCAACGCTTGCGGTAGATTGGGATCGGTTCAGTGAGATCCGGGGCGTGTTGAACCATTATGAGCTTGCGGCCTTTATAGATGAGCCCGTGGCCCCTTGGGAATACATAGACGCGCTTAACGAGTGGTTGCCTATATCGTGGGTTTCTGCGGCTTCGGGTGTGTTTCCGGTGCTCTGGCGCCTTGACGCAAGAGCGCACAACGCACAACACGCATTCAACAACGAGACGCGCGCGGGGTTGGTGAACTATGAGCGCGACCGGGGCGACATTATCAACGAGGTGCAGATCAACTTTGCGCGGAATATCCGGGCCGATGTTTACACGGAATCGGTAACCGTTCGTGATGAGCTATCGATCGACCGTTACGGGCTGGCGGCTGAGTCGGTCGATCTCGATGTAGTCTACGACAAAAAAACCGCCTACCAGATCGGGCGCGATAGGCTGGCCGCTAATGCTTGGATTCACCGCGTTGTGAGTTATCAGATCAACGATGATCGAGGGGTTCAGCCCGGTGATATTGTCAAAGTAACAGACGACGGGTTGCACTTGTCTGAGGCGCCGGGGCTGGCGCGCCGGGTCAAGTTCACCGGCGGGGGCGTTTGCTCTGTTGAGGTGTTATTATTATCCCGGGGTGTTTGATGTTGGAAGAGATGATCAAAAGCAACACGGCGCGGATCTCAACGCTGGAGGGCGATGTGAAAGGGTTAGCTATCACACTCGAGCGCGTCGCTACTGAACAGGATCAGCACACCCGCATGTTGTGCGCTATTGAAGAAGCGACCACCCGGCGCCAGGGCTGGATCAAACAAGCCGTGAACCCTCAAAGTGTGTTAATCGTGGTGGTGTTCTTGTCGTCTTTATTCGGGGTGAACCTCGTTTGGCCTAGCGCGTCGCCCGTCGCGTCGGCTGTTGAATTACCAGCGGGCGAGTAATAAGGAGAATTAGTATGGAAAAATTAAAAAGTCGTAAGTTCTGGATCGCGTTGTTGGGAGCTTTGGCCCCGTTGGCCGGTGATGCGCTCGGCAACCTGTCAGGCGTTGACCCCACTACACTGATCATATCAGCTTCAGGCGTGATTATTAGCTATATTTTTGGTCAATCGTATGTTGACCGCGCGGGCATGATGACCAAACAAGCCCACGATCTGATCGAGGCGCTAAAGGATCAAGCCCGGGGCTAGTGCTCTTTTTCGTCGTACACGATCACCGCCATTTGGCGTTCTAGTAGTTCCAGACCGAGGCGCAAAGCCGCGCGCAATACATGGGATCTGCGGGTTATGCCGGGGCGCTCAAGCGATACCAGCGGGATCAGGTCGTCGGCCCGTTGGGTTGTTTCTTCGTTGAGTCTAAAGCTGAAGTTTTTAAGTGTTGGCATGGTAGAACCTCCCGAGCCCGACGGCGTCGATCGCGTCGTGGCCTTGTTTCTCTATCAGTTTAACCTCTTGAGGGGACAAGTCACGCAGCAAGCGCGCCCGCGTGACATGCTTTGGTGTTGAACCTTTCCACTGCCGGGGCTGGTAACAGTACCAGCGCGGCGCCGTTGCGGCCCCTACGATCAAACCTGCGACAAATTGCACCGCCAGGGCCTCGCGAGGCGGGCGCCCGTCGATCTGCATTTGCTCAATCACCAGCACATCGCAAACCAGCGGCCCCAAAGCTGCCACCATTGAATCCCACGCCACCGCGCCCCGTTGCACTTGCTCGGGGTTGTGTACCGTTGCGGCCCGGGTCAGTATGCCGTCATGAAATACCGCAACGCCGCATTTACGCACGCCGGGATCAACGGCGATCACTTTGATTTGTGCAGTAGACATAAAGCCGCCGCGTGGCGTTCGGGGTCAATTTCAGCGCCGATATAGCGCCGGCCAGTAGCCAAACAAGCCCGGGCCAAAGGGGCCAAACCTGCGTACAGGTCGAGCACTAGATCGCCGGGGTTGGTCCATTGCTCCAACCATACGATCATCCAGCCAGCCGGCTTTTCGCTGTGCCTTTGGCGGGGGCTGGCGTAGCCGTTCGAGTGCTGGCCCTTTGGCGGGCGGCCTTTGACCGCCACCAACACCGGCTCAGTATCGCCGCGCCAATGGTAGCCGATGCCCGGGGCGCCTGTCTTATGCCAACACCCGCCCGTAACATAGCGCCACGGGGTAGCCAAAAATGGTGTGAAGAACTCGTGAAGCGTTGGCCAAGTAGCCCAAACAACCAAACGCGCATCAGCCGCCGCGAGGGCGTGCGCGTGATCTAGGTTGGCGACTATTGGGCCGGTGCCGGTGGTGCCGTAGTGGTTGCCGGCTGCGCCGTTTTCACTGTTGCGATAGCTCCACGGCGGATCGGCTACGATTAGCGCGGGGGCTTCGGTTAGGCTCTCAAGCAGCGCCTCAACAGAGCAACACCGAAGATCGATCCCGTCTATATCAGGCGCCGGCCCGGGGGCGAATAGCATCACCGCGACCCGTCAAGGATCGTTAGTGACACGCTATCACCGAAGCCCGCCCGGCTTTGAGCGTTGACCAGTTCGATCAAGCGGGTGATCGTTGAGGTGTCAGCGGTTACGCACCCGGCCGAATAGCCGATCGGGTCGTGTATATTGATCCCGAAGTAGCCCCGGATCGGCTCGCCTGTGATTTCTGGTAGGTCGTCGCGGTCGTCGTCGCGATACACCAGCACCGGCGCGCCAGTTTGCGCGAGGGCCGGGCGGCCTCGATGCCAGCCGACAACCCACGCGCCCCGGTGTTGACCTGGCGCCAGTATCGCGCACCCTTGATCGTTAATGGGCTCCATAAGGTATTGAGGCGTCGGCATTGACTGACACCGGAACCACTCAGCGCGCCAAGCTCCAGACACGCGGTACACCGCCGCGAGGTCGTCGGGGTCAGTAGCCCGTCTAATCACTATCAGGTTTAGATCGTAGTGGTCGCCGGTGAATATAGCAAAGCCACGATCGGCAACGGTTCGGAGTAGCGGCGGGGTGTAGCTCATTTGGTCCAACGCTCCATAGGTGCCGAGGCTTCGGCGGTTATTGTTATATCAGGGATCACGGTTTGCATAGCTGCTACCATGATTAACACGATGGCGTCAATTGTTGCGGGGTCTGAGGTTTCGATCAGGATCTCATCATGTATAAACGCCACGGGGTAGCAGTCGCCGGGCCTTGAATAACAATAGCGCGCGACCTCAAAAACGGCCCTTTTAGCGCCGTCAGCGGCCAGCCCTTGAAAGAGGGTATTACACGCGCTCGTGTAGCCGCACGCCCCCCGCACGCGCTCGGATCGGTGTTGTTTTATGTCGCCCTCGCCGGCGTATCCAATAAGGTTATTTATGTGGTCGAAGTATTGCCGCATTTCGGGCCAGCGTTCAAACCATGCCGCCCTGATGGCGTCGGGATCTTCAACCGTCACGCCGTAGCCCCGGGCGTATTCGCCAAAGGTAGCCGCCGACATGCCGCCAGGGTACCCGAAATTAGCGCACTTGCTCTCCTGACGTGAGCAACCGACGAGATCTGCTAACGATTGGTGAAGATCTTCACCCGCGTTGATCGCCATCGCCATAGCCGAAGATCCAAAGAGGTCTAATTGTATTTGCGCGAGGGCGCACAATTCCAGCGTT
>Ga0080013_1004483_pt1 | contig 13711 bp, 8 predicted proteins | sample ETNvirenome_6_85_FD_69236 | JGI IMG/M metagenome (GOLD analysis project Ga0080013, IMG submission 69236) | Marine viral communities from the Pacific Ocean - ETNP_6_85 (SPADES assembly) (version 2) | ecosystem: Environmental > Aquatic > Marine > Oceanic | place: Pacific Ocean | collected 2013-06-19 | reverse complement strand
ATTCTTGCGCCGGATTTTTGAGAAGCCTCGATATCTTCGGGGCTGGTACCGACGGTCGCAGCCGTCATTGTGTCGACACTTAAATCAAGGTCCGACAATTTCTTTGTTAGCATGTCTTGGGTTTGAACTAGCGTAGCCTGCAGATTATTCAGCATATCATTGGTGCTGCTCATTAGTTTTTCCAAGTCCGGGTAATCCACGGGCATGGGCTTGGGTGTTGTAATGTCGGCTATATTAACATCTTGATCAATATGTTTTCCAAGATATTTACCCATGAGGCCGGCGCCGGCGCCGGTTGCGGCGCCGGTTGCGACGGCTCCGCCGGTGGCGGTGGCGGGGTTTCTTTTGAAGAGGCCCTTGAGCCATTTCCAGGCGCCGGAGGGAGAGAATCGTTCTAATATAACATGCTCATTCACAGTAAAATTATCTAAACTGAAATCGTCGGTCTCGGTTGCGCTTGGAAAAATAGTAGAAAAAGCGACAGCTATTTGCTCTTGGCCGAATTGACCAACCAAATCATCGATGCATTTTTGAAAATCTTTTCCAATATTTTCTATCTCTTGCTTTGTCTCTGGTGGGCTTTCATCAATTACTTGTTGTACAGTAAGTCCGATGAGCGCGCTCAAATCACTGTCTTCTTTTTCTTCAGCCATAATTTAAATCCCTACAATTCTACTTAATAAGTAGTTGTCTGAATCCAAAAATACTGCTGATTGTTTTCGATCCTCAAACTCCCTTTTTGTCATCTCTCCGACGTCATCAAATGGTGCCACATTAATTTTATTAACTTCTATATCATATTTTAATAGCAAATTGATCAATTTATTACTTTTGCGCTCCGCATCGGGGTCAAGTGCCAAATAAACGGGCGTATCATTTTTTACCAATTCCTGAAAGAAAAAAGAGCCTTCTGTAAGAGTCGATCCAAGCAAAGGAACAGAGTTATCTCCTGCTTTGATGGCATCGAAAACGCCCTCGACGATCGTCAGTGGCTCGTCAAAATCCAAATAAAGATGATTAAAAACAATATCGCGAGAAGCCCTGGGGTTTAAGTATTTTTTCCAATCGTTGTCATATGCTCTTGTAACAAAGTAATTAAGATCGCCGTCAATGTCAAAAGAGGGGATTACCACCCTACCAGCGTATTTACCAGTTGGACAATAACCAATCTTCCACTTTAAAATATCCTCTTTCGTAATTCCCCTGCTATTCAGATAATTTAGTGGAATTGTTGAGGTATTGGATAAATTTTTGCTTGTCAATGAAACGAAGCTTTTTGGTAACTCAAGCGTAGATTTTCGTACAACATCGGACTTTCCGAACATTTTTTCACTAAAGCTTTCAATTTCTATTTGGTCGCTAAAACTCTTCCACTCGTAGCGAGCATCGGTGCTGCCATAACGACGGATGATTCTATAAATATTGCGGCCTGACCAATCACAAACCCAGCACTTAAACACGCCCTTGCCTAGGTTAACAGATAGCTTTCTCTTGTGGTGGTCGCACTTGGGACAATGAAATAAATATTCGCCCCCCTTGTTATAGAAGTTGCCAAGAGTATTTTTAAGAATAGCTACTTTTCTTTGTTCTGACAATCTAACCAGCCGGCGTGAGCGATAACCCAGCTGTCTGCTTTATCAAAACAGTGAGGTTTTGGATTACCATGCTTAGTATATTCTATAGAAACATCTGGTACATTGTCAAGTACATAATTTATTACACATTGCTTCGCCTTCGAACCTTTTGGAATTTTGATTCCACATTTTTTTCTCGCAGATGTTGCAGCAATATATTCCGGTTGTAAATCAAATATTTCATAGCACAACCATGACACAATGCCGTTGAACCGTGACAGGACTGAAAGTGTCTTAGCCGAGGAAAAACCAGAACGGAACGACTGAAGGGACTGTTCAATATAGACTGCCTCTATTTTAAAGGCCTTTGCAATTTCCCTAAGAAGAGCTTTGGTTTCTTGGCCCTTCACAAAAAGAGAAGGAAAATATTTCTTATTGCGGAAATCGAAGGCTTCGCAGAACACCACTTCTCCACTTTCATTAAGAACTGTTGCGCCTGTTATGCTAGTACTTATATCTAAACCTAAAATCATATATAGATTATACTATATATCTAGCTTAAGTTTAAATGTGTAACTTCTATCTTCTAATTTTCTCACGGGATTTGCTAATCCGGCGATTGCGATTAGGTTTTTGTTTTCATCGTAAATACCAACTTTGGAAATATAAGTCACAGGCTTGAAACTAGCGCTATGGTTTCTATAGCTGCTAGAAACAATATTTTTTATTTCTGTCTCTGCATCTTCATAATACATGCTTTTTTCAGAAACATAGCCGACCGACTTTGAAATAAATGTTGGATTATTTGAAAAGTTCAGCTGATTTTGCTTTGCATGTGCAAACATTGTTAACGTTTCAATATAGTTTGTACCCTTGAATTCAATCCCGAAGCTAGACGATGGCGCATTATTGGGATCGGTAGTGCCAAAATAATGCCAAGAAGCACTATGCATACTAGTGTTAGAGGTATACTTTTCGCCATGAGTCGATAGGTGTGTCTCGGCGCTAGAAGTAAGTAAAATAAATCCTTCGTTATATAGTACGACACCGACACTTTGGCCGGTGGTGCTGCCGCTTGTTTGTGTCAGAACTCCGTTTCTTAAGGTATCAGAAGCTTCGCCTATTAGAGTACCAGTTACGTAAAACTTTAATTTAACGCTGCCCTTTTTAATGCTCGATCCGTAAAAAATAGACGGCACGCTAATGATGTTTAAATACTGCGCTTCTTTGTTTCCGAAAAAAGAAGAATACTCATAATGAGGACTTAAAACTGTGTAATAGTTAAGAGTATTTTTAAGAGCATATAATACTTGTTTCTTTGCGTCAGTTAGGGTTGTGCCATAACGGTTGACAGCAATACTCGACGTCAAAGGATAGGTGCCGGCCAACTCATCGCCCATAGCAAAATCTAAATTATGACTGTCGGTGCTAATCGTTTTAAAGCTGGAAAAAGACCCGCCTTTAGTGATAAAAGGATATATCAAATCGGATGCCGCCGTATCATCGCGATTGACATTAAGATCATATAAGTTTATATGACCATTCGGTGTATGATAATTGGAGAGATTTTGGGCCTCTCCTTGATAATATATACTACCATTCTGAATTAATAAATCGACCTTTGGAAAGGTCTTAATTCTATTGTGGAATATATCATCTTTCTTAAACTCAAAGAAGTTCCCATATTTAGGTATATGTGAGGGCATTCGATTACCTCGTTAGTAGTCTAATCTAACCCTCAGCGTCAACTCCGTATTGGGATCCTTTCTGATAGGCTCAGATAGTTTAGCAACAGCCATTAATTCATTGTCAGGCGAGTATAAGCCCACCGTTGTTATGTATGAAACAGGTAAATCGCTAACATTATTTTTAACGCGGATTTTGCTACCACTAACATATGTGGGATTGGCACTATAATTGAACTCATTATGGTTGACACGACAGAAGTATATCGATGAGTTTAATTCAATCGTGTTGTTAAAATCAACATCTTCTAGTCGACGGCGGAATCCGTTGGCTAACTGAGTAATTGTGTGGTTAACCTGAGCTAGTTCAATCGAACCTGTGTTGGTAATTACATCTCCGGGCCCGAATTCCACGACATTAGTTGATGGTACCGGGACAGATCCGTGACCAGGCAGCCCGCCGAGGGCGGATCCGCTTGAGAAGAAAGAAGAAGTTAAAACTGCTATGCCGGCTTGATAAAACACCAGACCGACGCTGGCCGCGGCGGGGTAAGTGCCGGTAGAGCCCGTGAAAAGTAAGCCATAATCACCAGCGGGTGATGTTCTGAACTCATTCGCCGAATTATAATCGCCCAAAACAGTGCGATTAGTTCTGCCCACGCCGGCAACATCTGTCTTTGTGCCAACCGTTCCAGAGTTATACAAAGCCAACCTGAAAGAGTTTTTCTTAACCTCGTCTTTTGAAAGAAGACGGGAAAAGTTCATAAAAAAGCAGTGATGCATCGTGCCGGCGCCGGTGCCATCTAGGGTGCCATCAGAATCAAAATTTCGAATATTCCCAGACACATCGTAGCCCATCAGCACCTGGGCCATCTGATTGTATATGTTCGTCTTCTTTGCATTTTGTGTATTAGCAGACGAACTTTGTGCACTACTGTGGCCATAGGTCAAATCAAAAATATGATTGGCGGAAGAACTTAAATAAGGATAGTCATAGACAGATTCAAACATTCCATGCGTAAAGGTTTTAATGTTATTATCTGCATAGGTCCCAGAAGCAATTGTGCCGGTAACCGGAATAGCTTCATGTAGAAGCGTTCTCGTACTAACAGAATCGTCTCCAAGCAAATTTTTAAATGATCTCGCCATGATTTTTCACCTTTTAAATATTAATAATCAACTTTAATGTAGCGCACTGGAATGTCCAGTCTAAAGCCTGTATTAGCCCCCACGACACGGACCGTAGAATCTATATAATAAGTCGTTGCGTTTTGGATCAAAGTATCTGACGCTCCGGAGCGGAAGCCGAGGATATTACCACTCGCGACATTAGATGCCTGAGAAGAGCCAATCTGAGTAAATAAATACGTTGAACTCTGAAGTTCCTGGGAGGCATGAAGTCTGAAGTGCAAAGTGGATCCGCGTGGACCTTCAAAAACTTGAGGGTTAATGTTGCTTAGGGCGGTAAGCGTCTTTTTGCCATCATTGTCTTGCGCTTTTGCCGGCTCAGACTCATTGGCCTGTTCACCAATCTTGGGGTTAATATATTCATCAGACGTTAAATAATATGATGCTATATTATCATCATCAATAAAATTAACGGCAGCAGGAGTGTGAGACTTGACCGGCTTGACCCTCCCGAGTCTGTAGTCTGTTTCAACGATATAGGCAGTTTCATATAAATCACTATCCATACCTAAGTTTGGGGAAATTTCGTTTGTATCCAGGCCTTGATCGACCCTGATTAAGCGTTTAGAGTTGCTTCCCTCTTCATGAACAAAGCCCATAATTATGCCGGAAACATTCGAATCACCTATATTCTGGGCGGCGTTGGCGATGTCTCGATACTTTCTAACGGCATTCCAAGTCTTTTGATCGACACACACGTAGAATTTACCATCCGACACCGCGGTATCACCGCCCTCGGTGCCTCTCGCAAACATTTTAGAATTCTCTTCTTGATACGCCTTTTCGGGAGCTGAATTCTCATTTAGCTTCATCGTGGGCATATACAAAACATTTGTTCTAGATAAAGAAATCAACTTGCTTTTTAAATTAGAAGTATTATTAGTAAATGCTTCAAGGACGGGCGTTTGAAGCACCTCCAAATCATAATAAGCCGATCCGTTCGCATGGGTCTTATTATAAAGCTCATAGTTGATTTCATCATCTCCCAGCGCGAACTTTGAAATTTTAAAACTTCCGTCGCCCTGGGCTAGTCTAAGCCTCCCCGTGTCAGTTAAGACAGCATCGAGGATAATATCACCTGAATTGACTAAAAATGCCATTTCTAAGCTCCCTTCCTTATAAGTAGTTAATTAATTTAATTATGTTTAATTTTGTGTTTTCTTGCGAAACGAAAAGTTAATGTCTATCTTCTTCCCGCTTCCTTTTGATGTCAATCTCATCTTATATTTCTTCTTTTTTGTGGCATCTGAAAACACCCCGTCGATCTCAGAATTATCCGAAAAGTATAATTGCTGTAAAGTTGGTTTTAAATAAATATACTTCTGACAATCCTTTATATGGGTTGTGTTTTTGCCGCCCTCCATAGAGATAGTCCTAATAATAGGCTTAACAGCGCCCTTTTCGTCTATTAGCTCTACCTCATAAACCGGCGTAGGGTTTGAAAAGTGACTATGGGTGTCCGCCGCTCTAAATGTATAGTAATATTTGGTATTTGGCAATATTGATTCTTCAAAAACAGTGTTGTTAATATCTTTATAGAGTTCAAAATTAGAATATGATTTAGGCTTCTCAGTGGTTTTGAAAATTTGAAATCTATTTACCGGATCGTCGGATCCGAACTCCACCTTCCCATCGTATGACAACTGCGCTGCCTGCACCTTTTCAAACTCAGACACATCTTCGTCTAAAAGTATAATTGGTTCGGCCCGATACCGGTCGACATTAGCGGTGATGAGCATTTTGACCCTGTTATTGATAGCCCGATAGGGCACGATGTTCACATCCGGGGTAACCGGCGGTTTATCCATTATCATAATTTCAGGAGTGGAAAATATTTTGTCCTCTAATAAAACAACCGACGGATATACAAAGACGCCCAAAGTTGCATGAAGAGAGTACTTACTATACTGCCAGGTCTGATTACCATCTTCATCTTGTGTTGTATTTTCAATCTCAGGAACACCCTGGCTAATACCAACCCAGTTTTCAGGCGCCTCCCCGGGCGCCGACCAGGCTAGCTCGGCCGCAACCTGCGCTTCCATATTCCCTTCGTTTAGGAAATAAGCTGTTTGACGCTCGGCAGGGCTCCCATCTTCATCAACCCACTGATACCGGTATCTGCTCCCAAACACTATACGCTGAGCATATACGTCGTATTTGTAAACAGCGTCGTCTGAGTATTTTAATTGCGTGTCAACAAACTTAACAATATCCAAGTCGGACGTATTGGGTATCAATATGCTCTGTACTGGCCTAAAAACGCTCTCGCCGGTATGCCTCACCGATTTTTGAATTCTGTAAAACAGGTCCTCTGTATACGCCGGCTTACCCGCCAACAAATCAGAATATGATCTTCTTTTTTGTTTATAAGTATCAATAATTTTCTTATAAAAAGCAGTACCGAAGATCTTTTTCCAAACAACATTACATTCGTCATCCAAATTGGCCGGCTCTATAAAATCATTTCTAAGAAATGCAGTAAAATCAAAAATTGTCTCACCATCACTATTGGGGGCAAATATATCTTCTTCATCCTTTACCCATTTATTCAATATATCCGGAAAATCTGCAAGATAGGGCTTGTGTTGGGGGGGTGCTAGAGTATTTTCAGTTAGTTCGATTGGTGGGAGGCCAGTTATTGGGTCAGGCGTAAGATTTTCATATATATTTTCTTCTGCGTATTCCCAGAATCTAAGAGAACTCCACCTCTCATTTGTGCTCAGTTCATAAACCGTGCTGGTGTCTCTGCCAAGAACAACAGGGTTTCTTACCGACGCGGCGATGGCAGACAGCGGCCTAGCTAAAGCAGCCTGCTTTATAAAATCGCCGATGGGCGACGATAATTTAGCTGAAAATTCTATCTGTGAGTAGAATGGAAAATATTTCTTGTGTTTTTCAATTGTATCCATTATTGGCAATATGTTGGGGCTAAACACTAGATTGCTAAACTTCTTCTCTAATTTATTACGAAAAGCAAAGTCAATCAAACCTTGCGGCTCAGTGCTGGCGCGGTCGGTCCAGGCATCAAAATATTCTTCAAATAAAGCATGGGCGTCAATATTTTTATAATTTGAGCCAACTATTTTGCCTATTATCGCTGATGAGGCTTTATAATCATACAAATCAGGCCTATATCGTGACAAAAAACCAAATATCGATATCATATATTCCAGGGGATCATTATTGAAGCTCAGGCCTGTGTTTTCAAGCCCGAGAACATCTAATTTACTCAAATCAAAATATTCAGACAACGCTGAGTCCTTTGCGCTCATGAGCCTTAGAAACCCATATATACTAGGAATTGACTTATTGACCGATATCAATGAACCCAAAAAGTTCTCATATCCCAAGCGGGCGATGCCCTGGTCGTCGACGGACCGGTCAGCTTCTAGGGCACTAGTTTGTAATCTTTCATTATAATATGTGCTATAATTGGCAAAAAATGCCTTTCCTGCCGGCAACTTGGACATCAACTCTTCCGGCGAGAACGGCATAAAAGTTTCATGATAATGATCAACAAAAAAATTATCTGAATTTATGATGGGATTATGGGCCGTACCCTGCGCTATTAAGCCAGTCTTTGTATAATAAAGCCAGCTCTTAAGCATTAAATCGTCTTCTGGCCAAGTAGATGATTTAGATAAATCAATATCACATGATAATACTATTTTTTCTCTTGTGACACCATCTTCGTAGCCCTGGCTGGGCTCTGTCGGGGATGGGGTACACATCTCTAAATATATTGGAAATCCGTCAAAAACCGCGGGGCTGTTCCACGTATTTCCAAAGGTTGCTATTTTTGTGGCGGGGTCCCACCACTCTTGATTCTTTACACGATAATCCCAATTGTTGCCCAAAATAACTTTAACTTTATCTACTTTTTCAGGAGAAGAAAAATAATCAGCGTTAAGTATTTCAGTACTTACTGCAGACGACAGTTTAGAAGGGGCGAGGGGTGTGATGATGGTAACACCCTGCTGGAGAACTGTCCCTATGGTGTCATTTGATTCATCACGAGGGGCGGAAAAATACAATCCCTCATCAAGCACCTTCTTCTTTTTACCAACTAAATCAAATGTTTCTGCCATTATAATATCTCTTTATATAAATAGTTAAATCTTAATTATACCCATCGTCGCCTGGGCCCTGTCGTTGGGCGCCTTGAAAAGTATTTGCGCCGAATGCGGCGCCGGGAGTTTGTGCAAAGGGATCTGTGCCTCCTCCAGCTGGAGGGGCTGTCGGACTATAATCTTGGCCCGGGCCTGTTGGAACATCGTCCGTTGACGCGCCAGATGTTCCTGGCATACCCTCAGCACCTGCACTGGGGTCTGGATCGCCGCCATATATATCTTCGTATGGGGGCATAATACGAGGTTTCCCTTCCGTCATTAACCCTTTTTCAATCATATTCATGAAATTATTTAAAGTGTCCTGATTTTGACTTTCCCAGAAAGAAAGGGTTGTACCCACTTCGCCGCCAGGGAAAGGCTGGGCGGATGAAACAGGTGGAATGAAAGGGTTGGCGCGTGGAATGAGAGGGTTGGCGCCGTCTTTATAAATCAAAAAATATTTATCCAACGTAGTTAAACGAACCCCTTTTGAGAGAGATGGATCATATAAAACAATTCTACAAAATATTTTTTCATTACCCGTTAAACCCAAGTCAAATTTTGTCAATGGGGACCATCTATTTTCATCATCTTTAGCAAAGACACCGGTTCCGCGAAAAACCTCTATTGTGGCTGTTAAACTAATATTAAAAAAGAAAAAGGCCTCGTAATTACCAGTACTGGGCGATGATGGCAAGTTCAGTGTCGCTGAATTATAAGCTTGTACAAAAGCCGGCTGGAGGATTTCCTCGTCGCCAGTAAGGTGCCTTGAAAGCCTAATTTCTCCTAATTTAAAGGGATTCGGAAGGCCAATATTATACGCGTAAGGCCCTGGGTTGACGGCTGGTGATTTAATCAAACCTTGTTTCCCGCTTCCCAATATCTTTTTAAAATAATTTTGTGAATGAATGGCGCCGTCCGAATAATCCTCGACATCTAAACCTTTGTCATATTCAAAGTCGTTAAGAGTGCCCAATCCATCGGGCGTCGGCGGGCTGGGGCCAGGCTCGTGAGCAAAAAAGCTATCATAATACTGATCGTCGTGGACAGTCATACTTATGTTTTCAAACAATCTCTTATAAGGCTCCCTGTTAGCCGCGAAGGCTTTCGCTATATTAAATGTACCAGGCTCCTCTGACGCACGGAAATGTGCAGCAGAGGTCATGTCAACATCATCATTATTTTCTTTATTTAAATTATAGTTCAACAAACTAATAAATAATTTATCATAATTTGGTAGGATGGTAAAATGATTAGAATATAGTGGGGCATCCGTATCTGCTAAATGATATCGGGCGCCGTCATTGAAGGCAGAATAATAAAAATTATAAGAATTATTATTCTCTGTTGGATCCGACAGCTCAACAATTGATGGTGTTAAATATGAATATCCTGTACTGGCAAATGTATCGGAAGCTCCTCCAAGCGCGGTGGTTCCAAATCCAATGTTATATTCCTCCCAGCCAACGCCGATGGCTTTTGAGGAAAACTTAACAGCATCCAGCCTACACCTGTCAGAATAATATTCTGGTGACATAGACCTCAGTCCTTCAAAGTTTCCATCTTTTGCTTGACCGATTGATAAATAATCCACATATATATCTTCATTAGATATTCCTCTAAAAAGTTCCGATGGGTGGTCGAAAGTATATTGTTCCCTAATAATAGAGTCACTAGGTGAAACAACTATATCAAAGAAATTGTTAAAAGTATAGCCATTGGGTACTGAACTTGAATCAATTTCACTGCCAGTGTTGTTGACTTTTGTGGCATCAAGCAAAGACTGTATTTTATCTATAGCAGTTTGCATCATCCTAGAAAAAAAGTTTATCCCTTGAGGGGAACCGGGTCCGTGCTTGTAGGGCAGCAACATATTTTTTATCGAAGGATGCACAAAATTAATTTTTTTACCATCGACTTTTGGATATATTCCAAACACCCGCTGAACTTTACTCAACAGCGCTGGCGCGCGCGTCCAGGGCTTGTCCTCAAATAATGCAACGGCCTCGGTGGCAAACTCGTCGACAAAGGAGCCGTTTTGAAAATAATTTTTAGTTACTCTCTTAGTGTAGCTTGTGCCGGCATAATTTTCTGTCTTATATATTGTTTTTGTGATATCCCCAGTTGAAAAGCTGGAATTGGCCAGCTCATGATAGCTATCTAAACGAATCTTGGTGCGCACAAGATCTTGATATAATTCATATAAAAATTCATATGTGCCATCTTTAAATTCAAGCTCTAGACGGTACCGATATAGGCCTGCAACCTGCTCGCCGACCTCAGAATCATGAAACATAAAATATCTTGGTGCGGATAGCTCCAAAGGATCAATGGCAAAAGATGTTTTTACGCCGGTTAGCTCTACTAAGTTCGAATTTTGACTTGGGGTTTGGTAGCCGTCTAAATCACCTAAAGTACCAATCAATTGAGAGGGCTCTTCATAAAACTTATCATTAGCATATTTTTCATATCTGGTGTTGACCACTCTTTTTTTGACCCTGTCTCGGTACAATTTCAACTCAAGAATTCTACTTTTTTGTAATATTGACATTTTATCGCCAGGATTAACTGCGCTGGCTTGTATTACGCCCGAAAGACCCTGGGCATACTTATCAAATAGTAAGGGATATAAAGAAGAATTGTTACGCAATAACTCAAACATATCTATAAAAAACATTCCTCTTGCATTATTGTCCCTATCTCGGCAAACATACAATTTTGAAAACTCTGAGTCGTTATCTTTTATAAAATCCTTTCTTTTTTCTTTTTGAAATGGAGATAAAAATGCCTCTGCCTTAGTGACATCCTCGCCTAAATTAAAAACTTTAGTTTCACTCCCCAATCCCAGCGCGGTATCCGCGGGCTCTGCAAAAACGCCAGATCTGAAATCTGATATTAGGTTGTTCGGTGCCTTTATTAAAGATAGTCTTGGCTGATCAACGCCTGGCTTATGCGAGGCGCCGACCATCCACCCTTTATTATCTCCGAAGCTTCCGTCTCCGGAATAACCATCAGGCGCAGGATTGTTGTTCATGTGTAGGTGCACGGACCCTTCCCAAACTCTCCCATCTTGTTGTACAAAAACCTCTCGATCTTCTTGAACTTGGCCATTTTTGAAAACAACCACCGTATTAATCGGGCCTTCGACAACATACTCCTCCAACATAGATGAATAAGCATCATATGGTATGTCGAGTCCGCCGAGAGATAGTTGAGCAAGATAATACGGAATATTTAAAAATGTATAAAACAAAAATCCTAAATTATTATCTTCACCCTTCTCATTGAACTCAGTATATTTGTATTCAAACGGAATAACATAATATGGTTTACCGTTTTTTATCTCTTCTCTTGCCTGGCCTTCAATAACACCGGACGTTAAAAAGCCAAATTCGCCTTTTGTCAAGGACCCCAGCATTGAAAATGCAGAAAACTGTATAGCAATTCCCGGATCGACGCCTCCATTAAATAAGTAATTGCCGCGCTTTTCCGGAAGAAACTCCCCTGAAAAGCTGCTTCGTGGCAGGACATCCAAACCGGGTAAAGCCTGTTGCGCAACATAGACACTCCCAGCATCAACAATGCCCCATGATTCTACTATTGGAGTACTACTGGCCAATAATTTGTCTACATGCTGCGCCTTTAACACTGGGGCCGTTTGTATAAACAAGGCATCCATTAAATTAACACCTTGGACCCCCAAGCTGTTGAGCCAAGTAGAGTTTGACAAGGTGTTTTTTTCTTGATATAACTCTAGCTGGAGGGTGACATCAGTTAGGCCGGGGTCGGCAGGACTCCTCTCCAACGTAACTTTCTTGCAGTATACGTATGGTAATACCGAGCCTCCAGTGATCATATCAAGGGTTGTAGACATTAACAAATTTCTCCCGGGTAGTCTGACTCATCCTCATAAATATCAAAAACTTTCTTTTTCTGTTGATTTAAAATGTCCTGACAGAGCTTTGCTCTTGGGTCTGAAAATACACCTAGCTTTTGTTGCTTTTCGTCTTCGGGGTCCTTTTCGCACAATATTTCGTCATCTATCTCATCATCAGTCAGAATATCAAAATAATACTCGACGTGCTCTTTGTTGGCTTCCGGTGTTTCGTCGTCAAGAAAATCCAATTGAGAAGTGATCTCAGGACTCTCAGAAAACTTAAGAGGCCTCAAATGCTCTATTATGGTGCCGGCCTGGTTCTCCTCCTGGACCTCGAACATTTCAATGTCAAAATTCTTTTTCTGGAAAAGACCATTACTTTCTGCTATCTTTAATAAGATGTAAACGCTCTCCTCGTTTTCGATATATACATTTGATAAAGGCCCATCTTCATATTCCTCCAGGTCTTCGATATCCTCTGTACCTCCTTCAATGTTTATAACCTTAATTTCTAGATCTGATTGTAACTGGGGTATCCTAACAGTATTCGTTCCTCCAGTTTTTTCTGTTAAATTTATATATTTAGCGCTGGATGAGATATGACCGTTAAGAAATTGAATATTCCAAGAAGGCGCGTATTCAGCGTTGAAATCACTAGTACCCAAAGGCGATGGGAGCATATAATTTTTTTCCGGGGTTCTTTGCAGAGAAAGATCGCCCGATGTGGCGTCGCCAGATAAAACCAGATTATAGTTGTTGCCAAATTCTTTTTCCAAAGAAGAAAAACCAATCTGTGGTTGTATATTTTGTGCCTCCTTTATTCTCTCTTCGGACCTGTTTTGCCCTTCATGTCCGGAGGTCTTAGAAATGTCATATATAATATTATCGTCAAAAAAGGCATAGTAAGTCGGCTTGAATGTGCCAACAGACAGCAAATGATGGCCATAAGTGGTCAACTTTAAATCGATTACTTGTTGTTTTTTGTCTAAAAATTTAGCCATGTCTTAATACTTCTTCTTGGTTTTTTTATTTTTCTTCGTTGACGTTTTTGTTCTTTTCTTTGTGGTGCTTGAGTTAATTGTTGTTTTCAAAGATTTCTGTAATGCTTTTGTTCGCTTTTCTTGGGTTTGTGCTTGGGCTGCGACTTTTAGTTCTGAGGCCTTGTTCGCATCCTGTTGTTTCCGTACGGTGGCTTCGGCATTCATAGTTGCAGTCATTTCCTTAATGGCGATTTCATTCTTTCTATCTTGAACCTTAGCTGCTTCGGTGGCCACAGAG
>Ga0080013_1004482_pt1 | contig 13712 bp, 11 predicted proteins | sample ETNvirenome_6_85_FD_69236 | JGI IMG/M metagenome (GOLD analysis project Ga0080013, IMG submission 69236) | Marine viral communities from the Pacific Ocean - ETNP_6_85 (SPADES assembly) (version 2) | ecosystem: Environmental > Aquatic > Marine > Oceanic | place: Pacific Ocean | collected 2013-06-19 | reverse complement strand
TTTTTGATAGTGATTTGTATGGTAAAATTAAGAATGTATCTATTAAAATGAATGATAAATTTCCAAATACAACATCAGATCCTATTTATGAACTTGATGATGATTTGCCAGATTCACAAAAAGCAAAGGCATCTTCAATGAAAAATATTCCAAATGTTATAAGTCTTACTAGCACATTAATTAAACAAAATAATACGAACGGAGGCATTCGTTAGAGAATGGCAAACAATAAAAAAGAATTAATGTATTTAGAGCCAACATTGACTGGGGATTCGGTCGATACATTAAAAAGCACTTTTGGTTTGACTTGGACCTTAACAGAACAAGATGGCAATATCAGTTTAAGTTCGCCTTCTTTGTCCAATAATCCTTTGTTGGGCGAAAATAAAAATGATTTAATTAGCGATCTTAAATCTTATAGAACGAACACTTTAGCCGCAATTAATAAAAAATCTATGGTTCCAAACAAACAATATGTTTTGCGTTTGATTGGAAATGGAGAGAAAATAAATAATGATAATGAATGGCTATCTTTCCTAATTGGTGGGGAATACTATAATAAGAGTTACGATGGAATTTATACAGATTCAACGTTTTCAGATCATTTGTATCAAGAAACCCTTCCTTATACTTTATTAGAAGTAAAACAAAGCGGAAGAGAAGACCAAGCTGTTTCTGACATTATACAAATTACTTGCAAGTATAATGAATATTTTAAATTATATCAGTCTTATATTCCAAATATTACAAATGATCGATTGTTGCCCAATTTTTATTTTTTAAATCTTTATATTCAGACACTTCAAGCAACAAAAGATAGCGTAATCACCGATATAAAAGATTTAATAACTTTTAGCGATGCAGTTCAATTTAGTAGTTTAGAAAATTTGCGGAATTATTTAGACAAAGATTATGTCGTCAATAGTCTGGACGATCAAACAAGCGAAAATATAAATCAAAAATTTAAAAATTTAATTTTTGATGATGATTTCTTTAAAGAAAATTTCAAGGATATTAATCAAAATATCGATTTATTTCCATTTTATAATACTATAACTTTTCCTACTGAAGAAAGTTCCGATTTTATAGACTATATTGTCAGCAATGATTATGATCGAAAATTTCTAAAACTTTTAAAAGAAACGTTTACAAATCAAATATCGGAATTGGCGCCAATAAATACAAGTTTTACTATTAATACTAAATTAATTGATAATTCTAATAATTCGATTGATGTAAATTCGACAATAAATCGGAGAACTATAGATTTTGTTGACTTCGCGACCTATTCTTTAAATAATTATATTGATAAAAATAACGATTTTTGCTTTGTAGGTTTTGAAAATAATAAAAGAAGCATTATGGGCGATAAGCAAGGTTTCCACCGTTACCAAAATACAGTTTCTTCTTTGGGAATTTTTAATTCTCTATTAAGTAAATTAAATAAACAAGAAGCAGCGGGCGCTTATGCTTATCCTTATAATACAGAACCAAAATATAATGAAGTTATAGCCTATAGAGTAGAAAAAATAAGTGGTCCACCAACAGGCGATAGTAGTACTCAAAATGTTACACAGAATTTTTGGTTTTTAAATTCAGAAGATTTACAAGATTTTGTGTTTCATGATACACAAGTAAAATACGATAGTGACTATACTTATAATGTTTATAAATATGCGATCGTTTTGGGCCTTCAATATAGAGCATCAGCTTTGGCCGTTACACGAACAATCGCAGATTTAGAGGTCGGCGACCCTTGGCGGTCGAACAAGTGGTGTTTGGAATTTTTCGATCCTCTTACTGGCGAAAGCACTCCTCAATTGGCACCTGATGATGAAGTATTAGAAAATGAATTAGCGTCAGAAGCTCAATTAATTTCTGAAAATAAGTATCTAGCTGATTTTAAGATAAATTATGCCCCTTCTGTTAAAATTATTGAAGTGCCCCTTGCTTCTAAAACCTTTAGAATTTTGGACAACCCGACAAATATGATGATGGTAAAACCGTTTTATTTATTGGATGATTCACAAACAATTGGTTTTAATCTTAGTTATTTTCCTTTGGAAATGAAACCATTTCCGACTGCTATAAATGATATAGAAGAAACTTATAAAGCAAATTACCTTAAAGCATATGATTTGTTGAATACAGATAATGTTCTTAAGGAATCAATATCTCAGCCTAGGACAATTAACGTTTATAGGATCGATAGAAAACCGACATCTATAAAAGATTTTGATAATAATTTGGTTAAATCGATTAATATGAAAATCCAGAATAGTGATTTTAGTTTTAGAGATACGACTTATCATACCAAAGTCAAAACAAATCAAAAATATTATTTCTTATTTAGATTTATAAACGAATTGGGCAGTCCTTGTTATAATTCTTCTATATTAGAAGCGCAATTAGTTGATGATGGAGGCTATAAATACGGATTATTTAATGCTTTTTGTGAAGAAGAATTAAAAGAAAAGCCCTTTTCCAATCCGTCTATTTCGTTTAAGAAACTAATTAATCTTGTACCAAATATAAAAAATGTTTTACTTGATGATAGCAAAGTTGATTATAGCAATGATGCCGTCGATGAAATGGGAAACATCTTATATGGTAATGTAGATGATAGCGTTTGGGACAAAACGTTCAAGATTAGATTAACATCTAAAAAAACTGGTAAAAAAATTGACATAAATGTTACTTATAAGTTAAGAAGTTAATAAAAATTTAATTTACTATTTATAATGAAGAGGAAATAAAATGGCATTTTTAGACAACAGCGGAGACATAATTTTAGACGCCGTTCTTACTGATTTAGGAAGAAAGAGAATGGCCGAAGGTAATTTTAAGATTACCCAATTTGCTTTAGGCGATGATGAAATTGATTATAGTCTTTATAACAAAGACCATGCTTCTGGTTCTGCTTATTATGATTTAGAGATTTTGCAAACCCCGATTTTTGAAGCTTTTACGAGAACAAACGCTAATATCAATTATGGTCTTGTAAGTTTGGGTGGCAGACCAGATCTTTTTTATTTACCAACTCTCAAATTTAATGATTTCCAGCGCAGTGAAATGAACAATGTCACATTCAGCGGAAGCCTTATTAATTTAGCAGTTGTTGACGATGGAAGAACCGTTTCGACTGTTACCGCCTTAAATGGCGCCAATGCCTTGGGAGCAAGTCCTAGAAACTTGTTAATATCGGACAGCGTTACATCTAGGTATGTTCTTTTCGAAACCGGTATTAGTTCTTCGAACGGCGATCCAGATAGAAACGAAACTAATAGAAATTCTTATTTGGTATCTACCGGATTGCTAGATAGTGATTTCAGCGTATCATTTGATAAACGATTTATTGCTAGTGTATATCCAATGACGCCTGGATCCAAATTTAGTTATGGTGGCGCCGATAGTAGCGATGTTAAAGCAAATATTACTTTTGCGCGCACACCGCAAGGTGCCACTTCTATATCAACTACAGGATTAAATAATTATCGCACTGTTACACTTCCAGCTATTGATAATAAGATTAAGAAGAATAATTCGAATAATGATTTAAATTATTCTATTATTAATGGTCCACGCGGCAGGGCTTTGGCTTTTACATTGGGTGTTACCCCCGAGATGATAGGTGGTACAACTCCAGCAAATTATTCTCTTTATGGTAAAACTGCCCAATCGCCATTTTCCGATTCAAGAACTTATGATTATGTTGATACGATTGTATATATACAAGGTAATACAACCGGTGTTACAGCACAATTAGTAGTAAGAGTCATTCGATTAAATACAGCATAATATTATAATATAACGGAGCTATAAATGCCTACACAATATCAAAAATTTAGTCCAAGCAACGATGTCACTACCACAAAGACACTTTTGCATGAAGTGATACCGATTACAGGTACAATTGTTAGTGGAACATATTCGGATAATAATATTAAGAATTATACACACGGCATGTTTCAGTCTGTTTACGATTATCCATATTTAAGTTCTTCTGCTAATCATATTTTTGATATTACTATGGGATATGATGAAACTTCTGCACTGAGCGCTTCGACTAGTACACAAAATGCCAAGAAAATTAATTTATATAATCAGCATGCACAAATATTATTGGGCTATACTAGCTCAACTGCTGATAACGTTAGAAAGTTTGAAAATGATTTAACGCTTGATGGTAGCGGCTACATGAAAGAAGTAGTTTTCGTTAACTTCTCGCGCCTGCTGGCCAAAGATCAGATTAAAAAAGGAACTTTTTCTTTAACCATTGGAACTAGTTCGGTTTATACGGCTCCTTGGGCTTTGTTAAAAACTCTTCAAGATTCTAAAGCTACGGAAAGATCCGGCTATTCATCTGAAGTTGGTGGCGATTACGGACTTTTATATACTAACTCAGCCGGTACCGGTCCAGCAGTGGGCAATATTTTCTATCAAGCTGGTATAGCTATTTTTACTGCTTCTGTTTTTGGGAGCAGCGCTGCAGGACATACGCAAATGAATATCAAAACGGACGGTATTGATTATGTGCTGAGCGCTTCCGCTATTAGCGGTACTGCCGATGCTTTAAGACATAGAGTGCAATCGATTTCTTTTAATAATACTACAGAAATCAATTCTGTTATTTATTTCTGCAGAGTTCCGCACAATAGATTTAATTATAGTTCCAATCCCACATATGTAAGCGGAGCGCAAGTAAGAGTGAAAGATGTCGCCTCTGATACTCCAGTTTCTTATATAACCACTGTTGGATTATATTCTTCTACTGGAGAACTTCTGGCAACTGCTAAACTTTCTGAACCTTTGCGAAAAGATCCAACAAATGAGATTACCCTAAGAGTTCGTTTGGATTACTAATTATGTTCGGAGGCTTTATTTATGTCTCTTAAGAAATTTGCCGAAGAAGACATAATCAGAAATACCATGAGAGCTTATCCTAGTGTTAAGTTCTTTATTTTTGATGGACATGTTTATTATAATAACAAGCCGAAACAAGCCGGCGCGTTTACAAGTAATATACTAAATGTTCCTCCAGGCCACATAAGTCTGTATGAATATAATGTTGACAGAGTTTCGGGTTCTACAACAGCGCCAGATATTATTTATTCATATATAACAAAAGATTCGGCTAGATCAAGTTTCAAAACAATAGGAAAAGTTTCCTATAATAATGAATTTGTTTATGGAGATACAATAACTGGCAGCTATCCTTTATCAGCTAGTATTACTAGAGAATATATGGCGAACCCTAGCGAAAGAAATACTTTTGTTCATCCTCTCACCGGTGTGACATATTTAACTAGCGCCGTAAATCCCCATTTTTTTGCTCTAAAAAACAGATTAAATTTCTATGGCACCAGAAGCCCGCATTATCTAGTGACTTCTTCATACGGAGATAAAAGTAATCAAATATTAAATCTTATATCAATCCCTTCCATTTTTTATGGTACTAGAATTAAACCAGGATCTCTTTCATTAAAATGGTATTTTACTGGCTCTTTGGTGGGCGAACTAAGAGACACGAAACAGAATGGCGAATTGGTACAAGTTGGTCCCACCGGTAGCACAGGCTCCGGTTCAATTGCCGGCGTTGCTTTATACGATGAAGGGTTCTTGCTATTAACTGGCTCGTGGGCTTTAAATTCAGAAACCATTCGGCTCATTTCGGGGAGCACAACTGACGTTAATCCAAAATGGATTTATTATGGCGCCGGCGCCTTAGATGATGTCAACGTAAGAACCGCAGGAGACACTTACGCTTCGGCTTCATTCAACTTAACTTTTAAAGGGCAAACCGATACACAGGTTGTTACAATGTTTGCTCACGCTGGGAAAGGAGAGGCGAATTATTCAAATAATCCTACATATTTAGATTATAATCAAAAGAGATTGCGAATCACATCTTCTGTTATATTTGAAGAAAATCCCGACAGAACAATTAAGAATACAGTTTCTTCAAGCTTTAAAGGATATAGCGCGCCGTTTAAGAGACAAGTATTCATTTCAAGAGTAGCGATTTACGATGATAACAAAAACTTGATTGGAATTGCTACTTTGTCCAATCCTATATTAAAAGAAGAAGATCGGGACTTGACATTTAAGATAAAACTTGATATATAATACTTATGATCCTCGGCTTAGACATCAGTACAAGTATAACTGGAATAACGATATTAGACGATAAGGGTGAAATAGTTCTCTGCGAAGCAATCGATACGAGAAACAAAAATCATTTCCCCACGCTGTTCCATAAAGCTCAGAGAGTAAAAGATTATCTCTACGATATAAGAACCCAATATTCTATCCGTTCTATCTACATTGAGAAAAACCTGCAAACATTTCGTTCAGGCTTTTCATCGGCAAAAACTCTCTCAACTCTTGCATCATTTAACGGAATAGTAAGTTGGTTCTGCTATGAAATCTTTGATATGCAGCCAGAATATCTTTCGGCATCTTCTGCAAGAAAAGATTGTGGCATCAAAGTGCCCAAGGGTTCTAAAGCAAAACAAGTTGTAATGCAGCATTTGCTTGATAACGAGCCAGAATTTGTTATATTATATACCAAACATGGCAATCCAAAACCTCACGAATATGATAGAGCGGATTCGCTTGTTATCGCCAAAGCTGGCTATAAAATAAGCCAAAAAACTTGACTTAACGGAGCGATTATGTTATGTTGAGTTTGAGGATTAATGAACAAGAAAGAAGCAAGGAAAATTCTGCACAATGTATTGGGCAATTTTGCCCAAAGAGGCAGCGAATTGCTTTTTACATGTCCAGCTTGTGAACATCATAAACTAAAATTTTCTGTTAATCTAGATAAAAACGTCTATAAATGCTGGGTTTGTGATTTTTACGGTCGTAATATTAGACGAATTGTGCGCCGATTTGGCACATATATTCAATTACAAAAATGGGATTCTTTTACAGATACATCAGATTTAGCCAAATTTGAAGACTTGTTCTTGGGTAAGAATAAACAAGAAAATGAGATTGAACTTGAGCTTCCTTCCGAATTTCAGAGTTTGGCAAATAAAACTTTGCCCGTCACTGCCAAGCCGGCCCTAAATTATTTGCATGAACGCGGAGTTACAAAAGAAGACATTATTCGTTGGAAAATCGGATATTGCTTTAGCGGAGAATATGAAAACAGAATTATTATTCCCTCATTTGGCGAAAAAGGTAAATTAAATTACTTTATTGCTCGAACTTATAATGGTGGTAGATTTAAATACAAAAATCCACAGGCTTCAAAAAATGTAGTTTTTAATGAACTATTCGTTGATTGGAACAAGGATTTGGTTTTAGTTGAGGGGGTTTTTGATGCAATTAACGCCGGAAACGCTGTGCCTATTTTGGGCTCTACGTTGCGTGCTAATTCCAAACTTATACGAGAAATTGTTCTCAACGACACACCAATTTATATTGCCCTCGATCCCGATGTTATTGATAAAGAACGAAAAATCATACAAACACTTTTGGAATACGATATCGAGCTTTATAAAATAGATGTATCTGGCTATGAAGATGTTGGAGAAATGTCGAAAGACGCCTTTGAGGAACGCAAAAGAAAGGCAGTCTTTATTGATAGGGATAACTATTTATTGTTGAATTTACTTTCGGCAATTTAGGAACAGCAAAATGAAACTAACAAAGAGACAACTTAAGCAAATTATTAAAGAAGAGCTTGCAAGGGTTTTAAATGAAAACGAAGGCTTAAATCCAAATCCATATGTTGAGGGAGAAGGGCTTGGTACCCCCGAAGTGCCAGGGGCGCCCCTGCCTTCTGATGTTCTGAGTGTTATATGGGGTGGCTTTGGATATCAACCAAGTGATGAAGAGGTTGTTGCTGTCATTGCTGATGAACTGAATGTACCAGAAGAAAATGTGCCCTCAGAAGTGGTAGCTTTTGCAAAGGATGCGTTGTTACAGTATGCCAAAACAGAAGGATTAATATAATGAAACTAACAAAATCACAACTTAAACAGATTATTAAGGAAGAGCTTGAGGAAGTCGTAGGATCTGACTATCCAACTAATGATATCGGCGCCCGTCGCAACATCATCCTTGATCTTAAGCCAGTAATAGAACGCCTGAAGCAGATCCGCGATGACGACGCCAAGGAAGACAATCCAGAAGTATTTAAAGCAATAGATACTGCCTATACCATTTTAGACGACTTGAGCGCAGATTTAAAGCGAGATTATCCGGCCAGAGCCGCCGCCGAAGGCATCGACGACCAGGGCATCGGCGCCGACATTCATCCCGACGTGGCGCTGTTGTCCCGGCTCCCCATCGAGTATCAGGAATACTTGGCGCGGAGTCCCGAGAGGCGCGCCGAGGTGCTGAAGAGACTACGGGCCCTCGACGCCAGAAAAAATAAACGTTAGAGAGAAGCCATGTCTATGTTTAAAATAACCGAAGAAAAACTTAAGCAAATAGTTTTAGAAGAGATCGTAATTGACGACATTAGGGAAGGGGCATGCCGCCTATTCGAAAGCAATAATCTGAAAGGCCTTTCGCAGATTAGGCGGATTATCGAAGATAAAGGCGCCACTTCTTTTGAAAATTTGATATTAAAGAACGTAGTGGAAGAGATAATTGAGAGAGAGATCGATAATCTTTTGAATGAGGCCGGCCCAGAGGACGATTGGGGGAAGCTGAGTCGCCGCGATAGTTTAAAAAAAACAGCAATGGCCGCTCTCGGCTTAATTGGTCTTGGCGGCATCGGTTTAGGTATGGGTAGCGAGAAAAAAGGTGGGGAAGTCGCCGCCGCGCTGCAGCGGGGGAAAGAACGAGCGGAACAAATCAAGGATTTTAGAGCGCTCGCCCAAACCGAAACCGGAACAACATTTACTACCGGACCAAAAGAGATGGATGCTTTTTTTGCCAAACACAAGAACTGTATCGGAAGAATAAATTTAGTCCACCAGCTTGGCAAATATTTTTATGCTGTTCATCCCAAGTGTATTAAAGAAAACGAAATTTTACCATTTGTTCAAATGTCAAAAGCAGATTTTAAATCTTTGATGTATATGACATTCGTAGATTTTGATGATTCGGGTTTTCCAAAGAATCACGATCGTCTTGAAAAACGCGTTAGAGGCGGAAGAGGCGCAGTCGGATGGTGGAGTTATGGTGGCCCATTTAATGGTTTTAATCTATATGACGATGGATTAATGATGCCACCAGAATGGTCAGCGACTGGTGAGCTTCTAGAAGAGATTGAGTGGATGATGTCGGAAGAACCAGTTCAAGAAATGATTCAACGAATAAGAAACCTAATATTATCTTAAATATTCTTGCCAGATGGTAATAATTTAGTTGACTGATCATGCCAATTCGGTTATACTATAATAGAGGTTAACGTATGATTAAAAAATTTAGTTGGTTTTGTGCCAACGTTGCGATGGGTTATCTAATGTTACATTTAGGATTATTTGTTGCTGGGAACTTTTTATAGGGGGCATAAGTGATAAAATTCGCCCACTTAAGTGATACTCACATTAAAAACCTAAAGTATCACTATGAATATAAAATCGTATTTGAACAGCTTTATCAAAAGCTCCGTAATGAAAAAGTAAATTATATAATTCATTGCGGTGATATCGCCCATACAAAAACACAAATATCTCCAGAGTTTGTTGAGATGTGTTCTGATTTCTTCTTTAATTTGGCACAGATAGCGCCAACTTATATTGTCTTAGGTAATCACGATGGCAATTTAAAGAATAGCAGCCGCCAAGATGCGCTTACACCAATTGTAAATGCGCTTGATTTGGATAATTTACATCTGCTAAAGAATTCAGGTGAAATCAATATTGATAATAAATTTTGCTTAAATGTCCTTTCGGTATTTGATCGTGATAATTGGATTGAGCCAACTGATAAAGATAAAATCAATATTGCTCTTTATCATGGTTCAATCGATCATTGCGAAACCGATATTGGTTGGGCAATTAAAAACGGCGACGATCGTATTGGTATCTTTAAAAACTTTGATTTTGCTTTTCTTGGAGATATTCATAAACGTCAATTTCTAGACCATGAAGGTAGGGTCTTGTATTGTGGTTCTACTATTCAGCAGAATCATGGGGAGACAAACGATAAGGGTTTTACAGTTTGGGAAATTGAGGATTGTGATACGTTTGGCACAAAACATATTCAGCTTTTAAATCCAAAACCATTTATCACAATCGAACTTACCAAGAAAGGTAGAATTCCCAAAAAAACTAACATTTCCACTGGCGCACGTCTTCGATTAGTCAGCAACAATAATTTACCTCTTAATATAATGAAGCGCGCAGTGGATGTTGCCAAACACCGATTTAAGCCAGAATCTATTTCTTTTCTTAATCGCGCTGCTTATGAACGCGGTAATATCGGAAATTTCACAACAAAATTAGCTGTTCAAAATTTGAGAGAACCACAAATTCAAGAAGAGCTAATTGCTGAATATCTTAAAGATTATGAAGTATCCGCTGAATTACTACAACAAATTTATAATCTTAATACCAGATATAATAAGGTTGTTGAGAACACAGAAGATATTAGCAGAAACATCAACTGGAAGTTAAAGAAATTTCGTTGGAATAATCTTTTTAATTATGGCAAGGACAATTCCATTGATTTCGAAAATGTCTCGGGCATTACAGGTATTTTTGGCAAGAACTTCTCAGGCAAATCTTCAATTGTGGATTCTGTTCTTTTTACAATGTTTAACACAACTAGCAAAAACGAAAGAAAGAATTTAAATGTTATTAATCAAAACAAAGATTGCGGCAATGGTCATTTGGAAATAGAGATTGGAGATAAGACTTATACGATTGAGCGTGAGTCAACCAAATATATTAAAAAATTAAAAGGCGAAGAGACGGTGGAAGCGAAGACTGATCTGAATTTTGAAGTTCATGATGCAATCACCGGCGACACAACCTCTCTTAACGGAAATACACGCAATCAAACAGACGCAAACATTCGCAAACATTTTGGAACAATTGATGATTTTCTTATTTCCTCTATGTCCTCCCAGAATGGAGCGCTTACTTTTATTGATGAAGGGTCTACAAGGCGCAAAGAAATAATTGCAAAATTTCTAGATCTTGAGATATTTGAGAAAAAATTCAAATTGGCGAAAGAAGACTCTATTGAAGCGAAGGCTCTTCTTAAAAAATTAGAAGGTAGAGAATATCAAAAAGAAATTTTTGATGCGGAGGAGAGTCTTGCAGAGCACAGAAACAGCATTCTAATAGCAGAAAACACGTTCAATTCACTTGAGAGTCGGCTCAAGCAAACAAGAGCCGATATTTTAGCTACTTCTGAAAAAATATCCGCAATTTCTACGGAAGCAATTGATGTTGTTGCAGTTCGTAAGGGGCTAAAAATTAGCCAAAATCAAATTATATCAATCTCTTCTTTGACTACAGAAAAAATAAAGCTACTTCACAATGAGGAAAGGATTTTACAAGAGATTAATCTTTTAATATCCAGATTAGATTATGATGCTTTATCTGATTCAAAAGAAGAAATTATTGAAATTGAAGACGAATTGATTGTGCTCAAAGCTAAACTAAATTTGATCCTTGAAAAAGAAAAATTATTAAACAGTATTCCTTGCGGCAATTCTTTCCCATCTTGCAGGTTTATCTGTGATGCTAACGATGCCGTCATAACTATACCAGAGCTAAATTCTTCAATTGATTCATTGCAAGAACGTTTGTCAATATTGAATCCAACTTTGGTAAATCGTAATTTACAAAAATATCAAAAATTAGAACGAGGAAGATCAGAAACTGAAAATCTCATAAGAGACCATCAGTTATTTATTGAGCGTAATAATGTAGCCCTTGAGCGCCTTAACACGAAAGTCCAAGAATTATCTGCTAAAGAAGCGGATTATGAATTAAACAAAGAAGCGATTGAGAGTTTAGAACAATTGTTTAAGGAAAAAACAGAAATTGAAGAAACTCTGGAAAGCTTAGAAGAACAAGCAAAAGAAAGCCAACAAGAATTGGTTGATTTATATAAATTGGTTGGTTCCGCTGAACAAAAATTAAAAAATATTAAACAACAAAAATTAGAATATGAATCATTGCAACAGGAATTTGCGGCATATGATCTTTTTATGCGCTGTACACATCCCAATGGAATTGCTTATGATATCATTAAGCGGAAATTACCGATAATCAATGAGCATATAGCCAAGATCCTTTCCAACATTGTTGAATTTGAAGTGTTTTTCGAATCAAATGGTAATAAATTTGATATCTTCATTAAACACCCAAAGCACGAGGCAAGACCAATTGAAATGGCTTCTGGTGCCGAAAAGACAATGACCGCAATGGCTATTAGATTATCTTTGCTTTCGGTTTCTTCGCTCCCAAAGGGCGATCTTTTCATTCTTGATGAGCCGGGAACGGCCTTAGACGAAGATAATATGGAAGGTTTTATTCGTATTTTGGAACTAATTAAAGTGTATTTTAAGAATGTCTTGCTAATCTCGCACCTTGATTCGCTCAAGGATTGTGTTGATATGCAAATAGTAATTGAGAAAAAGCGTGGATACGCGAGGGTAAATCAATGAAATTATTAATGGAAAGTTGGAGAAGGTTTGTGAATGAACAGGGAGAGGCAGCGGAAGCGGCCCCCGAACTGGCGGCACAATTGATGAACCTTGACTTAAAAAGCTTTATTCAACAGGTAAAGGTTAAGCCGGCCCAGCAAGCAATTTTGGGAGGATTGTTAGATGGCCAAGATGAAGATGACATGTTTACCGTAACACCTGCCGTAGTAACATGTAGAAGTTTACGGCCTACACAAGATGAGGTAGTAATGTCCAAGTCTTTGGAGTTCCCGCTAACACACCCAGGCGACTTTATAAAATACCGCGCTAGCACTGGTCCTTTTAAAGTGGGGCCCAAAGGTAATGACGCAATCATTGTTTTTGCCGGCAAATATGTAATTGACGGACACCATAGATGGTCAGCATTGTATTGCTGCAATCCCGATGCTCAACTTCATGCCTTTAATATTTCTAAGGCCGGCGAAAGCAGCGAAGACGATGCTGTGGATGTTTTAAAGGCGGTCCAAGCGGCAATTTTGGTCAAGCTAAAAACAATTCCTTCCGCCCAGGGCGGTGGCCGAAATTTGTTCGAAAGAGGCGAACCCGAAGTTAAAAAATATATCGCATCGGTTATTGGCAACAATGAAAAATTAATAAAAATTTATACTCAATATTTAAAAAAACAAGGCGCCTTGCCCGCCGTTAATGAATTTAAGCAAATGGCCGCCCCCTTCGCCAAAGCAGGGGTGTATTCTAGTTCTAGTAAGGCAGTTGTAGACGGATTAACATCAATAATTTGGCCCAATATTGAAGTTTTACAAAGCGAAAGCCGCCCGATGGATGGCGCCACCGCAAGACCAGCAATGCCTCAGACCGACAGAGTTGGACCGGTCGTAGGGGGCGGCAAACTCCCTGCTGCGTTAGAGCCGCTAGTTAAAGGGCAGATTAATACCGAGGAGCCATTTAAGATTATCAAAAAAGCCGCAGAATAAGGAACAATAAACGAGCAACGATAAAAACGAGTTTGACTTTCTTAAAGATTGTGTTGATATACAAATCGTAATTGAAAAGAAACGAGGATATGCGCGGGTTAACCAATAATTAAACTATATAATTATGGTGAGGTCGCATACACAATTAAGAG
>Ga0080013_1004479_pt1 | contig 13713 bp, 17 predicted proteins | sample ETNvirenome_6_85_FD_69236 | JGI IMG/M metagenome (GOLD analysis project Ga0080013, IMG submission 69236) | Marine viral communities from the Pacific Ocean - ETNP_6_85 (SPADES assembly) (version 2) | ecosystem: Environmental > Aquatic > Marine > Oceanic | place: Pacific Ocean | collected 2013-06-19 | reverse complement strand
ATGAAAAAAATGCAGAGGATATGAATGTGGTAAAAATAGCTCTCGCAGAAATTAAGTTATTATTACAGGAGAAGAAATGAGTAATCATAAGAAAGACGCAGCATCCCCTGATGGGAATTTCGCCAACTTCATGATGATGCTAGTAGCAGCCCCAGTTGTTATGGCGTGGGTAGGATTATCTATATTCTTAGTTGCTATGGCTTTTAGAGAGCCATCAATAGTAGAAGATATAGAATCTTATAAGTCAGTTCTTTTGATTATAGGTTCACCCGCGCTTGTTATTATATATAAGGTATTAGAGCTCTGGACAGCTCAACAGAATAGTCAGATTGAACAGACAAGAAAGGGTACATTCCGCAATGGAGATGACCATGAACATGAAGAAGAAGAGTTACTAGAAAAACTCAAAAAGGTAAAATAAAGAGGATAATATGCCAAGAACAATGTTAAAACCAGTGGTTGTTGAACAACCAAAGAAAGAGAAGCCTGTTACTAAGAAGGCTAAGAAAGAAGAAAAGAAGGAGTAGATATGGTAAACGATACAAAAACTTATCCTAAACCTACACAGGATGAGATTAATGATATGGCAAAAGCCAAGGGTAGAGCATACCCAATAACATCTAAAAACGATGTAACTGAAAAAGTAGGCGAACAAATGTATATGGCTAGTGACGGAAGCGGTAAATTAGTGACCGGAAAGGAATCTAGACCCAATCATAATATAGAATATATGAAAGGGGTTTCGATGACAGGCACTGAAGAAGACGAGCCAGAACCTTAGTTAGATGCCCGCACTACAATTATCAGGAGAAGGTAACGCGACTATGATAGCCGCTGCTGAAGCATTAGCAGTTGCTGCAAACGCTGTATCCCTAGGCACAGTCTATGGCTGTGGTATAGAAGAGAAAGGAAGCGGTAATTGGGGTTATTGGATTTTATATAGTGGTTAATATGGTTAGAAAGAAGAAGAATGGCGTTCCCCGTAAAAAACCTACTAAACGTAGGGTTAAGAAGGGCGAGAAAGCATACCGTGGAAAAGATGGCAAACTTCGGAAGAAGTAAGCTTTATATAGTACCACATGTTATTAGTTTATGGGCTCTCACCGCAGGGCCAAGGCTTCACAGGATTTTGTACGCAAGTGCTCATCGTGGGGGCCCCAACAAGGAGATATTATGACAAATAATACAACCACAAATGAAACAACCAACTTAACGAAAGTTAAGGAAGTCGAAACTGGAATGTTAGATAGCCTAATGGATATGCTAACGAGTTCCCCTGAGCTTATACTTATGGGAGCAGCAATGTTAGCTATGGGTGCATATATTATGTATACCCAACCAACAGTTAAAGCATTAGTAATGCCCTACATCAAGAAATATGATGATGAGATATTAGCGTTACTTGATGAAAATCTAACTAAAGCTCAGTTAGCGGCTTATAAGAAGCTGGATGAAACAGCTCAAAAGAATGTCAAGAACACAGTTCTGCGTAACGTGATTATGTCGGCATGGGACGAACATGATGATATGATGGCTGAAGCAGTACGCAAGAATGTCCGTGCAGCAATGAAGAAGTAATGGGTGTAGAAGACTATTTAAGTCGTCTACGCTTACGTATAGGAGAAGCCGAATATGAACGTCATAAAGAAATAGTTCTTCTCTTAGCACGTAACCTTACTTTGGAAGATGTTTTATGGGACGAGATAACAGAAAACCTTAAAGATATTAGTCTAAGGAATGAGTTATTGAAACAGCGTAATCAAATTGTTAAAGACATACATACTGAATTTCGCGCATTAAAGATAGAGATTCCTTCGCTTATCGAAGAGAAGACAGAAGGATTTGCTTCCTTTTTGGAGGATTTAACAGATGAAAAATCTAGCAGTGAAAAACGAGATGAAGAATCTACAATCAGCGCTGACAGGTAAGTCGGCTTTTGATTCACGGAGTTTAGAAGAAATTTTTGAAAGATGTAGACTAAGCGAAGATAAGATGAAGAAGCTTATAGAAGCCTTTTGTGCTGCTTATCTTTACGATGCAAAACAAAGAGCTCTTAAATTAAGACCTCTTCAAATAGATATTATAAGTGCATCTTTATGTTATGATGGTGACGGAGGCCAGCGTAAGATGGCAATATTGGCTCCACGAGGCTGTGGGAAATCCTATGCTCTATCAGTCGCTGTCGTTATCTATATGTTTTTCAAGCGCTTCCGTGACCTAGTCTTTGTGCTTGCTCCATCAGAGGACCAAGCTGCACTGATATTCGGCTATGTCTACAGACACTTTAAGGATAATACATTTCTAGATAGCTTAGTAGATAATTATAAATTTCACAATAAGCCCCATATACGCCTAAAGGGGGGCACACTTCTACGCCGTGCTCCTTTAGCGCCTAGCAATCAGGGGCAGGCTATACGGGGCCAGCACCCTACTTTCTGTATAGTCGATGAGTCTCCGCTCATTGATGACCATCTTTTCGTAGATAACGTAGAACCAGCGATAGTTTCAAATAGGGCCCCATTCATAAATTTAGGTACACCAAAGTCAAAATCTAACCACATGTGGCGTTATTTGTATGATGATGCCTATGCGGATAGTTTTACGAGAATGGTGTTTACGTGGAGAGATGCAGTAGAGAAAGGGGGGGCCTATTCTGCGCCTTATACTGAAGAAGACATGCTAGAGAAGATGATGGAATGGGGTGAAGATTCTATGTATTGGAGAACTGAATATGAATGTGAGTTTGTAGAAAGTGTATCGAATGTGTTCAACCCAGAAAAACTAAAGGCGTGTTTTTATGATTACGACATCCAGACCCCCGAAACCCTTGAGCAAGGAAGAGGAAAATATACTCAAGTTACTGTCGGTGTTGATGTTGGGAAATCTGTTAACTCTACTGTTATTACAGGATGGCAACGGGAGAAGTCTGTGGGGGATAATGCAGGAGAAGACCTTGCACGGCTTATTTATATTGAAGAAATTAGCGCTAGAACTGGTGGACATGATATTCCGTACCAACGTAGACGTATCATGGAAGTTTCCACTGTACTGGGTGCTGATAAGCTTATTATTGATGCTACTGGTATTGGGGGCGCGATTGAGCAAGACCTACGAGTAGCCTGCATTCAAGCATCTCCTCAGATTCATTTTATACCTTTCGTTTTTACTGGAGGACCAAAGGGGACGAAAACACAAGCATTTAGAGACTATGTTTCCTTTGTTCAACAACAAAGGGTCCATTTACCTAATCCTGATAAATTAGAACCAATAGCAGCTAAATTAGTTAATAAATGGTTGAGACAACATATAGAATTAGAATATGTCATGGATGCTGCTGATAAGACGGAAAGAATATCAGCGCCTGATGGTAAATTTGACGATTATTGTGATAGTTGTGTAATTGCGCTTCACGCTACATTAACTATGCTTCCCGGCGCGGGAGCCTTCGCTTCTACGAGAATTGGACAAACTCCTATAACAGTTACACCAGCAGGACGCCCTGCGAGGCAATCTCTCTTTACTACTAAGCAACGTAAAGTGAAATTAAACAAATATAACATGAGGGGAATATGACGCAATCTTTATATACTGCTTTAATAATATACTAAATAGCCATGTCGTGGATTGATAATGTAAGACGGCGATTTGCCACTATAGGAAAGAGCCCACCTTTTGATAAAGACGAACCCCGAAGTTATGGGGAAGGAGTTATTAAACGCCTAAGAGTGTCTAATCAATTTCAGGGTGGTGTAAAGGTTTATGAACAACATTTAGGTAAGCCACGGGTCTATATGGATATATATCTAACAGACCCTATTGTAAGAACCTTAATAGACCTTCCTTGTTTTTATGCTATTAAAGACGGTTATGATATAGTAACTGAAAATGAAGAGCTACGAGAACAAATAGAAGGTATGTTTAAAGATATAAATATTAAACAGACTTTATATACATGGTTAAGAAATGCTCGAATTTTTGGTACGGCTTATTTGGAATACACGGGAGATTTCGCTAAGTGGGATGATGAAGCTAATTTAGTTTTACGTTCTAGCCAGAATATGTTTGTTCAAAGAAATGAACATGGGCAAGTTATGTATTATTACCAAGATTTAGGAGATGATAAGGAATCTATACGCTTTGAAGAAGACGAAATCATTGCATTGAAGAATAATGTTTTTGATGATTACGCTTATGGATTATCCGACATCCACCCTATCATATATTTGGTAGATTTGAAGGATTATGCTGAAAGAGATATAGGAGCGGCTTTAAATAAGTATGCTTCTTCTCGTTTCGATATATCTTGTGGTTTACCTGATATGCCTTATGGTCCTGATAAAATTAATGAGATAGTTGATACTTTTAACGCTCTACAACCGGGCGAAGATATTATTCACGGTAATGATATAGAAATTAAAGAACTACAAGGTACACAACGCGCGTTTGAGTATGGTAAATATACAGACGACCTTTTAGCTAAAATACATATGGCCCTGAAGGTTCCAATGACTATGTGGACTGAGCCAGAAAGAGCTCGGCCTATTTTTGAACCTTATGTGCAATATTTACAGTCTATGGCAGAAGCAGCTATAAATTCCCAACTAATGCCTCAATTAGTTTCAAAGGAAGGGGGAGACCCAGCCTTAATTAAATTTAGACAAATTAATATAAATGATTCTTTCACTAAAGCAAAAACTGATATGATATACTTATCAGAGGGTGTATTAGCGCCCGGTGAGGTGAGAGAAGAGCGAGGACTGGACCCCGAAGGAGTAGTCGAACTTACAGAAATTAAGGAAGCCGTAGTAAAGGCAGCTGGACAAACTGATAAGAACGCTAATATATCCGGTGGAAAAAACGCAGATAAGAAAGAAGAATCTGCTAGAGCCCAGAACAGAGGAAACAGGCCCGCAGCAAATGCAACAGGAGATAGAAAATGACATACGAAAAATGTTTAAAGAGCGTTAGCGAGCTCCTTAAGGAGCGTGGTTGTGAAACTCACGAAGAGCTAGCAAAAGGCATGTGTATCATGTGGGCTGACGGAAATGGAGTTGAACGGACATTTGGTAGAACTCTTTCTTCTGAACCAAAACGTCGTACTTTTGCTCTAGCTATAGAAGAGGGAATTAGTATAGAGGTACCCAATGGTGAGGTGCCTGAAATTCAATTTCCCGTTATAGCTATAACATCCGGCCCACATGAATATGAGGAAGATGACGGAATACAACAAAAGGTTTATATAGAACCTAGTATATTAAAGGATAATATAGAAAGTTTTAAAGAGCTTCCTATATACTACAACCATCAACGAACACCCGAGGATTTAATCGGCATGGCAAACGACCCTGAGCTGTTCGAGATGGAGAATGGAAAGACAGCCGTTAAAATGTTAGCTACCATTAATGGTAAGACAGAACGCGGCAATGAAGTGTTAGAAAAGGTTAAAGAAGGTGACATTACGCATGTCAGCATTGATTGGCTTTCAACCGATGTTGATGTTATGGGTGATACTTTCGCCATGAATGTAAGACCCACTGAGGTCAGTTTCATTGATAATGAAAAAATGGCCCCTGTCTGCAAGGAATGCACGATTGAAACGAAATGTGATTTGCACGGACCTGAACCCGAAGACGACCATGACGATTGTGGTTGTGGAGGGCATAAGGGCTCATGTGAATGTACAAATGGTACAACTAAAGAGGTTGAACATATGGACGAAGTAAAAGAAAATTCCAATGCGGAAAAGATAGTTGAACGCGAGTTCGCTTCTTTGCGTACACAACTTGAAGAAGTTACAGCATCTAAGAAGGATATCGAATCTCAGTATGAAGCTGCTTTGAAAGAAATTGAAGCATTTAAAGTATCTGAAGAAGAGAGAGCCGTAAAAGAAGCTGAAGCACGCAAGGTAGATATAATTAACACGATTATCTCCAAGGAAGTCCTTTTCGGGACTCTTGAGGAAGATAAATCCGAAACGCGTGTTGAAGAACTTTCTGCATGGGATGAACTTAAGCTGACTGGTTTCAGCGAAGCACTTGCTGCGGTTCCAGAACCTGTTGAGGTAGAACGAACTTTTGGAAAGGGTAAAGCCTCTGAAAGTGAGGAGCCTAAGCAGGAGACAGAACGTAAATTTGCAGTTAAGTGGGAAAATGGAAGAATCGCTCTGGATAAAGATATCCTGAGAGAGGTAAATTGAGGAATTAATTATGGCAACAGAAATTTTACTCAACGACGGTGGCGCCCCGGCGCGTATTCTGCCTTTCACGGCAGGAGAAGCGACCACGGCAGGCCACCTAGTCTGTGCTTCTGGCGGTACTGCTGGCGAAGTAATGATGGCCCTTTCCGGCTCAAGTGACGGAATCGGTTTCATGTTCGTTGACACCGCTGCTAGCGGCAACATGGGAAGCGTAATAACTGGTAAAGGCGTTATACTAAATTTGGCATGTACAGGAGCGGTAGCCGCAGGTGATTCACTCACCGCAGGGGCGACCGCTGCTGCACTTGGTACTGGATATCTTCAGGCCCAAGCTGGTACAGATACGGTATACGCAGTTGCACTAGGTGCGCTAGCATCAGGCACTGGCTACGTGAAGGCCATCACACTTTAAGGAGATTGAAATATGGTAACAGTTAGTGAAACCCCCGGTTTGCTTACGTCACTTAACACAGGCTCCGCTGATGGTGGACTTGGAGAGCGTGTTCTTATTGATTATAAGGACGCGATTATGGATTATAAGGTCACAGACCTTCCAGCTCTTCAGTTCTTCATGGAACCTATGTCTACAGAGACAGGCGGTAATATTGATATTACTTTTGCACGACCCAGTATGAAGCTGGAACAGATTGAAGAAGGGAACACCCCTAAGTACCAACACACCAAGCTACGCTCAGAGCGAGTTACAGTTAGGGAGTGGGGTATTGCAGTAGGTGTGACCCGCAGGATGATTGAAGATTCAAGGTTTAATGAAGTTGAGATGGCTCTTAATGAGTCTCGACGCGCCGTAGACAGACACATGACGAATCACGTTATGAAAGTTGTCTTCGGAGCAAGTGCAATTGACTCGACCTTTGATACAATAGCAATCGGAACAGGTACCACAGAAGCCGACATTACGACGTTCTCAACGAACATCTACAGCGGTTTCTATGGAGCAGGTATGACCACAGGGTCTGTTGACGCTACAGGTTCAAGGCTAAACTCGTATGGAGACGAATCCGCTACACGGTTGATTCGTAACTCGTATGTAGCAGCGGCTGGTGCTTCGGCAGGACAGATTGCTTTGTCAGATATCACGCAAGGTATTGACAGGATTGCAGCGCATGGTTATAATGCATCGCACTTGTTTATTTCGCCTGCACACTACAAGGCTCTACTTGACTTGGGTGACTTCACGACAGCTTTCTATACTGGCTATGGAACCAACTACCCGGCATCACCCGGCGTTAGTTCCTCGGCAGCTGGTACTCCAACCACAGCTTTGAGCATGAACAGTGGCTTAGCAGGTCTCACTGAGACTGGTGGAGTTATCGGAAAACTATACGGCCTAACGGTTGTAATGAATGCGTGGGTTCCATCCACTCGTTTTGGTATTTTCGATTTGAGTGTCAAGCCCGCAGTTTACGTTGAAAGGCGTCCTCTGACCGTAGAAGAGGCAAACCCCGGTTTCGGGATTATTGGCTCTTATATGTCTATGAGGTATGGTATGAAGGTGGTCCGGCCAGAAACTGGATGTCTTTTTATCAACACTGGCGACGATTAGATAGGCTGAAGAAGGTTAACGGGCTTGGAGGGAGCCCCTAATCCCTCCAACGAGAACTTATACTAGTTCGGAGAAGGTTTAATGGGATATCTAAGTGGTGCGTATAAATATTTAACAAATGCCGTTTTCGGCGGCCAAGCTAATATACAAAGTAAAGCAGGTTCTGACGCCAGCTTTACATATTTATATTTGAAGGGAAATTACCCCCCCTTAGCATCATCTCAATGGAAAAATACAGAAACAGCAAAGTGGGAAGGTGCTAATGGCATTAGTTGTAACCTTCTTTCCCGAACTATAACAGTTGATGGCGGAGATTGGGCTACAGCATCGGGCTCAATTCAACGAGCTACAGCTGCAAAAACTATATCAGAATTAACGCTAGGAGATGAGGGCCAAGTTCTAACTGTGGAAAAAGCCGCAATTGACGGAGGAGGTTTGGTATGGGCAACTCCAGCTGGAAATACTAATTATTATGCTGATTCTTTAGCTTTTAACACAGGAGATGGTGATTTAGTTTTAGGAAGAACATCGCCTTTAGCAAACCTAACCGGAAATTTAGATGGTAGATATTTAACGTCTCAGTATGGTCAAGCAGGCGCTACTAATTATGTTGGTTATTTTTCTAATACTAATAATATAACTGGTACATCAGGTCTACAATACGATGCTTCTACTTTTACGGTTGCCGGAGGCCATATTACTTCAGTTGTCCAAGTTATGACTGACCCCGGTGGAACCAACTACGACATACTATCCACTGATTATCATGTTCATATAACAAATGCGATAGAACCCGTCGGAATCAACCAACCCATTACATTACCTGCTATTTCGATTGGTAGAGTGGTTTATTTATCTACATCTGGTAGTACTCCGGCTGGAGGCGGTACTAATCTTATAACTCTTTCAGCTTCTGGTTCAGACACCATTAATACTGTTTTAACTTCTACTGTGTTAAGTACTAACGGAAATAATAATTATGACATATTTAAGTTTGTTGCAGAGTCAGCTACTAATTGGGTAGGAGCTAAAATGGAGGCAGTATCATGACGCAATCTTTAAATACTACTGGAGGCATACTTTAAATATGAAGGCTCTAGAGCGCGATGAACTCCTGATTCGCATGGATGAGCGCGTTAAAACTGTCTTCAATAAGATGGAGGACTTTGACAATATGTTCACAAACCACCTCCATCACCATGAAATGTGGGAGAATGATATGAAGACTCAACTCCGTTGGGGTTTGGGTATTATGGCTACTATAGTAGGTGGCTTGATAGCGGCAATGAGGTATGTATAAATGGCAAACGATATAACTTGGGATGACACCTTTCGCACAAGGGTTCGTTTATTAGCGGGGATTGAGTCTGAAGAGATAGACAATGGAACTTTAGATACTCTAGCTAATATAGCTTCTGAGTGGTTTGATGAAAATACAGGAACCTCCTTTACCTTGGGTTCTGATAATACCCATGATAACGCAGTAATGTATTATACTTGCTATTTAGCTTCTATTGCTCAGAATGGTGTAGGTATAGACAGAATAGCCGTAGGAGACTTACAAGTTTATTACGATTCAAAAGAATATATACATTTTGAAGAAATGGCTAATCAATATCTAATGATGAAACTTAGCCTTAGCATTAAGCGCACAGTTTATAATGCAAGCCCCAATATTGGGCCTGTTAAGTGGAAGAAGAATGTGCGTGGAGATGAATCTACACTTGTGATGTATCCCAAACCAAGGGGTATACAATATGGTCTATAATAGTGGTGGCGTAAAACCGGGCCATCTAAACATGGGTCGCGTAATACGCAATTTAAGCCATGTCACAGACCAGAGTAGGAAAATGACATACCACAGACCTCCTATTTTTGGGAGGGATGCTTATGGGGTAGAAACTACATCGGTCATTACAGAAGAGATTTTATTACCAGAACTACCAGCTCTAATGAGACCTGCTTTAACTAAGAGTTATAGATTAGAAAGAGCAGGACAGAATATTGTTGGTGCAGCAGCAGTCTATACGGAAAACTTAAAGACTATTAAAGGTATAGCAAATTTTGACCAAGATAACAATACTAATTTTAACGAGATAGAGGGTTGGGATAGATTCATTGATGTAGACAGACATATCTATACTATGCCTACAGATGTTACTAGTTCGGCATGGGCAGGTACCGATTGGACATTTACTTCTGATGGGGAAAAGATATCTGCTATTCATGGAGGTGTAGACTTAACAGGGGCTTTTGTTTTTACAGCAACAGGCACTAATACGCTAGAGGCTGATAGAGTCAGATTCCAAGTTAAAGCCAGTGGAAGTGAGCCTCGCTTAGTAGATTTCCAATTAAATCACGGAACCGCTGGAGCAGCTTATACTTTAACATATACTCCTTCTTCTTCATTGACCATCCCTACAGGCTCTTGGCTAACTGTGGATGTTCCTTTTGTGATAGGAGTAGAGGGCACTTCAGGGCCCACTAGTCGCACTGATAATGTAAGTGGTTCAAGTATCTATCGTCATGGAGCCCGTTATAACGTTGGTGTTGTAGCAGGAGCTTCATTTGACTTTGAATCAGATTTTAGGACATTTACTTTAACTACTTCAGGTGCAGCGGCGGCATATACCATATATATAAAAGGAATGCATTATAATAAGACTATTAACTGGCACGTCCATTCTCTCAGGGAATATAACTCAGATTATATGGTTTTTAATTGCGTGCGCGTAAGAGGTAAGAGAGATTCTCGCAGGAGGGCATATGGCTGACCCAGACCATATTAATGAATTAGAACGTACTTTAATAGACAATCTGCGTAATGGTAGATATAATAATGTAAATGGTACGGCTTCAGGCTCAGCTTGGTCAAGTGGAAGCGTTAACGTTTTTGGTCAATATCCCGAGCCTGAATCTTTAGAATATCCTTGTATCATAATGGCACAAGCTGCTAATGGGCTTGATGAAGAATTTATGGGACAATTTATTGGTGGCTCTGAACCTATAGCAGAAATATATGGTATTGGTTATACCTTACATTTAACTGTGGATAGAGATAGCACAATAACAGTTAATGGTGAAGGTTTTAAGCAGCGACGCTTGCTGAATTATTTAATGCTTAATTGCGCTAATGTTTTAATGGATACTGATTTTACAGCTACAGATACAGAAGTTATAGAACGTACTTTTACAGGCTGGCGTGATGTAGGGTATCTTTCAGATAAAGAGGTATGGGGAGCGTCATGTGGTTATGCTATGACGTTTTTGAATGATAGGTAATTAGTATGAGTAATGAACCCTATTTTGTTAATGTTAGAGGTATAGAAGAACCCGGTGAGACTTCTCAAATTACGTTAGGGTTTGTTAGAAGATATAAATTAAGAAGTGAGTCTTGGCGAATGTCAATGGCAGGTGCCGCCAAAGTTGGAAATTTTGATTGGACTTTGGGCCCTTTCGAGAGTGATGGGACTGACGCTTATGAACGAAAATTAGCTTGGAACACTTTAGAATTGATGCGTGCTTCTCCTGCATCTCCTTCAGAGGTATCAGGACATTGGGCCCTAGGTGAAAGTGTAGCATCAATACATGGAAAAGAGGTAGGTGAAATAGATACTGGTTATGGTATTCCGTTGGCGAGTGGTAAGATGTCCGATAAAATCAGTTCAAAGACAGGCAAATATAAAAAAACCTATCCTCTTTGGTGGGATATGCAAGGAACAGACCCTAACTTTGGGGGTTCTTTTGGGGACCCTTGGGGTGGAGGCGGTTCTCCGGGTTTGGGAGAGGGCGAACATAGAAGTATTAAGCAGATTGGTGGAATGGCAGCGGCAGCGGCTCGGACTTCTGCGGAAGAACTGAGAGGAATATTAGATTATAAGCTGAGCCCTTCAGAGTCAATATATTCCTCACATTCAGCACCTGAAGAGCTTTGGCAAGATTTTATAATGAGAGGTGTTGTGGAAGAATTAGCAAAAGACCCTACTAAACTTGGCGCAATAGGTCCATCATCAGTTGTAAGAGATATGTTGAATTATCAGGACGAATCTAAGGTAGCAACTGAAGATGACATAGTGCAGCTTGTTAATAAGTTAGGGCTTGATTTCGCGGGTTATACACAGTCTGAAATGACTGAACATCAATTAGTTACTATGATATTAGATAGTGGGTTTGCAAAATCTGGTGGCTGGCATAAGGGAAATTCAGCTTCAGAGGCTTTTTCTGTAGGTCGTGAAACAACTTCAGAAGTTGCAAGTAAAATATTTGGTAGGGGTTTGACTGAGCGTGGTTTAACAGAAGCAAATATAGGTAGGGAATTTTTTAAAAATACCGAAAAACATATTAAAGATATGGAGGAGGAAATTTCAAAAACACAACACGACTTGATATCTAAAATCCATAATATGCCTTCGGTTGATAAAGCAGCAGATAAGTTCGAGGATAAAGTATATGCTGCTAAACAGACAGCAGATAGGGCAATAAAGATAGGAATCGCATCATATTTTGGGCCAGAGGGTTTATCAAAACAAGGCTTAGCTTACGATTACTATTTACCTATTCCTCCTAAAAAGGGCAAGGGCGATATTTCACCCGGTACTTGGTTAGGTAATATAAGAATTAAGCCTGTGGTACATGTAGAAACAGTTTCAGAAACCCCAACACTTAAAGGGATTTCAGCAACATTAATAGAGATAGAGTTTGACACAAGAGTATATGAGACCGGTAAAGGAACAGGACCCAATTCTCCGGCTACTGTAATACAGGCAGTTCTTAAAATTCTAAATGAAAGTAGATTATTAGAAGACCGGCAAGTTAGAGAAATCTTATCCGATGCGAGAGGAGTATATGAAAAACACGCATTAGCTCTTCATGGAAAGAGTTTATCGGGGGCGTTATATAATCAAACACTTCAAGATGGTGCAATTTCGGAGGCGATGGGAGGTGGTCTTGCCCAAATTAAAGTTGTAAATATAGCTAGTGGAGAAGAGATAGCAAAGGGACTAAAAAAACAAATTAAAGACTCTTTAGGTGGTAAATATCCTTCAGAGAAAATGAAAAAGTTTTTTAATAACCAAAGTAAGCAAACAAACGCTATAACAAAGCAATGGGAACGGGAAATGAGTGGAGTGCTGGACGCAAGAGATGAGTGGGCTAAGGCGGCAGAGACACAGGGCTTTAATAATGCGAAACGTCTCAAGCAGCAAGGTCATCCATTTAGTGAACCCGCAATGACAAGTGATTGGGCGGGTTCTCTAGTAGGAGCTCCTTATTTTATATCTAAGGGAGCATTTACAAGTGATAAGGTAAAAGGTGCTATTAAGGGTTTTGGGGCGAAAGCTGTAACAGGAATGGATATAGCAACTAAAGCAAAATCATTAAAACGTTCTCTTTGGGCTGGTCTTGCAGCAGGAACTGCTATTCCCGAAGAGGGATATCGGATAGCGGCTGGAGCTGAGACCATTGACCCTCATACGCACATGCGCCAGCTCAGTTGGAGAACAAGCGAGCGCGGACAAGAGTATAGACTTATGGGTAAACGAAGTTAAGTAGCATAAGCTTTATATAGTCCTTCCATATATATTGTAAATAAGAGTGTAGTGTAATGCTAGTCTAGACAAAAGAAGGAGAAAATAAAGATGGCATATTTCCTAGGAAGAGACGTCGATGTCTATATCACAACAGAATCTAAAATTGGTAATGACGCGATAGGTGTATCCGGCACAAAAGGCCGGAAGCTAACAGATGCACAAACAGGTTCAGCAAATGAACTACTTGGCGTCTATATGTTTGCGACAAGCCTAAGCGGAGGAACTAGCGTTTCTGGTGGTAGAGTCAAAGACCTGACAGGTGTGGACCTGTCCATTGGGGTATCCGATGAAGATATCGGTCCCTATTTTGGTCAAGTTGCGACCCAAAAAGCAGAACTGCGGAAAGAGCATACTGTCTCCCTCAC
>Ga0080013_1004478_pt1 | contig 13714 bp, 19 predicted proteins | sample ETNvirenome_6_85_FD_69236 | JGI IMG/M metagenome (GOLD analysis project Ga0080013, IMG submission 69236) | Marine viral communities from the Pacific Ocean - ETNP_6_85 (SPADES assembly) (version 2) | ecosystem: Environmental > Aquatic > Marine > Oceanic | place: Pacific Ocean | collected 2013-06-19 | reverse complement strand
CCACTGTGCAATCTTAGTAATAAGACCAGAAGCACTTGCTGAAGCAGGTTCATTCCATGCTCTGTATGGTGCTGCTATACTGCCAGCAACCTGTGGATATATACGTGCAGTCATATTAAGACTAGATGTTATATCTCCACTCGCAGCAGAAGCCGCTGTTTCAACATTAAAAATAAGTTGTGTACCATTTATAGATGCGATTGTAAATTCTGGTCCTCCCACAGCTACACCATTTAACGATGGTTTAGTTAAAATTAAGTTACCACCTACTGTTGCAGGAACTACAGAATTATTGCTTGGTATAAATAATACCGTATCATTAGCAGCCCCATTGTGAGCAGCAGCACACGATACTGTTACCAGTGTATTACTTTGTGTCCAGGATATTTTACTGATACCTACTGAAGTTGGGTCAGCAGCATTATACTTTGCAGCAGTATAACCAACACCAGCAGCAGCTACTGAACTTCCCGTGGGAATATAATAGTTGAATGTGGCTGATCCTGTATCACTTGCTGTTGCATTGGCTGCATCCGTAACTGAAATGGTAAAGACAGCACCACTTGTAATTGAAGTAATGGGATATACATTCCCACTCAGGCTTACATTATTGAATGTAGCTGTTGAGGTAAAGTATACATAATCTCCCACGGCCCGTCCATGTGCTGCATCAGAACAACATACTCTTGTCTCACCAGAAGAAGTACCAAAACAGTTTGCCAGAGTAACAGCAGACTGAATGGGAGTTATGTCATATATCTGATCACCATTATGTTCATATAACTTGTCAGGTGTACCAAAGATTGCTCTTGCTACTACATCCGTATCTGTCCATGTAAGCAATGCTCTGGCAGATCCATCAAAGGTTATATCTGTTCTTGTCTCATAGCCTCGCATATTCTGGGGACGACCAGCACGAAAGCGTACATAGTTGCCGTCATACCAGCGTTGTCCTTCAGCATACTGCGTGGTTTCCCTATTGAAACCCTGCTGAAAATCAAATTTTGCGAGTTGAGTAGCCATCAGGTTTTGATCACAAAGTTCACTATAAGTGCAGGAGGAATGTTACTGTGCGCTCCATCACCACCTGTTGAGCTTGTAGCTATAGAGACTGGATCTTGCTGATCAGTATCACTCCAGTTTACTCCCGTAACTCCTTCGCCAGAATTTGAAAACGTACTTACTAATTCATGAGTATGTGCTGGCATCTGAGCAACAGTTAATGTTACTGCTTGAGTACCACCAGCATTACCTATGACATTACCTTCAATCATTCCAACTGTCACACTGGTAAGAACACTTGTACCAGCATCCCAGCCACCCATGAACTTACCTCGAAGGTCTGGAACATTAAATGTGGAAGAGGTATCACCATCACCATATAGACTGGAAACTATAGCAAAGAGTGCCGCATAGGTACTTCGACTTACAGCAGCACCGTTACAAAGAAGATAACCACTAGGAGCAGCAGTAACAGCATAAGGTATAATTGCTCCTGTAGGCATGGAAGGAAGACCTGTAAGATTGGAACCACTACCATAATAAGCAGAAGCACATACTTTGGAACTTACATGTACATCACCTTTTACTGTTACAGTTGACAGGAATGTAGCTGCACCTGAAACAGTTACCGTTGATGCAAATCCGGCTGCACCACCAACTGATACAGTACCCTGTAAGTGTGTTGCGCCTGATACTGTAACTGTAGAATCAAACTTGGCAGCACCTCCCACTGATACAGTATCATCAACTACAATATTTTTAAAAGAATTATGGGTATATGAAGCTGCTCCATTAGTAAGAACAAAGGAAGTTCCTGTTCCTGTACCTGTCCCTCCAAATACTCCTCCTGTTGGAATAGTAACACCTGTTTGACCAGCAACTTTCATAATAACATCTGCACCAGCAGAAGCATATGCAACACTGTTTCTTACAAGATATGTCTTGGAATTATTAGGAATAAGAATATTAATTGTACTGTGAGTACCACCAACAGAACCTTTCAGTTCAAGAATGGCAGAACGAGCCTGATCACCAGAACCCTGATTCTCAGTTAAGGTAACTGTCGCTGCCGTACCTATACTTACCGTAGTAAAGCCAGCAATAGCATCATCTATGAGACTGATTACTCCATCATTGAGAACCTGACCCCATGTATTGGGATTGTCTCCATCGCCCTGCTTGGTAAGACGAATATTAGTTGTATACGTGCTGGCCATTTATCTTTCTCCTTGGTTCTTTTTCCTTTAAGGTATTTGAAGCAGTACCCATTGTTCCACCAAAATACATACATGATATTCCATTTGCTGTATGTAACAGTATTGACCAAAATCCACTACTATCTTGTGATAACTTCAGAATAGTACTTTCATTCAGAATTCCCATGAATAGTATGTCTTCATCTTTCTGTGCTTTGTTAAAATCCTTTGTGGGCGCACACAAACCTGTTATATTCAGACTCATTGGAGCTAGGTTAACATTATTATCTTCTTCTTCTGCATAAGCTCCACCAGTCAGGAAAGTAATTCCCAGTGCCAGACAAAGTATGCGAATAAACATGTTATCTCCTTAGTTAAGATTTAGTTGAGGCATATCTTCTTCTTTGGTATTCTCTTCCAAATCCTTGATTAATTCTTCTGTAAATCTTTCCTGTGCTACAACAACCTGATCAAGTTGAAATCTTAAATTATTGGACTTTAACTGAAGATCACGAATCTGATTGATAAGATATCTTTGCCTTTCATCGAGATCATCTTCAATATAATCTGTACCATTAATGCTTACGACATTACTTTCGGGTTCCATGTTTTACTCCTGTTGTTCTCCAGCAACGTATGCTTTACCAGCCGTCACTGCATCCGTGTAAGATGTTTTCGATTTGCTGGAATCCTTATACCAGTCTTTTGCCGCCTGAATTTCCAGATGATCCGTATTTCGTGTGACCATAAGCTTGACTTCAGCGGCAGTGACAAACTGACGCAATGCATCAGTATCATCAGCGATAGTCGCATTAATAAGATTTACGCTGTCGTCCATTGCAGAAAAGTGTGCAGCAATTTCATCTGCTGTCAGTTCTCTGTCTACCATTCTATTTTCCTTTCAAGAGCTTAATTTCATCTTTTAGTTCGTCAACCTGTGTTGACAGTTCCTTAATCGAATTTATCATTGCCCAAAATATTGGGTCAGTATTAACAGTTAACATTCCATAATCATTTCGTTCTGTAACTGCTTCTGGGAATGGGATTTGTACATCCTGTGCAATTGCACTTGTTACTCTTTTATCTTGCGGCAACCCTTCAGCGCAACCTACAAACTCTGGAATCTCATGGAGTTCTTCATCAGATTTGTAAAGGAAAGTTTTTGGATCAACCTGACAGATTTCCGCCAAACCTTTTGTGTTTGGTTGTATGTCCTTTTTAATCCTGCGATCAGAGGTTTGCGCCCAAGCTGTCCCGTTATCACCTTTATATACATTTCCGCCAGCTACAATGAAGCCACTATTTACTCCCTTGGCTGTACCTGGCCCAATAACAAGTTCATGGCCCCCTACATCTGCTGCACTCGCCACACACCCATATCCAATGTAAATGCCGCTGCCACCTGTTGTTAAGTTACCGCCAGCATTTACTCCGATACAAATTGTATTTGTTCCTGTAGTCTGTGCGCCTCCTGCACCACCACCTATATGGGTATTTCCTCCACCCGTTGTGAGGGCATCACCAGTGAGAAATCCAAGGAGAGTATCATTTTCTCCTGTGTCTATCAGTAAGCCAGCACCCTGACCAACAACAGTATTCATGGTTCCCGTTGTATTTGCTCCCAGAGCATTATGGCCGACTGCAACATTATTATTAGCTGTCGTCTGAGCATCTCCTGCTGCATAGCCTACAAATGTATTATTATCTCCTGTCGTAAGAGCAGTACCAGCTTCATCACCAATAGCTACGTTGTAGTTACCGCCTGATTCAATGGTATTACCTGCATTGACACCTAATGTAAGATTTGATGTCCCAGCAGAATGTGTTTTAATTGTAGAGTTTACACCTGATGCACCAATCTCTACTCCAGCAGCAGCGGTAACTATTTTAACCGCATTATTATGATAAAGAGATACACCATTATCTTCTACTGCATTAATCATAAGTTCACTATTTGCAGCATTATTTACTCTAAAATGATTACTTAGCAAAACAAGTAGTCCCGTCCCACCGTCTTTTACGTATGAGTTTGAACCATCATGATAAATCTCTAAGTCATCTCCTGTTCCAAGTAAAATTTTATCACCATCTTGCATATCAAGATTATTATTAAGTGTCATGACACCATTGACAGATACAGTACTTTGTAAATGAGTAGCACCTGCAACTGTAACCGTAGAAGCAAATGTGGCAGCACCCCCAACAGATACAGTACTCTGTAAATGAGTAGCACCTACAATAGTCGTAGTTCCTCCTACTATTAAAGCACCAGAAACTGATACATCATCTTCAAACTCAGCCTTACCTGTAGTCAGAAATGTTCCACCAACTGATGTATTTCCAGCAATATTTACATTACCACTTACTGATACTGCACCTTCAAATATGGCAGTACCCGCTACAGTTACAGTACTACCTACATATAAAGTACCACCAATAGTGGCATTATTAACAGATATATTACCTGTAACACCTCCTGTTACATTAGTAAGATTTGATCCATCACCATAAAAAGCTGATGCACATACTTTGGCATTTGCTGCCTGTACATTTGCACCTGCTATTGTAACTGTGGAAGCAAAATTTGCTGCACCTCCAACACTGAGAGTTGAGGCAAGACTTACTGCTCCAGCTATAGTTGTAGTACCTCCAATATTAACATTACCAGAGACAGATACACTATCTTTGAATGTTCCTGCACCTGCTACTGTTACGGTTGATAGAAAACTTGAAGCACCACCAACACTGAGAGTTGAAGCAAGACTCACTGCACCTGTAACACTGAGAGTACCGCCTATAGATACATTACCACCTACAGCCAGATTACCTGATACTGATACATCACCATCATGGGTTATACCACCTGTTACAAATAACGTACCTCCTATTGATGTATTACCTGCTACATCAAGAGTACCACCTACTGTTACATTACTCTTTAAAGCTGCTGCTCCTACTACTGTTACTGTCGAAGCAAAGTTTGATGCTCCTCCGACACTTAATGTAGATGCTAAACTTACTGCTCCAGCTATGGTAGTAGTTCCACCTATATTTACATTACCACTTACTGATACATCATCATCAAAAGTAGCCGCACCAGTAGCCATGAATGTACCGCCTATGGAAGTATTACCTGTTACATCCAATGTACCACCTACTGTTACATTACTTTTCAGTGCAGCAGCACCTACTACAGTCACAGTAGATGCAAATGTAGCTGCACCTCCTATGGAAGCAGTACTTTGTAAATGAGCAGCACCTACTACTGTGACAGTGCTACCAAAATTAGCAGCACCTCCTACTGTTACTGTACTTTTTAGGGCTGCTGCTCCAACTACAGTTACCGTAGAAGCGAGATTGGTTGCTCCACCCACACTGAGAGTTGAAGCCAGACTTACTGCACCTGCAACTGTAACAGTACCACCTATATTGGTATTACCGGATACTGAGACATTGGACTTGAATGTGGCTGCACCAACAACATTGGATGTTCCACTGACTGATAGAAGACCGCCTACGTGTATATATCCTGATACAGATACATTATCAACAACACCTATTGCAGCTACTACATTTGTCAGATTTGAACCATCACCATAGTAATATGGTGCTGTTACATTACCTCCGTTGCAGACACCACCTTCAATAATCATGCTTCCACTTACAGAAACATCATCTTTAAATGTGGCTTTGCCGACTGCTTTTAATAAACCACCAACACATACAGATGTGGCTACATCAAGCCGTCCACTGACTGATACATCATTACTGAATTCTGTCTTGGATGTAAATGTACCTGCACCAGCTACATCAAGAGTACCACCTACAGATACATTATTCTTCAGGATTGCTGAGTTTTCCACAGTAACGGTGGACTTGAATGTAGCTGCACCAACAGCCGTTACTGTACTTTGAAACTGTGCAGCACCTGCTACAGTTGCAGTTGATCCAAAGTGTGCGGCACCTCCTACTGTTACGGTGGACTTGAATGTAGCTGCACCAGAAACAGTAGCTGTTCCACCTACATATAATGTTCCACCAATTGTTGCATTACTGACAGATATATTACCAGCAATAACAGCAGTAACACCTGAAATATTAGAGCCGTCTCCATAGAAAGCCGAAGCACATACTTTGTCATCCACATGAAGATCGCCATCCAGAGATACATTACCACCAACACCCAATGCTCCTGTAATCTGTATGGCATTTGTTGCAACCTTCAGGGCAGTAGTACCTCCATCACCTGTTAATAAAGGTTTCAGAGAAGCCGAAACACCCACATTACTAGTAGAGGAACTTACCAGAATAAGCTGTTTATAGGTATTGGATATTAATTTGCTTGTTAAGTCTGTCATATTGTATTCCACCAATTATCTGTTGAACCCCAGGCGGTAGTTGCTTCACTCCAGGTTAAACCTCTGCCGCCTGTATCTGGACGAGGATTAAGGATAGCTGGATTATCTCTGACATCCGGTATCTTGTTCTGAGGATGATTCTTCAAATCAAACTGTCCTTCAAAATCTTCTGGACATACCAGTAGTCCATAACTGTTTAGTTGCATTACTCTGTGTGGATACACAAACCCACAGACATCACACATTGCTAATGCATTTTTTGTACTTGCCATTAAATAACTCTCAACTTAGGCACTATATGCATAGAGGCTCTTTCCCTATCTTCTTCCATAGCTCTTGCCAACTTCTCTTCATAGTTTACTTTAAGCATTTGTATTCTTCCTGGTTCTACTCCTGGTCTTTTCATAGACATATAATAAGAAAGGCCACAAGTAAGAGGAGGTAAAAATCTTTTTGGAAGATCTGCATTCTGATCTGCTGACTTATTTACATCCTGTAACTCACTAAAGATTTCCATCTTTAAAACATCTGTAGAGTTCTCAGGAATAGGCCATACAGACATAACAGGATTGTCTCTACCTCTCCTTATGGAGTATTGCATAGGTCTGCCTGTCTGGGTTTTGTTGGGAATAAGAAGATATTCTTCAGGCGATATACGAGTAAGCTGTATGTCTGTATCATCTCTATTAAGTACGACTTCCAGAGCATCTATAGTAGTAGACGCAAGATCATAGGCCGTTGTACTGGCGGCTACAGTCACACTGGATACAGCAGTACTCCACAGAAGTATGCCCCTATTCTGCCAATCTTTAAGCATAAGATTAATTGATCTACGGGCAGAGGCAGGTTCATGACCAAGGGTATCTTCACCCCCAATCATTTCCATTGCTTCCTGTATTACTTCATCTATATCCAGATTAAAGTTATATGTTCCAGAGACAGCCATTATTCTTCCTTACAGTCACAAACCTTACAAGAGCAGTCACACTGTTCTCTATCACAGTGGCAATCACAGCCACAATTATCACATTCTTTGTCTGTCATTATCTTCCTACCTTTTTCATTGCTTCTTTATGAGCAACCGTGAAAGTTTTTCCTTTTCGCATTGCTGATCTCATACTAGTCATATGTTTTTTTGTATGATGTATAGCATGTTTCTTTAAAGCACTCTGTTGTTTTATTGTTAGTTTTTTCATATTACTTTTTCTTCGCTTTTGTACCATATGTATATCTATATTTTTCTACAAAATAATTTGAAAGAGCATTCCAGTAATCTTCAAAAGCTTCATAGTCTTCTCTTTCTGGTTTAACTTGATCGTAGTCTACTAAAGTATAATCGTTGTATCCTTCTTCTACAGACTTTTCATACTTTCTGAGAAATGCTGCACTCATTTAATAACCACGTTGGGCTTGACCCCAACCACGAACTGCACCACCTGCACGTCTATAAACTTTACCACCTTGTTTAGCAACTCTAGATCTATTCTTTTCAACTTTAGGTTTTGTTTTAAATGCAAACTCCTCAGCGTCAGCCTTTCTTTGTTTTCTCATAGCTTGTTTTGCCTTAGACTCTTCTCTTGCAAACCAGGCGCTATCTGCTTTTGTTGGTTTATTAAAGGGAGAAGATTTAATTCCTCCTCCTGGTGATGTCCTGCTCTTTCTGTTTTTAGCAAGTCTCCATGCTAACTTTCCTTTCTTACCCTTACCTGTTTCAAAAGCAGTTCTTTTTTGTTCGGGATAAGACATACTAACCGCCTCTTAGTTCTGCCCTGTGTCCACGAAGGGCTGCACGTTTACGACCCTTGGCTTTTTTCTTTCCTTTACCTACTTTACCACCATGTTTATGACCGTCTGTATCATAATCAAAAGCTTCCGATGTACTATCAATTTCAACATTACCAAAAGGAGTTTGAACAGTTCTTTTTCTTCCTTCCAGGTTACCAAAATATTCACCTAAAGTCATATAAGGACGGTCTGTACGAGATTTTCCAGAACGCCCACCTGCTGATTCCTGCTCTTCTCGTTTACTTCTCCAACTTCTTTCACCTCTTGGCATATCTGCTGTTATTGCAGCTTTACGTTTCCTTTTAACAGTAACTGATGGTTTAGATGTTCTATCATCTGGACCCGCAGCATCCATCTTCTGTTTCTTTCTTTCGTATGCAGCAGCGTCAAACATCATTGATGGATCTTTTTGGTTCTTTTTAGGTTTTCTTGCTCGTCCTATTCCTTCTAGTGTATATGGAATACTTCCAGCAGCACTGGAAAATTCAGAAGCTCTGCGTCTTTCTTTAGCTTTATCAGCAGCACTGGAAAATTCAGAAGCTCTGCGTTTTTCTGCAGCTCTTGCAGCTTTCTCTTTAGCAGCTTTCTTTGCAGCTTTATCAGCAGCAGCTTTAGCTTGTTTAGCAGCTTTATCTCTTAAACCTGTTCCAACATCTTGTACTGGCTCATCTCCACCGTATATAACATATTTACCTGCTTTTTGTCTAGCTCTAGCTCTTTCCTCTGCCGCAGTTAGTTTTCTAGATTTATCAGTACCGAATCGTCCATTTCTAGATTTCTCTGTAGTAGCTTTCTCTTTAGGTTTTCTTGCTCGTCCTATTCCTTCTAATGTATATGGAATCTTTTGAGCAGCTTTCTTTGCAGCTTTATCTCTTAAACCTGTTCCAGGAGTTTCTACTGGCTCATCTCCACCTTGAACTGATCCTATAATTTTATTTCTTCTATCCTCTTCACTTAGAGGACCAAGAGAATTTCGTCTAGATGCTATACTACGTCTTCCTTTAGTCGTAGTAACACTTGTCTTTTGAGATCCTGTTCTAGTTTCAAAGTTTCTATCAGCCGGACCTGTAGCATCCATTTTCGGTTTAGTTTTCTGAATCATTTTAGTACGTTTGGAAACCAATGTTGCCAACTGCTTCTCAAGTTTTTTTACATGAGCCTTACGTTGTGGATTATTTCCTACATTTTTTCTTGCAGTCTTTAATTCCCTGGTTTTAGTATCAATTTTATCTTTTAAAATTCTTTGAGAAAGAGTTGCCATATCTAGTCCTCCACTTTAAAGGCTGTCCCAGATACGTAATCTTCATCAACTACAACATCTTGAGGCGGTCCTTTAACATCTGGTCCTTTACGAGCAGCACCATAGCCCTGTCCTGTTGGTCTACCCACAATCTCATCCAGATTGTGAGGACGCTTTATAAGTGTATGCGGTCCAGGCATCTTACTTCCCCTTTGCTTTCTTGAAGAATTTCTTCCAGACGACATAACCAGCCACACACGCAACAACAACAATAATTCCTGCTGTCATCCAGGGGCTACCCATATCTTCTACTGGAGTTGGTTCTGGCTGTGTTACTACAGCAGTTGTTTTATTATTCATCGTTTTCTCCTTTTTCCTTTAGTAGCTAATTTCTGAAACTTTTTCTTACCATACTTCTTGCGACCAATATATGCAGCAAGAGCTTTAGGATTTCTGGCACCTTTTAAACTCTTGGTCAGCTTTTTAAATCTTTTACCACTACCTAACTTTGGTTTTTTATTTTTAGGTTTCATAACCTGTTGCCTTGTGCTGGCTCGACTAATCATAAAGAGAAGCTATAAGTTTATTTCCATCCAACTGTTTATTGGAAATACTTCTCTTTTTTTGCTTGACTTTTGTTTTTTTAACTTTACCACCAGGTTTTCTTCTTAATACAGCGTCTTTAAGATCATCAGTAGGTTGACCACGTAACATTCTTTGAACATTAAGATTTCCTGCTTCATAGTCTTCTCTAACAGTATTCGGAGGCATTGTTGAAGGTATGCCCGTTCCTTTATCAAGAGACATTTTTTTTGCATACTTTCCAATTGGCTTTCCTTTATCAAGAGACATTTTTTTTGCATACTTTCCAATTGGCTTTGTTGCACCCAATTTTTTTACTCCACTAGCTTTTTTGGGCATAACTTTCTTACCTTTTTTACGATAGACTACTTTACCACCACCCCGTCTATATTTTTCTCTTAATGCTTCAGCTTTTGACATTGGCCTTGCAGTAGAACTAGCAGTAGCACTTTTTAAACCTTGTCTATATTCCATCGCTTGTCGTAAAGTTTTTATTGCTTCTTTAAAGCCAATTTTAGCACCAAACATAACAGGTTGAACACTCTGTTTCTTCAACGCCATTTCTGTTGCTTTTAATTCTTTAACACTATACTTAGTTCCTAACTCAACAGGATCACTATTAGCTATTTTTTCTCTTCCTTTTGAAGTGGTAACACCAGGAACCTGTTTAACTTTACTTAAAGTAGTTTTAGGAACTTTGGCAGCAGCCCCCCTTTCATAATCATGGGTACGACTTACTACTCCTCTTGTAGCTCTGGCAGCACCCTTTGCGGCTTCTGCCCGAACTTTCTTAGTATCATCAACTTTAGTTTTTGGCGGTGTGGTTTTCTTTTTAAGTTCTTTACCACGTAATTTCTGTTGAACCGGACCCAAACCGAATTTTTTAACTGCACTTCTAGCTTTTGCAGCGGCTATTCTTCCTAGTGTCATGTTAACTTGCTCCTTGTGTTATTGTATCAGGACCACCAGCAGGAGAAGCAGCAACTTCCATATCATCCTGTCTGGTCCTTCTAGCTTGATTACGTAATGTGTCTATAGCTCCAGTATAATATCCCTGCCATACTTGTAGTGTATTCCAATCTTTCATAAACATTGTAGCTTCTATCATACAACCAGCAAACAAAGCATCATAACAATATTCACTAAAGTAGTTGGAAGTTGTTACACTTGTATCTGTTGCAGAAGCAAGAGGTAATGGTTGTGATTGAGTTTTAACTACTGCTGTAATTGCAGATACAGGCGTAGGAACTATCTTGAGTTCCGTATTATTACGCCTTGAATAATATCTGGGGGTTCCTGTAGATGCACTAACAGGCCAGTAGTCCTGTGCATATTCCAAAGTTCTTTGAAGAAGATTGGTAACAGTTGTTCCGTTACTGACAATATAATTTACATTACGAACAATACGTGTTCGATCATTTAAAGATATAGCTCCAGCATTTCCAGAAGATACCGAAACAGTAGTATATTCATCCAGACCTACATCATCAAGATCTTTTATCAAACGAAATTCTGTTCTCTTAACAAAAGCAGATACCTGAGAAGCAAACTCCGTAGAGTCATTCTCTGTCGTATTGACAAGATCTGTCTTTAAGTAAGAATAATTAGGCATAATCAGCCTAGCATTGCAGTAAGAACACAACCATCCGTAGGACCAGACACACTAACTACGCCATAAACAGCTACACCAAGCTCACCAATATAAATATCACTGGCTTCGTTGGCGGCTACCTGAAACTTAATTGCAGTTCCTTCGGCTGTTTTATTTGTAATCTGTCTCTGTCCCTTAATTGAATAGGAGCCGGCAGCGGTTGCCAGTGCATGTATTGCTATGATACGTGTGGTGCTGGGAAGATTGGCATCAGCCGTCCCATTACTTCCCACCGTTGTATCATCATCTACATATGTAAGTACGGCATCCCCTGTAGCTATCGCAACTTTAATATTTGTTGACATTTACATTTCCTTATAGTTATTAACCTGTCTGACAAAATCATTTCCATTAAAAGCTTTACTCTTCGCTTTAGCTTTTTTCTTTACCTTACCACCTTTTTTTCGATCAAGTCTATATTCAGGAGCAGCCGGAAAAAGACCAGGATCTCCTGGCTCTTGACCTACTTCATACACCGCAGGATCACGTTCAGGTTTACTAAATAAACCAGCAGGTACTTTACGTCTCCTTTCTCCTGGTGTTGTAGCTAAACGAATTTCAGCTTCTCCAACTTGTCTTGCCCGTCTTCGTGCTGCCGCATCTAACTTTTTTTTCATACGGGGAAAATGCGCCATCTGTTGAGAAGTAGATAATTTTGTTTTAAATTTCTTTTTAGCAGCCATTTCTTCTTTATCTTTAGCTGTTCTGGTTTTTCTAATTGTTTTTCGAGTTTTCTTTCTCTTGGCGGCTTTTTCTGCATCGGACATAGACATTTTTTTCTTTACAGCCTTACTCACACTTCTTAGAGTACCACCTGGTATAAAATCTGTAATATTCATAATATTCCCCCCTTGTCAGTAAAGAGAGAGTGGCATTACACCACTCCCTCTCACCAGGTTGTTAGCCAGCACTTCCAAAGAAACCACGCCAGTCAGAAACACCGAAGCTATAACGCTCCCGTGCCTTGAATCGCAGGTTTCCTGTATCGAAGTCAGGCTCCATCTTGGTCTGAAGTGGCGAACGAACAAACATTTTTGTTCCATTCGGCACATCGGTTTTCACAAACCATGCATCTGTATCGGTCAGACGCCTGTTAATGAAGTAACCTTCAGGAACCATACCCATATGACGAACTGCATTAATGGCATTCGTATTTGGATTGGCATCGGCTGCACTCGTCTGAGTGTTGCCAGGGCTGCTCAAAACACGGTCTGCCACTGCCCAGTAGTCAACCGGGATATGGAGAGAAACCGCAGATGCACCTACCAGAATACCACGATCATCCTTGATCTTCTGAATAGATGTAAGTGCTGTTTCCAGGGTTGATTCTGCCAGATCAGACGCAGCCAGAAGGTTGGACTGATTACCGTCAGAAATTGTCGGATGTGCGGCAGAGAAGAAAGCAGCACTATCACCAATGGTATCAGAGAAACCATTATTGAAGATATTTGCTCCTTTAACCTGTTTGGTATTCGCCATTGCACGGGCAAGACCTTTTGCACGCAGTTTGGCAAACGTATCATACAGGTTGTCTTCCATTGCTTCTTCGGTGACAGCAAAAGCAAGCGCAACAGTTTCCGCTGTGTAGCGGGCTGTATAACTTTCCTGTGCGTCATCATAAGAAACAGCGGCTCCTTCACCTTTCGTGGGGGCGGTACCGAAACCAGTGAAGAGGACTTCTTCCTCAAACGCCCTATCCGAGTTCTCTATTTCATAAAGAGGTTCATGCTCATTATTTACCTCTCCATACTCCATTCCAAATACGGCGTTAAGACCGGGAAGGAGTTCTTTGCTAATACTAGCTCTATTAATAGCCATAATAAATCCTCCCTATTAAGCCGTTGAAGCTGTTGCAGTTACGTAACGGTCACGATGCTGGTTAATCCAGACTTCGACAATT
>Ga0080013_1004477_pt1 | contig 13725 bp, 16 predicted proteins | sample ETNvirenome_6_85_FD_69236 | JGI IMG/M metagenome (GOLD analysis project Ga0080013, IMG submission 69236) | Marine viral communities from the Pacific Ocean - ETNP_6_85 (SPADES assembly) (version 2) | ecosystem: Environmental > Aquatic > Marine > Oceanic | place: Pacific Ocean | collected 2013-06-19 | reverse complement strand
GGACACCGTTCGCACATCCGCAGATTACGTTGAGAGTCAAAGCACCCGTTAGCATTAGGACTCAACTTTATAAGTCTAAACAAGGACTTGTAGAGAATGAAGTGAGTCGTAGATATGTCTCAACGGAACCAGAGTTCTATGACCCACAATGGCGTTCCAAACCAACCAACGGAGCCAAGCAAGGTTCGGAAGATTTCATGGAACAACCATCTGCACAGATAGCAACAATGCAATACGGAAGGGTTATGGATCATGCACTCAAGGCATACAATTCACTCCTGAAGCGTGGAGTTGCACCAGAGCAAGCACGGTTCGTTCTTCCGCAAGGGATGTATACAGAATGGTATTGGACTGGTAGTCTTGCTGCATACGCACGGGTTTACAAGTTGCGGATTGATTCACATTCACAATGGGAAGTTCAAGAGTACGCCAAAGCAATTTCAAATATCATCAGATCTTTGTTCCCTGTGTCGTGGAAGTGCTTGACTTCCGAGTGAGTTGGTGTCTAAATACCCCTGTCCCTAATGAGCGAACGGTAAGAAGGAACGATTATTATGTGTGAATATCTCCCCTCCCCATATCAACAATTCATCCATCTGAGCCGATACAGCCGATGGCTGGATGACAAGATGCGGCGGGAGACTTGGACAGAAACAGTAGACAGATACTTCGACTTCTTCCTCCCCCACCTCAAAGAAAATCACAACTACGTTCCTGATGAGAAGACCGTCAGGGATCTGAGGAGAGCAATCCTCAACCTAGAGGTGATGCCGTCGATGCGTGCGTTGATGACCGCAGGGGAAGCACTACGTCAAGACAATGTGGCTGGATATAACTGTTCCTACCTCACCATCAACAGAGTCAGAGCCTTTGACGAACTGTTCTACATCTTGATGTGCGGAACCGGAGTAGGGTTCAGTGTGGAAAATTCGTATGTTGATTATGACAAACTTCCTACCATTGCAGATGAGTTCGATGAGTCTGATACGACCATCGTTGTGCAGGACAGCAAGATCGGTTGGTGCAAGGCGTATAGGGAATTGATGTCTCTTCTCATTACTGGACAAGTTCCTAAATGGGATGTCTCACGACTCCGGGCAGCCGGTGTACGACTGAAGACATTTGGTGGGCGGTCAAGTGGACCCGATGCCTTGGTAGACCTTTTCCGATTCACCATCAACACCTTTCGGCGTGCAGCAGGTAGGAAACTTACAACCCTTGAGTGTCACGATCTGGTGTGTAAGATCGCAGAGATCGTGATCGTGGGTGGCGTTCGTAGGTCAGCACTTCTGTCTCTCTCGTCCTTGAGCGATGATCGGATGCGAGTCGCCAAGCACGGACAGTGGTGGGCAATCGAACCCCAACGCGCACTGTCCAACAACTCAGCCTGCTACAAAGAGAAACCAGATGCAGGACTGTTTATGAACGAGTGGCTCGCCCTCTACGAGAGCAAGTCTGGTGAAAGAGGGATCTTCAACAGAGACGCTGCGAAGACCACCGTAGAGCGACTAGGAGAGGACAGGAGGGATCCTAACCATGAATTTGGAACTAACCCGTGTTCCGAGATCATCCTCCGAGATAGGGAGTTCTGTAACCTCTCAGAAGTGATTGTACGGGACACGGACACTGTTGCGTCCTTGAAACGCAAGATTCGTCTTGCAACGATTCTAGGAACTTGGCAATCGACATTGACCAACTTCCGTTACATCTCAAAAGAATGGAAAAATAATTGTGAAGAAGAAAGGCTGCTCGGGGTGTCTCTTACAGGCATTATGGATAATCCTCTGCTCAACGGGAGCAGTGGTGTGGGCGATTCTGATAGTGGTCTGGCTGACTGTCTTACTTCGTTGAGGAAAGAGGCGGTCAAGACTAACAAATCTTTGGCAAGAGAATTGGGAATTCCTCAAGCAGCAGCAGTGACTTGTGTCAAACCATCAGGCACCGTCAGCCAATTAGTAAACTCTGCTTCTGGGATCCACACAAGACACTCCCCATATTACATCCGCACTGTCCGTGCAAGTACTAGAGATCCTCTATGTCAGATGATGATCGACAGGGGATTTCCTTGCGAGCCGGATGTGATGAAACCAGAATCTAGTATGGTATTTTCTTTCCCAGTCAAGTCACCAGAGAATTCTGTGTTTCGGGAAGACAAGACCGCCATCGATCAACTAGAATTGTGGTTGACGTACCAACGACATTGGTGCGAGCATAAGCCATCCGTGACCATCTCCGTGCAGGAGAACGAGTGGGTAGGCGTAGGCGCATGGGTCTATGAAAACTTCGACGAAATCTGTGGAGTGTCTTTCTTACCTTTCTCAGATCATACATATAAGCAAGCACCTTATCAAGATTGTACTCAGGACGAGTACAATGAACTGTTGGCAAAGATGCCAAAGGATATCGATTGGTCAAATCTCATAAACTATGAGCAGGAAGACAACACAGCAGGTTCGCAAACGCTAGCCTGTAGTGGAGCAGCCTGTGAAGTAGTTGATATTTGAACCAGTACCACCCAAACAAAAGGAGAATCCAAATGGGTACCGATAAAGAGAGTTGTAGTAATGGTTGGCTCGGCAGGCGAGTATGGGGTATGTCCCTGTCCCGCTGGGGCGTAATGTTCGCTGTACTTCCATACACCGCCGCTGGTGTGAAGTGGGGCGTTGACTTCATCACAGGTTTGTGGGATAGTGTCTCAAGCACTTTCCACGGCTGAAAGAGAGGTCTATTATGAACATGCTAATCGCAGCAGCCGCGTCAATCGCAGTCACTATGACTTCGGCGGCAGACATTTCAGTTGAGGATCTTAAGATCCAGAACGCAAATCTAGAGGCGCGTATTGCCCATCTAGAAAGAGGTGATAATATCGACGAGCGTCGATCCGAACTCACCAAGTCAATGGTTCAGCATATCCTCGTAGATGCAGATTCGCGTACCAAGAAAAGCCCTGTGACCCTTGATGTTCACGGGTTTGCGATCACTCGCTACCAGTACAATAATGGTGGTGGTGTTGCTCGTAACAATGAGTTCAAACTCCCCTATGCTCGACTCGAACTGTCGGGCAAAGTTTATGACTGGGGATACAAGGTGAGCGGTGAGTACAGTGACCAGACTAATGGTGACATGGAACTCCTCGATGCCGTCTTCATGGGCAAGTTGGGTGGTCTTGATTTCAAGGTCGGTCAGTTTGTCTCCTCCTTCTATAAGGGATGGACGGACTCACCTCTGGATCTGACAACCGGCGAGTACAGTCTGGTTGCCAGTACATATGGTCAGGGTCGCAGTCAAGGTGTCGAGTTCGGTTACGACTTCGGCATGTTGAACTTGACCGGTTCATACAACGATGGGTTCAACACAGCGAACACCACTGTTGGAACTGACTATGGTATCAGCCTTCGTGCTGATATGGATCTAGGTTCTGGTTTCAATCTTGGTGCGGCATACTCCCACCAAGACATGACTGCCGTTGATTACAATACCTACACCATTGATTTCGGATACAACTCCGGGAACTGGGATGCAGGCGTTGCTTGGGTTGCCCGTGATTTGGTAGCCGGAGGGTACAACGACAACTACGGTCTGGTAGGCACTCTTGGCTACCAGTGCAGCAAGGATCTTCAGGGATTCTTGCAGTATGAGTACGGTCAGTCAGGAACAGGGAATGATACCCTGTCGATGGTGACTGTTGGTGTCAACTATGATCTTGCTCCGGGTGTACGATGGACAACCTCCCTCGGCTACTCGATGAATAAGGTCGAGGGTTGGAACACATATCGAAGTGGCTGGAATGGATCGACCGACGATGGTCAATATCTCCTCACCACTCAACTGGCTCTTTCGTTCTGATTCAAACGGGATACCCTTCCCGATAAGCACCCCTGCGGAGAGATCCGTGGGGGTGTTTTCGTTTGTTAGGGTTCTGTTAGGGTACCCCCCTCCTGACCCCGCCAGACCCCCTCCCCTACGTCCGATAATAAAATATGCCAAAATCTCTCAAAATAGTCGATCCTACCCCTTGATATGACCCTCATTTATGGTACAATATAGGGGATGATTGAGAACCTTACTACCGTGAAAACCGCTTCTAAAGACATCCTCGCCCGTGCTATGGCACGCGAGGATATCAACGTCGAGCATCGTGCCGATGCCCAGACTGCGTACTTCGATACCAACCAACGAACCCTGTGCTTGCCTGTCTGGAAAGACATGAGCAACGCGCTCTATGACATGCTGGTGGGTCACGAAATTTCCCACGCACTGCATACACCAGCCGAAGGTTGGGCAGACTGGGTTGGTACTGGTCCCGATGCTCAGATGCGTCATATGTTCCTGAACGTGACCGAAGACGCTCGCATCGAGCGAATGGTCAAAGAAGAATTCCCCGGCATTCGTCGGGACTTCGCCCAAGCGTACAAGGAACTACTCGACCGCGATCTGTTCGAACTCAAAGACAAGACGATCAAGGATCTCCCGCTCATCGACCGCTTGAATCTCCACTTCAAGTTGGGTCTGTTCGGTTACATCGACGTTCCCTTCACCAGCGACGAGCAGGTGTATGTGGATCGAATGGCAACCACGAAGACCTTTGAGGAAGTTATGGAACTCGCTACGGATCTTCTCATCGACGAGAAACAGAATCAGCCTGAGCAACAACCTGAAGAAAACGAAGAAGGCGACAATTCTTCTGACTCTGATGGTGATGATGAGGATGGAAACGGAATTGGTTTTTCTGTAGATCAAGGTGACGAAGAAGGCGGCAACGGCGCTGGTAGCGATGATAACGACAATGATGGTCAAGAAGAAGATTCTGGGATGTCGATGGAAGACGATACCGACGATGGTGAGTCTGCTGATTCTACGGATGGTGAGAGTGGTCAAGAAGGTGACGGTCCTAGCGACCTCTCCTACGATTCATACTCCAATGATCCGATGACCGCTGGGTCCACTCAACGCGCCTTTGAGAAGGGTGTTGAGGATCTCCGCGAGGATGATGCAAAACGTGTTCAATACGTCACGCTCCCAGACCCAAACCTCGACAACATTATCGTGACTCCCAAGCAGATCGAAGGTCTGTGGGAAGATTCAACTCGTAAAGTGATCGAGTTGGAGAAGGAACGCAACATCGATAATCAAAGCCGGAATGATTCTCGTCGAGAATCTAACAGCAATCTCCAGAAGTTCCTCAACAACTCGCGTCCGACAGTGAACCATATGGTGCAGCAGTTCCAGATGAAGCAAGCCGCGGACGCAGACAAGCGAACGGACATTGCAAAGACGGGCATCCTCGATACCACGACGATGATCAACTACCGCTGGAGCGAAGACATCTTCCTCAAGAACGAAGTCCATGCTGACGGCAAGAGCCACGGCATCGTCATGTTCCTTGACTGGTCCTCCTCGATGAATTGCATCCTCAAGGACACAGTGGAACAGTTGATCATCTTGGTCGAATTCTGCAAGCGAGCAGGAATCCCCTATGAGGTCTATGCCTTCTCATCCAACATCCCCGACCTGCTATACACCGAAACCAAAGATTCTAACGGCAATGTTGTTGGTAGGCATATAATATCGAACCAGTTCAATAGGGATGACAAGCAGGATTGTCAACCACACGACTTCTGTCTCTATAACTTCCTGAGCAGCAAGATGAACAATCAGCAATTCAAGACTGCTCTCTCCAACCTATACTACCATGTTAGTGTAGGTTACGACTGGCGATCCGCCGTCCCTCGCTCCCTCGCCCTCGGATGCACTCCGCTCAACGAAGCGGTACTGTGTGCGATGGATATCATCCCCCAGTTCCAAAAGGAGCATGGGGTTCAGATTGTCAACGCCACATTCCTCACGGATGGCGCGGGTCATGGGATGCTCGGTTGTGGAGGGTACTACGCTGGTGACTGTATCGTCCGCGACAAGAAAAGCAAGCGAACCTACAAGGTGAATGGAAACATATCATTTGCCGAAACCGATACACTCCTTCGTATGCTCAAGGACAAGACCGGATGCAACACAATCGGTATCCGACTCCACGACTCGCATCAACTAAAGAGACTTCGCTACTCCTTCTGGAATGAATGGGACAACGAAACCAACAAGAAGTTTGAGATTGCTTGCCGATCCTATAAGAAGAATAAGTTCTGCACCGCCGAGTCTGATGGGTATGACGAACTGTTCGTCATGCAGGGAAACCTCAAGGTCGAATTCGACGCACTCGATGGTCTGGACGAGGACGCTTCGATGACCCGAATCAAGAACGCCTTCATCAAGGGCAACAGCAGCAAGAAGAGCAGCCGCGTAGTCGCGGGTCGCATCATCGACATCTTCTGCGAAACTCACTGAAAGAAATGAAAAACACAATGATCACAGTTGCAGCAACAACCGTAACAATCGCCCTGCTAGTTTCTAGCATGGGAATCGAATCTCTCTCATATCAGACGGGATCCACCAGTCCAGTCGGCAGCACATCCTTGACACCCTTGGAGTCTGCCGTCTGGCAGGTGGAGACTGGGCAGTGTCCCGGTCCCGACTGTCCTCTTGGTGATGGTGGGAACGCTCTCGGTCCCTTGCAGATCTGGAGGATCGCCTGGACGGACGTACAGCGACCCGGTGAGTCCTATGAGGATTGCAAGGATCTCGATTACTCAGTAGAAATTTTCCGTCGATATACAGCACGGTACGCAACAGCAAAACGTCTGGGTCACGAACCCACAAACGAAGACCTCGCTCGCATATGGAATGGCGGGCCAAACGGATTCAAGAAGACCAGCACAAAAATTTACTGGTCCAAAGTCAACAAGGAGATGACACAAAATGATTGAAGGAACACATCTAGAACACTGGATCAACAACATCACCATCGGGACATGGCTTCCCAATGAGCAGGATACATCGACCCCCTCTACACCCAAGAAGAAGAAGAAGAAGACTACCAAGAAGAAGAATGATGAAAAAGTCTGGGTCGATGGTATTCTTCAAGAATAATAATATAGAAGGTCTGATCCACCTAAAAGGATCATATACATATACCCTAAAGGATAATTATAATATAGGTCTTCCTGTCAAGACTCTAAACGACTTTGGGAGTGTTTGCCATCACCTTCACTCGGAAATAGGAGATGGTAAGAGGGGTTGCCCTACCGGGCTTCACTCTCAATTTTAGTTGTTGACAACCTTAGTTGTTGACAATCTTCTGCGGACTGACTACATACTTGGTATGGTAAACGGATCAGCAGGAAAAGGTAGTAGATACAGACCTGTAGATCAGGCGAAGTACAATGAGAACTGGGATAGGATTTTTGGTAATGGCAAAAACAAACACAAGGAGAATGTGAAAAATGCCAACAAAGAACGCAAGCGAAGTAAAAGTATTGATGACCCTACCGGGTCAAGTGATCGTAGCAGGAGTGACGGAGGGCGATGACACCTATACGCTCACTCGTCCTGCGGCATTGGTTCCGGGAGAGAACAACGCATTGATGCTTCTCCCTTGGATTCCTTACGCAACCGAACAGATCGAAGGTACTATGACAATGAACAAGTCGTTCGTTGTGTCTTGCCTCACCCCTGTGGATGGTTGCTTGCAGGAGTACGAGAACAGTCTCACTGAGCGTGAGATGGAAAATTCGCGTGATGAGGAAGCCGCAGTGGTAGGAACGATTGGCTGATATGAATATTCAGATCGTTCGACTCACCTCGGGTGAGGAAATTCTTTGTGATTATAAGGATTCTTCGGAGAGTACAGCCAATCGGCATGTTCTAACGAAGCCACTTATACTGGCTCAGGAACCTAACGGGTCGATGGGATTCATGCAATGGTTGCCCTACACAGAGGCATACGATCAGGGGGTGGAGGTCGCAGATTCCTTCGTGGGGTTTGTTACTCCTCCATCCCCAGAAGTCGTAGCACAGTACAAGTCCCACATCACCGGCATCATCACCCCACCCGATAAGAAGCCTGTCCTTTCCCTCGTAACGTAGAAGACAATGAATAACACAATCACTCAAGAGGACATCCGGTCCTATGACACACACATCAACGCGGTTGCAAAGCAAAGCAGCCGCGTTGATCTATATGAGAACTCAGAGTTCGCCATCTTCCGCAACATGCCATCCAAGTCCAAAGGCGCAGCGTTCGAAAAGATATTCGAAGAGTACTGCACCAATGAACTAGGATTCCCTGTGAGTAAGCCATCCAACACGGGTCACGACCGCGTGATCAATGGAAACATCCGCGTGGAGATCAAAGGATCTACCATATGGAATGGCTCTGGAGGATTCAAATTCCAGCAGATCCGCACTGAACAAGACTATGACGTAGTGGCGTTCCTGTTCATCTACCCAGACCGCATCGAGGTATGGGGAGCAGACAAGGATGTTGTACGAGAGAACCTAGAGGTGCAGGACAGTGATGGCAATTGGATCTACAACCAACACGGAGGAAAGGCAGTCAACTCTGGGACGTTCTGGTTTGATTGCAGCGGACCAGAGGATGTTCCGTGGTTGGAGCCATTTGATGCGACCTTCCTGTAGAGAAACACAACCCGCGTGGTATAGACCCTCGGGTACCGTAGGGTTTCCGTGAGCCTCTGATACCCCCCCCTTGCTCTCTGTGTATAGGATGATGATATAAAATGTCAACAGAAGAAGAAGAAGATATGGTGCGGCGCATCGTGAGTTCCGTTTCACTCTGGGAAACCCGTCTCGTACGCAGAAGAATCAGCACTGCACTGCAAGAGAAGAAGCAACAAGGCTTCAAACTAGGCAAAGCACCCTTTGGATACGACATGGTGAATGGGAAACTCGTTGAGAACCCTGAGCAAATGCCGACCCGCCGACGCATTGAGGAACTGCGGGACGAAGGGATCGGGTGGAACCAAATTGCTCGGATGCTGAACGCCGAAGGAAGACCCACTCAGAAGAAGAAGTCAAAGGGTCAAGGAGGGTGGTACGCATCTACCGTCTTCAATATAATGAAACGATCCACAGTGAATCTCGATGGAGAAGAGGCATAGGGACTATGAATAAATCAAGAAAATATATTCTAGCAGAGAGAGTCGATGACTCTCAAAAATGCTTCTGTTGCGGCAAAGATAAAAACAATCGCTTTGAAAAGCATCACTTCCCACGCTCACATAGTGCAGGTGGTGAATTGTATGTGCCTCTCTGTGGGATGTGCCATGATACAGTTGATCGCTATCCCTTGCAAGACTGGCCAGAACATTTACTTAGTGAAGTATCGGATAAATTGATTGATAATTGGCGTGTCCTTGAACTCATGTGTGGATTCGCTGCAATTCTTCACGAGAAAGAAGAAGAAGAGGATGGTGGTTGTGGACTGCATGACAATCCAATTGATGTAGTTCTGAACCTCACTGAAGAACAAGCATGGGAAATTATAGAAACATGCGATGGTAGTATGAGACTCTTGGCAATGAAGGTGATATCTATGTGCTTCAGTGAACAACAACGCAGAAGACTCTCCCCTCCTACGACGATCTCTGTATAGGATGATGATGTAAAATGCCAAAGACCAAATACAACGGAACCAAAGATAGCAATGAGTTGTATCTCGCCGCATACATCACCAACCTTGGGTATGAGGTAGGGATGCCTCCAAGAGATTCCGCGTCGGATCTATGGGTGGATGTGGGTGATAATATCGTTCGAATACAGTTCCAGTCTCTATGTGGGAAGAGAGTTCGCACTACCAATCGTCCTTTCGATATGGTGGGGAAGGAGCAGGTATCTATTGGGGGAAAGAATAGGAACCGATACCACTATGCAGAAGAGAACATTGATTGGCTTGTCACTTGGAACGAGAAGGATCATAGGTTCATGTGGTGGAACATTGAGACATACAAAGAATGTCCTGACTTCGTTGATATCAAGGAAGTGATGGAGGATGTTCCTGTATGGTGCAGTAAAGAAGTAGGTGCTACCTCTATGGGGATGCTAGATGGTTTTCTAATAGACTCCCCCGGTGAAAGTTAACCCCGCGTGCTACGCTCCCCCAAGTACCGGTGGAATTCTCCAGATCTCTGATACCCCCCCCCTCTCTCTTTTATAGAAACGAAATCATATAACAAATCCTCCGAGGGTACACGAGAGTATCCCATGTCGTCGCAGATAACTCCGAGAGGAGCCTCCGAAGAGAACATCGGGGAAGAAGACATGCGTTCTCCGAATGCTCTCAGAGGAACTAGGATTCCCCCAGAACTCTCCCGAGTACGCCATTGGAGACTCAGAGGGGTACGACAGGATGCCATTAGAAGATCCCCTGAATGGCTCTGGGAGAATGGATCCTACGACCCCCAACCCCCCTCACAGGCTATAGCCCAAGGTTCCTCTGTACACATCTGGATAGCCAGGATACAATGGGGACGCACCGGGTGTGCTAAATACGGGACAGGAGACATCACCCCATGACATCATCTAATAACAACAAGACCCCATCAGAGTTCCTCAATGAATCATCGCTGTCCCGTCTATGGCGACACAATGAATCCCATGACGCAGCAGCCTTTACCGCATTCCGCAATGCCCCTGACTGTGGCTCCGGTGAACGCTACACGAACAAGCAGAACGCACAGAGGAACAAGAGCCTCCTTGCGAAACTCAAGAGCAAGGGATACTCCGTCACCACCCTACACGGGACGTACCCTGAAGGTGGACAGACCAAGAAGGAGATCAGTTACTTCGTAGTGGACATCGAGGACGCGGGATCACTACTCAGGGACGCACGTTCACTAGGGGAAGAGTTCGATCAAGACAGTATCCTGTTCATCCCCAAGGGTTCTATCAAGGGAGAAGACAAGGCATACCTCATTGGTACCAACAAGTGTGACAACAATTGGTTAGGGTATGGTAAGAAGGAAGTCTTCAACAAGGGGAAGATGGGATACGACTCTGAGATCTACACTAGTAAGGTCAACGGACGACCGTTCATCTTCGAGAATGTTGGAGAAGAGTTCCATAACAACACTGGGTTTGGCGTATGGATGATGCACCTGTGTGCAAAGAAACATTGGGGTGATCTTGAAGTGAACGACTTTGAAATCGATGGACGCCTCGACGGTGCAAAGCAAAATTCTGGATGAGTCACACGCGCATGCCCCGCGTGAAAAAAACTCCGGGAGCGGCGAGTGACTTACATCCGTAAGAAATGGCGATAGTCCCACATATTTCATACATTCAAACAGGCTTTTCTGCCATTTTGGCATGTTTCCTATAGGATTATTTACTCCTAAATACACATATCATCATCCTCCTCCTATACAAGAGATTCAGAAGAACAGGAACTCACAAACATGGATCATAAACAACAACAATCCCTAAACGAAGCCATTATACAACAAGTATTTGGTTCTTCTCCTCCTCCTCCTTCTTCTACTACTACTTCTATAGACGAGGACAATACAGCCGCTGTTGCGAAACAAGTCAAGAAGGCAGTCAAAGAGTATACATCTGGTAAACTTGTTGTTCGTTCAAAGGGTGGCAAGTCTCGTTTCATTATGGTAAGAGCAGACAAGATTGATAACAAACTTCGTGAGATGATGGCTGATGTCATGTATCCCAAGGCAAACATTCATGACAGGGATGATATCTCCTATGGTAATATCTCCAGCATGATCATCAGTGCCGGTACTGATGCATGGATAGAGGCTCTTGGGTTGAAGGAAGAAGAGGCTGCTGTTTCTTCTTCTTCTTCTGTTGTGAAAGAATCCGTTGAACTTGACGAAGCAAAGTCTCCTGTCAAGAGTTTAGGTAAGGAAGCAAAAGCAGTTCTCGCAATGGCAATCAATATGTCTCTGACCGATACATATCGAAAGGACAGCGGTCCTGTTGCACACGTCAAGAATCTTGAATTCTTTGGAGACACTGAGATTGATGCGGCAATCAAGTTCCTCGATAAGAACAGCAAGAAGTTGACTCCCGCAGGTAGACAGGCGGCAAAAGAAATTGTGAAGACTTTGGGGGAGTCCGTTGAACTGGATGAAGCATTCGATATGAAAAAGATGCTAAAAATCTTCAACAAACTCAAGAAGAACGACACAATCAAAATCAAGTACGACTCCTCTATCAGTAGGGGTAAGGAATTTCAAACCTTTGTTGTGACAAGTCCTAAAAGACCTGTAGGTAAAAAAGGCGTCGAAAGAGTTATTATGAAGCATGTCGATAACCCTACAGGAGTAAAGTATACCCTCTACAATCGTGATGGTTCCGTATCTCTTGCTATTGGTGATATGGCTGCTTCTATGACCGACATTAAAGAATCCGTTCATGAGCAGTTGGATGAATCACTTGTTCTCGCAAGTGATAACCTCAACGCAGTAAAGAAGACCGCAGAGAAACTTTCAAAACAGAGTCCTGACCTTACTTACTATGTTGTCAAGCACAATGAAAGATACATGAAGGGTATACAATACGCATACTATGAAGTCTATCAGAGTGTAGACATGCACTTGGTAAGAGGTAAGGTAAAGAAGATTGTGGGCTATGGTGCAAAAGTAGATATGAGAGAATCTGTTCTTCTTGATGAAGGTACATCAATCGCTCCGTCCGTGGAATCAAGGAAAAAGGTCACGAAAGTACTCAAGAAGAAGGGTATCGGATTCCATACATCAAAGGGTGACATTATGGTCAACCCCAAGAATCTGATAGCAGCAAAATCAGCACTCAACAAAGAGTTTGCTGGTGATTTTGAAACGAACTCTGGTATGAAACTCAAAGCAACCAAAAAGGTTGGTATTTCAGATGAGGTTGAACATCTGGATGAGAATGGACATACCGCTAAAGAAATTATGTCCAAGGGTAAGAAACTTGGTGATTGGGTAGGTAAATCATACTATGAATACGAAGGCAACGTATGGATGGTGTATGGTGATGATATGGTCAATAAAGGATCAGTTGATCAAGCAAAGAAAACACTCAACAAGATCCTTCTCAAGAATCTGAAGTTTTAGTTCCACCAAAATGCTGTCATTCAAGCACTATATCACAGAACGACCAGCCAAAATTACCGTTGACCTTGGTGGGTGGCGTTCTAAAATTAGTGAAATCCGTGGACTCATCAACCCGACATTCTCTGAGTTGACTGGGTTCATCAAGAATACCCAGTTTGGTGTTCGGTTTCTTGTATCAGAGAAGAACGATCTATATGTCTGGGATGGTGCAAAGATAATTCACGCAGATGTCTCCCGTGGTGAGTTGGCTGGTGATAGTGATCAAGAATATATCAAGGGCAGTATCACATACGACAAAATTAGCGAACCGAATGTGTATGCAGTGATGTCAATTCAGGGTGGTAAGAAGTATGCAAAGAAAATGGCGAAGAGACATCCAGTGTTCAAGGAACTCCTTGCACTTCCTGAACTAAAGGTTGCGTTGTATAGATGAAATCATTTAAGTCACATATAAGTGAACGAAACCTGATTAAGAGTCTTGTTGACAAACTCAAGAAAGACAAGAAGGTTGTCAATCTAATAAAACGGAACGCAAACTTGACTGCTGTGAAGTTAGGTGTGGCGTTACTTACTCTTCCTGTAGTAAACGCCTTATTTAATAATCTTGACAAGTTGCAAAACGCAACAATGCTTGCCAACACATTAAAGACAGTAATATTGGGTGAAGAAATGAAATCATTCCAGCAATACATCACAGAACGATCAATCAAACTCTCTCTTGATCTTCCCCACAGGGGATCCATTCCAAGGGAGATTCGTGGAT